>Ga0114905_1000225_pt1 | contig 39342 bp, 49 predicted proteins | sample MalvireepMed_b05_FD_83499 | JGI IMG/M metagenome (GOLD analysis project Ga0114905, IMG submission 83499) | Marine viral communities from the Global Malaspina Expedition - Malaspina viral metaG DeepMed_b05 | ecosystem: Environmental > Aquatic > Marine > Oceanic | place: Mediterranean Sea...
AACCTGCTACCGAGTTGAGTATGACTTAGAAATGACAGTTAAATTAGAAACTAAAGGAGAATGGAAGATGGGATATCAAGATGAAGCTACTGCTCAGATCGACAAGGCTGACAACCCTGACGTTAATCCTAAGGTCAACAATAATCAGGCCATCTTGGATGCTTTACCTCAATTAGAGGCCTACCTGCGGACTCACCCAAATGCCCCTACATTTCGAGGTGGTATCAAGCTAAATGAGTGGTGTTTTGATTTGGAATCGCTCAAGTCAGCTGTCAGAGGTCTAGGATCAGTTACAAAAAATTTTGATGCTGGCCGGTATATCGAAATAAAGGTCTCAAATCTACCGAAAAAGGTAGAAGTGAGCATTACATGCCCAAGGGGAAAGGTGTGTGAGGAGGTAATCACGTACAAATGCTCTGATGAAATTGCCAGCATGTTGAGGTCGATGGACGGTGAGCCTGCAGTTGAAATCAAGGGTGCATGAAATTGCCTAAGAAGGGTATTGGAGGCAGGGGGCAATATGGTGAGACTCGTCGGCTATTCCGATCAATCATCAGGTCACCGCCCCCACCTGCCTTCCATGAGCGTCACTTCAAGAAAGGCCATGTTCCAGTGAATAAAGGAAGTTCAATAGATCGTATACGATATTTGGCATTGATGGATGAGTGCATGGCCATATTAGAGGAGGAGGAGTAAATCCATGAAAACCATCTATACAGACCGCTCTCGGTATGTTGATGGCCTGAACTGCTCTCGCCTGCGTTACCTGGGCTATGAACATAACGGCAGAGGTATAACACCCATGGCAAGGCCCAGCTACTTTGAGGTTGGGACTACCGTTCATGAGGTTTTGGAGAGGCTGATAGTGAATCCTGTCAAAGAAACAGCCACAAGGATTGCTCAGGAGCTGATTTGGTCTTTTATGGACAAGGCAGAACAATTCTCATGGCCTGAAGAAGGACCACCTCTTGATCTTTCAGCCAAAGAACAAGCCACTTGGGTAGAGGCTGTGATGTGGGCATGGCTGGAAGTGAGAGTGCCTGCGATCCTAGATGAATATGAGATTGTGGCTATCGAGAAGGAGTTGGAGTACTCACTGGGTTATGTGCATGAGATGGTACATGCTAAATCATTGGGCTACTACTCAACAGATGTTGTCTGGTTATCCAGGCCAGACATAATCCTTCGGCGCAAGTCCGATAAACTGCTATATGTGATGGACCTGAAGACCATGAAGCAAGCGAGAATTGGCGACCTTGATCGCAATCTTGCCCATAGTGTTTTAGTTCAGGGACAAATGGCAGCTGTGGAACATTGTTACGGTGAGCCAGTGGGGGGATTTTTGTTGGAGGGTATTCTCAAGGGTGCTCAGCGCATGGACAACAGGCTGGGATATAAACGCTACTACAGCCCCCTCACATGGGCTTATACCTCTGGGGTGGAGGATGGGCTGGTTTCTGCCAAGACAAGCCATGACAACTATCGTTTAGGCCCTCCAGTGCTGTTGTCAGACCTGTCGTCCATATCCATTGAACAATATGTAAATGACCTACCCAGAGAAGTTAAAGCAGCCCAGTTTGTGCAGCCAGAACCCATTGGGGTTAATCCCCTCATGGTTGAACGGTGGAGGCGATATGTACTAACTGAGGAACAGTCACGAATTGAGACCATTGAAGCGACTGCAACGATGAACACAGACCACTGTTACAAATACACCAACAGCTATCCTTGCCAATTTGTGTCAGCTTGCTTTGACGAGGCTGTGAGGGATGATCCTGTGGGTAGTGGGCTGTACACAAAGCGCATTCCGAATCACGAAACTGAGTTATTGATTGGAGGTTAAACAACAACATGAGACTAAGCGAAGCAATCCGGTTGGGTAGTACCTTGAGCAGGCAAGTTCAGGGCATCTTCTCACATAAAGACAAAGGCACCTGCGCCTTAGGTGCCGCATTTCTGGCTGTTGGTGGAATGACTACAGAAAAAGTAGCTATAGGGACCAGAATACTGGGCAGAAATGGAAAGTTCTGGAGGACTACCAAGGAAACAGGGTCTTCCCAAATCGTCTACCCGGAGCAGTGGAACATTACAAAACAGGTTCGTTGCCCTGCATGCAGAAAGAAAGCAGAATTAGGGGCCATTATCACCTTTCATCTGAATGATAAACACAATTGGACCCGTGAGGCTATAGCAGATTGGTTGGAGTTGGAGGAGGGCCTGCCAGTAGAACAGCTGGAGGCAGTTCTGGGGGTGGAAAGTGCAGATTAACCTGACCCTTCATGAGGTTGCACAGTGTGTGGCAGACAGTTTTAGCCATCTGGGTGACTTTGAGGTTGTTGATGTGGCCTATCATGCCTGTGACAGGCCCCTTCAGATCCAATTGGCCAGGGTTAATAACCCACCTGCTGTATCCATACCGGATAGATGGCAGAAGGGTATGGAGGAGGTTATTACAGGACAATGATCATTCCAAGATCCAGCTATATTTGGTACGGCAGATATGCTCAGGGTAAGACCCTTCTAGCAGGTCAACTGGCTGACTATGTCCATGACGTTACAGATGGCAAAATGATCACCCGTCTATACAGTGCTGATGGAGGTGGGGATGCAACCATCCAGGACAAAATTGACGAGGGTAAAATTGAGGTCTGGCACCTGGCGGCTCATCCGTACACTTTCGAGGCTCTGGATCGAGTGAGTAAAGCATGGTGGCCAGAAGACATGTCTGACCCAGTAAACAGCCTCAGACCACCCACCACTGAGACTTGGGACAAAGTAGGGGCCAGGGTCTATGAGGGCCTCACAAGCTTCACCAGTGCCATGTACAGGCGAATTAACGAGAGAATTGAGGATGGTCAGATCTCAGTCAATCCTGATACCAACAATCGCTATGAAAAGCCTCCTGTTCATTTCAAGGATGGCACAACCATGATTATTGGGGTACCCACTGGCATGTATGGCACAATCTTCTCCCGCATTGAACGCTATGTCAGTCAATCAGTTGGATTACCAGGCATTACAGCCTGGACAGCACGAGAGAAGGAGGTGGAGGATAAAAAGATAGGTGATGTCGTTGGACCGGCTCTGGTAGGTACTAAGCTGACCTCTGAAGTGCCCAGTTGGTTTTACCATACCTTACGCCTGTCATCTGAAGAGGGCTGGGTTCCTGGACCTGGGGGTAAAAAGGTAGTTGGCAACATCTACAAAGTCTACATTCAGCAGCACTTCGACAAGGACAATCCAAGAATCCCTTATCTATGTGGGTTGAGGCTACCTGCCAGCATAGATCACAGTCAAGTTCCAAAGTTTATAGTTAACGACCTTAAACATAATGTGTTCAAGGAATTAGCTGGAATCCTAAAACCAACAAAACTAGGAGTAAATCATCATGGCTGATCTCAGTCACTTACCAGTCAGAGAACCAGAGTCAGATCCCATTGATCTGAGTAGTTACACACTCCCGTCAGAAACTTTTGCCCCACCCAAACGTGGCATATATTTGGCAAAGATCATTGATGGCCAAATGTCCACAGTGGATGAGACGGGAACTGTGCCGATAAAATTTAACTTGGACAACAACGACTTTCTGTTTGCTCTCTACTCTTTGGAGCTTATTGGTTTGTTTGACCAGGAAGGGCTAGTGACAGATGAGGGCAAGGGCAGAATAGTGCGATTTCAGTACATAAGCAGGTCACCTTTCAGAAAGGGTAGTCGAGTTGGATCTAACATGATGGCGGACATGTTGAAGGCAATTGGCCATAAGGGGTCGATCCACACCAACCAGGAATACGCAAATGCCCTTGAATGGTGCATTGGAATGCCAGCCAGGTGCAAAATCAAGTGGAAAAGGGGAATTCCCAAGCTGGATGCACAGGGAGAGCCTGTCATAGCTGATGGCAAAAAGGTCTACATCAATCTAGTTAACTTCAATGAGAATGGAGAAGCTACCTATGATGGCCAGATCTATAAAGCCTTCGCAGCAGTAGATAGCTGGCTCCCATATGAAGTCGAAAATTAGTCAGTAGTTATGGGGGTGTCCTTGCCAACAATTGGCTTGGAATAGGTCTTTAATCGCCAGACCTAACACCCCCACCCCCTTTCTCAGGAGTAAACAAATGCCTAGAGCTAAAGATCTGGAAAGTAGAATCCTCGACTGGTTTCACAGTGCGCCATTACCTGAAGTCAGTCTGATGCTCAAAATTCTCAAGAACATTGTTAAGGACAGAATGAATACCAGAGTATCGGTTCCTCCTAAGAATGAGTAGGCTGTACGCCGATATTGAGCGATGGTGCCTGGAACACAAATGGCAGTTCGGAAGCAGCTTCTGGCATGGTGTTTGGTCTGTGTCATTTGTATCATTTAGGAAGCCTGAACAATGTGTCACCAGAAGCAACACCAACCACTGCAAGGCACTGAAGGATGCATTTAAGCACGTGAATGCAAATGACAATCCTTGAAGGCGTAATCCCACTCGAACTGGTGTCTACATTGCACTATTACGTCATGGAGCGTAATCGGCAGTATCGTGCAGATGAGCGGCATTCTACTGCCTGCTTTACGGATCAGCGAATCTTTGATTTGCTTGGCACTAAGGATTGCTTTACCGAGCTGCTTTTAAATCCAGCAATTTTGGATGCCTCAAGAGAAATGCTTGGATCTGGTTTTATCCTGTCTGCATTTGAATCAAATACAATCTATCCAGACCCATGTTTTGAGATGGATTGGCATATTGATTATCCCTATAACATTGAGGCTTATGGTTTGAAGTGTGGTTTGACTGAATCCCTGGCTATTCAAGTCATTGTCCCGCTGGTTGATTCTGCCAATCCAAGTGGTTGTACGCTGATACAGGATGTCCCTGATTCACAATCAAGATGCGGTGACGTTCTAATAAGCCGACCAGACATCTTACACACCAGTTCAATCAATCACTCGAAGATCCCCAGACCAGCCATTCTAATGCAGTTCGTGAAGCCCTACATCACCCCCCAGACTGACTTTAGCCATCTGGCCAAAGGTGATCTGAAGCAACTGCTAGGTGGGGTGCCTTATACATCAAAGGTAACCACTGGAGTGAACTAGATTGGTAATACCAGCCACTACTTGTTGTTGTAGATGTCAGGTGGAGAAACCACTGACCAGTGAATATTTCTATAGATCCAAGTGGATGCGCTATGGCTTCCACAGCCACTGTAAATCCTGTGCTGATGACAACTTCTATAGAAACCGCTCAACCATCAGAAACGTGGACATGCTCCTGTTGTTGATTGCGTCAAGATACCAAACGACAACAACACTGCAGCAAAGGTATGAGGTATCCCGCAGGACAATATACAGATCCTTGTTGGCCCTGGAAGCAGCAGGTGTACCACTGATACGAACAGACCGTGGTTCAGAGCCTACAAAGGTGGTTATAGACCCTGAGTGGGTATTACGTCGAATTAGAGAGTTGGAGAGAAAATGCTCATCGAAATCCCAGAGTGGGTAGGTGACATAGCCTTCGGGCTTGCGTTGGCCATTGGTTGGTTTGTGCTGACTGTGGTTATTGTCTTCTGAGCCTGTCAATAAAAATAATGATGTACAAGATCAAGTCCATTTTTACACAATTCAAGGGGAGGGATATTGGGCTGGAACACCAGCTGTATTTTGTAGGTTTGCTGGCTGCGATCTAGAGTGTGGATTCTGCGACACTGATTTTGAGGGAGGTAAGACATATTCAGGAAATCAACTTGTACATGACATTCAAGAAGCCAATACCAGTAACTGCACTCATGTTGTATTAACTGGCGGAGAACCTGCATTGCAGGTAAATGTAAGCCTGATCCAACTTCTGCAAGAAGTTGGCCTAACAACACATATAGAGACACATGGAGGGCATCCATTACCACACAATTTGGACTGGATTTGCGTCAGCCCAAAGACAAAAAAGTTAGTTGTAATGACAGGGGATGAAATAAAAGTGCTATATCCTGCGTTTGACCCTCATGCCTATACTCACCTCAACTTCAAATGATGGTCCATTCAGCCAGTTATGGACAAGAATTACAAACACAACCTGCAGGCATCTATAGACTTTTGTATGAAGTACCCCAAGTGGCATCTCAGCACTCAACAGCATAAACAATGGGGAGTGCTATGACAATTCACTATCACGGCACTCCAATTACACCCAACAATGTATTGGAAACACTGGTTGGGAGAAATTTTTGTGTTAGTTTTCACCGCCCTTGCCAAGTAAAAATAGCCCACCAAATTGGTCAGTCTGTAATGTTAGACAATGGAGCATTTAGTGCTTGGAAACTGAATAAGCCTGTCCAAGATTGGCAACCTTATTATGACTGGGTTGATTATTGGTGTCGATATGTAACTACCTGGGCAGTCATACCTGATGTGATTGATGGTACTGAAAAAGAAAATGATTATCTGCTCTGTGAGTGGTATGCCCGTATTGGCCATCTGCGTCAAGCTGCACCGGTATGGCACTTGCATGAAAGCTTCGACAGGTTGTTGCGCCTGTATATTGGGTACGACCGCATTTGCTTTGGTTCTAGTGGTAAGTATAGCCAAGTAGGTGCTGAGGACTGGATGGAGCGCGTTTCCGAAGCCTTTGATGTACTGCAAAGTAGGCTGGATCTGGCTGTTCCTATTCATATGTTGCGCGGGATGCAAACAGTCAAGATGCTATTTCCGTTTGCTTCTGTAGACTCCTCAGACATTGCTAGACATCACAACGAAGTCAGGGAAAAGTACGGCAGGTCGGCTGTAGATATGGCAAACAGGTGGGATATGCAGCAATGCTTACCAACTTGGGAAATGCAGTCAAATGCGGGTAAACAACTAAAATTATGGGGTTGAGGGAATGATCACTATAGGCATTACATTATATATGGATTGTGCTCACCACCTGCCAGGACATCCTAAATGTGGCGGAGTGCATGGCCATACCTACCAGATAGATATTGAATTGAAAGATGAACTGAAACTGGTTCCAGATCAGCTTCACTATGAGCAAGGAATGGTTATGGATTTTGGGTTGATTAAGGAGAAGCTCAGAGTGGTGTTAGACAAGTATGACCATAAGGATTTAAATCTATTCCTTACAACACCAACTGTAGAAAATATAGCAACTATGTTGTATGCAGAATTTAAACAAGAGATACCAATAGTAAACATGGTTACTGTGCATGAAGGGCATAACAAATGGGCAAAGGTTCAATGAAAAACCATGTCAATAAAAATATTCACCTCTGTGTGGTCAATAACTTGAAAGAGAATAGCTAATGGCAGGACCAGGGTGCCCCCCAGCATGTGATCTCTACAACAAGGGTGATGGCTTTGCCCTGCCCACAGGTACGGGCAAGAATGGAGTCATGTTGCTGGGGGAAGCTCTGGGAACTGCAGAGGCTAAACAAGGAAGGCCATTTGTAGGCCCTGCAGGTATCATGCTGGGCGTTCTACTCCACAGGCTGGGGTTGGATAGGGATGACTTCCTGGTGGCCAATGTAGTCAATTGCAGGCCCCCCAGAGACTGGCTTGAGGGTGCTCCATGGCAGGAGGATGCTATTGAGCATTGCAGGCCCTACTTTGAGCAGACCCTGGCAGATAACCCACAGATCAAAGTCATTGTGCCCATGGGTAACGTGGCTTTGTATTACCTGCTGGGGCAAAAGGGCATAGCCAATTTCCATGGCACTGTGCATCGACATCATAGATTGAACAAGTGGATAGTGCCGACCTTTCATCCTGCACATTTGATGCGTGGCAATTTTGAGATGATCCAGGTAGGCAGGTTTGATATTGAGAAGGCTTGTGAGGTTCGAGAGTGGGATGGCCATGAAAAGCTGTTTGACTCAGAACCCACAGACTACATCCTCCAGCCATCAGCCACAGTTGCTCAGGAATACCTCAGAGACTACCTGCAGGCATTAGCAAACGATCCCACTACTACCTTGGCCAGTGACATTGAAACCCCACGTCAACCAGCTGACGAGGATGCTACTGAGGATAAGGTAGATGAACTGCCCATGAAGATTGAAAGGATCAGTTTTAGTTATCGCGCTGGCCATGCAATAACGATGCCATGGGAGGGACAATATGTGGATGTGGCTAGGAAAATGCTTGCTGCAGCTGGCAGTCTTGTTTTTTGGAATGGGGATAGATTTGATATTCCCAGACTGGAAGCAGAAAATGCTGCCTGCAACAATACAGTTGACGCCCAGGAAGGGTGGCATTTTTTATACCCTGACTTACCAAAGAAGCTAGGCTTTGTCAGTCCATTTTTCACCAAAATAAAGCCATGGAAACATCTCAAGGGAGTAGAGGAACCTTTCTATTCCTGCGTAGACAGTGACAGCCTCTTACAGATCTGGCAGGCTATTCAGGTCAAGATAAAAGCTGCAGGCAGGTGGGATACATTCCAAAAGGATATTGTAGAGATCAACCATAGAACCAGGCAGATGTCTGCTAATGGCATAGCCATAGACAACAAGGACAGGCTTACTCAAATTGAAATTATTGAAGGCAGGCAAGCCATTATTGTCAGTGAGGTACAAGATCTAGTACCCAACACCCTAAAGAATATCCATCCCAAAAGGGGTTATAAGAATACTCCGGCAGATGTCACAGGAATGAGGCAGGTAAAGATTGAGGATATGGTGTTAGAGGAGGGTAAGCAGCTGGTTAAAGAGTTTACCAGATGGGCCAAGATTGTAGATTTTAACCTCAACAGTCATCAGCAGTTGTTGAAATATATTGAATTTAAGCATGGTCAATCTGCTGTGCCCAAACACAAACGAACTGGTACTCCATCTGCTGAGGGTGATCAGATAGAACGTCTGGCTAAGAAGACCAGTGATCCTGTTTTAATCATGGCTGTAGAGTCCAAGAAACTACAGTCTAAGATAGGCCATTTAACAGGGTGGAAGCCTCAATCTGATGGGCTGATCCACACAACCTTTACCAATAACCCAGCCACGTTCAGGTTCAGTGCTAAAAGACCTAATGTCCACAATCTGCCTGGTAGAACTGAGGAGTACCAGCGTATCAGGCAAATGGTGATCCCCGGTGCTGGTTACAAATGGCTGGTGTCCAGAGACTACAACGGGGCAGAGCCAATTCAAGTAGGTCATTATGCAGGAGACAGCGACTATATACGTTTGGCAGAGAGAGGAATTCACGCATACCTGGGATTGTATTTCCTGGGTGAACAGCCAGATATACCCACCTCAGACAGTCAGTTGGACGAGCTTATACGTGAAGCTAAAATCAGGACGAAAGCTAAACGTGTACCGGGGGGTCATACATCCACTTATGCCGCCGCCAAACGAACAGTTAATGGTCTGAATAACGGAATGACTGCTCATCTCATGCAGGTCAATTACCCAGAGGTATTTCCAGCTAGAAAAGATGCCCTTCGCGCTGCCAGGATGTACTTTGATCTATTCCCTAAAATCAAGAAATGGCAGGATAACCTTGTAGATAGAGCACATAGAGAAGCCCATCTAGTTAATGACTTTGGCTATGTGAGATGGTTCTGGTATGTCAAGAAGCCAATCAAACGTGGTGGTAAGTGGGTATGGGTTCGGGCTGAGGATGCTAAAAAGGTTCTGGCCAATCAACAGCAAAGTTCAGCAGCTATCATCATGCGTCGAGCTATGAGTTCTAACGATGCCAAATACCTGTTGGATCAGGGGCAGTTATTCCTGACAGTCCATGATGAGCTTATAGCCAGAGCCAAGGATGATCAGGATGCAGCAGCTGTTTCAATTTACTTGAGGCAGGCAATGGAATTTCCAGTAGTTGAGCAGGGGGGTAAAATATTTAAAACGTCTGTTAAACAAGGGGTTAATTGGGGAGAGATGGCATGACAAGAATTAAGTGCTACTCTGGAGGCGTTTAAGGAATGAAATCAAACACTTTAGGCAAACAATTAAAATTATCCAGAATTTCTCAAGATCTATCTCAACGTGACGTGGCAAAGAGAATTGGAATACCAAGCTACCGTCTTTGCCGTATTGAGAGTGGTAAACTTCAGCCCACATCAGAAGAGTACACAAAATTGATTGCCATTCTCAAGCCCATGAAAAGTGAAATGGGGGATCTAGAACTATTCATACTTCATCTGGCTATGATGGAAGATGACCAAATAAAATTGGAACTGAAGTTGAAGGCTGAGGAGTTGAGTATCAAGTATGAGCAGGAGCAATTAAATGCCTCATATGAGCAGGCAGAGCAGCCGCAGCCCATTCCAATGAAGTCTGTTGAATAACATAAACCATCTCACTGTTGAACATGTCAATCTGTCCTATATTGTGATAGCAGACAGCCCTGCAAACTCTAGTAGGGTGGGAGTTTTTGTAACTCTTATGTGACATGGCCACGTTAAAGTCTGCTATAGCCTCATTATTCAAGCCTGCATGCATATAAGCCAGGGCACGACTGTGACGACAACTGTCATTATATGGGAATCGCTCTAATCCCCGGCTGGCAATGGCAATAGCTTTGTCTAGATCCTTCCTGGCAATGTACAGCTTAGACAGATTAGCAGCAGCCACCTCACGTTCAATATCTGTTACTGTGTCTATGATATGAAGAAGTTCAGGTTCCAACTCCGGCACATCCCCAAATTTCATACGTTTGTAGACTGTAACCCCCAGCAATGACTGACCTTTATTGGGGCTACCTTCCAAGGCCTTCTGCCAGAACAACAAACCATCCCTGTACCAGAATGCCCGTTGTGTAGACCAAGCCATCCACAGAATTATCAAAAGCCACCAAGCTGCTGTCCCACCAATCCAACCAGCAATAATGCACAATCCTGCAGGTAACATGTAGGCTCTGCCATCCCTGCATCGTTCACGTAAATCAATAAATGCATGTGGCCACGCCGCACAGCCACCAAACATGGCTAACCCTACCCAAACTGCCTCTGGACCTGTCAACAGCCCGTAGAAGGCAACTGAGGCCACTGGAAGGGCAATTATCAAGCCGATCCATCTATCTAAATCATTATCATCAGCATCTAGTTTGAGATTCAGGCCTAGAAGGGTGCCCAAATAGAGGTAATAGGTGGTAACTACCTTTAATCCACGCAGGGTAAAGTCATAATATACCTTGGCAGGTAAGGGATTCAGGATATGCTGTGCCATAAAGCTCCAATCATCAACAATATAGTTAAGCCTATAACCCCTAAACCAGCCTCATTACTACCCACAGATCCTGCCGCACACACAGCCATTAGCAGGTAGGACTGATGAAGGAACCCCAATACCAACCCCAGCATGAACAGGGTTACTAATTGGTTACCTCGACTAACTATTGGCACTACGGATGTTACATGCATGGGATGAGCTGCAAACAGACAACCAGCAAGTAGAGAGCCAGTAGTTGTCAGATCCACACTCATGGCAATCCAAAGCACCTCTAAACTGATGATTACATGTAGAAGAACATTGACAGCCAACCAGGTCTGCCGAACTTTACCAAATATCTTGAGCTGCCAATACCAGGTTAATCTCTCCAACCATCGGTAAGGCCCCACAGAGAACAATTTAAGACCAATCCTTTGATGCTCAGTAGCCAGATTATCTATCATCTGGGCAATAGGCAGGTCATCGTAGACCAGTTCTTGTCCACGTATCAGTAATGGGTGATAGGGGATTATGGCAACCAGGGCTACTATCAGCTCAAGGGGTAACCAGATTTCCATCTTGTGGGGGTATGCAGGCTTTGTTCAGCTTTGTTCACCTCATGATGAACAAGTATCTGACAGATATATATATATATATTGAACTATCTATTAATGACTAAGGGCGTATTCAAGGTTGGCTAGGATAAACAATACCAACCCCACTGCAGCACTAATAAAAAAACCCATAACTATGATCTTGAGGAGATAACCTAGCTTTGTCATTGAGGTACTGCTTGTATAGGAGTTGTCTGCCAAGGTCTGCTCGCTAATTCAGGGCTGGGTGCCTGTTCCTGCCTAGAACGCTCAAATTCGTTAATCCTTTGTGCCCAAAATGTGGCCTGAGGTACATTGCCCTTATTTAAAGCAGTTATCAAATTCCTGAAAACTGTCCTAGATCCTGGATGTCTGACTAACAAACGTGATGTAAGATTGGCTGCTAGAACCATTGTACCTGTCCTCATCAAAGCTGCTGCTTCAATAATTCCCTGTAGTACTAAAGCAGCAGATCCAATAATGGCCCCTGATGCTACCAACCGAACAACCATCTGACCTGGGGTAGACTGGGGCTGGATGTCAAACAGATCTGCTGTTAACTGAACAATTCTCTTAGCTGGTCCTTCTCCAACAAGCTCTGCAAGCCTGCCTTCCATTCGTTCAACATTTCTCTTCATTTGCTGGGCACTTAACCGCTGTTGAGCAATTTGAAGATCATCAGAAACACCTGCCCGTTTCAGAGTTGTTTCAGTCAGCTGACCACCAGTAGACTTGTCTATGATATCCCGCCTTACCATCGCAGCAGCAGCATCATCCAATATGTCTCTGGGTACCAGCTTCTTCAGAGCACGAATAGTTTGTGTAGGAGATCTTGAAAGGATACCTGTGACAGCCTCTGGTGAAGAGTTCAACAACTGTTTAATGGTTCTCTCTCCAAGCATTCCTGCAGTCTCACGCCAGATGGCATTGGCCTGCCTTAGTTCAGTCAATAGATCAACTCTGCCGGACTGTATTAGAGCTTCACTCATAGCTGCATCAGTAGCAGGAGCAAGTTGATTGACAATACCTGCCTTCTTACCTGGTAAGGGATCATCCAATGCACGAGCAGCCCTTAACAAGTCAGATCTAGCATCTTGAAAAGCTTGGAAAGGTAAACGATCTGGAGCATTGACAATCCTATCTAAAGTTCCACGAATGCTGGCAAAGTCTGCAGGATTAATTAGTAAAGACTCATCCTTAAGCCTTTCAAGAATGGGCTTGGCAAGCTCCTTTAGGCTAGCTGTCTCTGGCATGACTGGACTGACACGCCGTGGAACCTTTGTTTCCACAATCCTTGGATAGGCTACATCCGGGTCAAATCCACGTTTGGTAATTAACTCTGTAGTAGTACCCAGTTCCGCATCAATCCTTCCATAAATCTCACGGGCAGGGGCATTTAACCTAACTTCACCCTCATCCAATGCATTTAGGAAAAGCTCACCAACATCTACAGCATCTAGAGGCCTCTTACCAGAACGGATGCTATCAATAATTTCATTTGATATAGTAACTGCAGCTTTTTCCTGTGTATCCCTCATACGCCTAAACACAGCAGCTCCACCTGGCACACCTTCTAAAATTGCCTGCAGCCACTGTAACCTGCCAGTTCTTTGTGGATAAGTCTTGGGAATACCTGTGACAATTCCAGGTACAGTAGGAGATACCCTTTTAAGCCTGCCCTGAAACGCAGGAATGGACTGCAATAACCCCTCTGTAACGGCCCCACTTACATCCCCAGATTCTGCTGTTTTGGCAATAGAGCCTAGCATGGGGCCAAACACAGGTATATTTTCAATGCCAGCCCGACCCTGCTGAATATTCTGAACACCGCTAATAGCTTGCTGAGCCATGCCAGAGGCAGTACCTACAGGGTCACGAACCGTTTGCTCGATGCCTTCAGCCATATCACCAAATACTCGTTTCAGAGCACCAATGGGACCAGTTGTAGGCTTCTTGGGAATTTCATCAAGTCCTTGAGCACCCCGGAGACTCTGAACAAAAACCGTCCGTTTCATGATGTCGTCGGAGAGATGACTGGGTACTGTTACTGTAGTAACTTTACCATTCTGGTCTGTGTATTGAACCTCAACATTATTCGGACCAGCAGGGCGCTTTTCATACTTTTGTGGCACTAGAACTCCTCAAATTTACCACCTAGCTTTTTATCAGCTGTAATCATAACGTCAATAATTACTTGAAGTTCCTTTAGGAATCCAGACTCACTCTGTGAAGCAGACAAGGCTGTTCCAGCAGCTCTAACCTGCGCCAATTCTGTATCTGACATAGCTCCCAAACCCTGCATTAATTCAAGGTTAGGTAATGTAATCTGGGCAAGAAGCTGTTCTAGCGAGGCCATAAAATCTGCCTCAGGAGTCCCAGGAAGAGGATCAGACTTAGCACCAAATAAGAAAGCAAAACCCTTTGCCCCTACAGCTCCTGTAAATCCTGGATGGGTTTTCAATTTCTGGGCATTAACAAGGGCACGAGCAGCGATAGCCTTCCTAAGAATATTCCTCGTGTCTGGTTTGTCAAGATCTCTGAGATCCTTAACAATTTCTAAGGTATCTACGTTAACAAGTTGGCTGTTTATTACCTTTAGATTGTCAGGTATAGGTCCACTAAAATCAGCTATCACAACACCTGTGCTGCTATTAACCAACTTATCACCGATGACTTTAGTATCTACCTTGGTTTCACCATATATCGCATCACCTGTATCTGCATCAACAAGAACACCATCTACAACGACTGTATTGCGTTTTGGGGCTGGGGCAAACCGATCCCTAATAGTTAATTCCTGGATTAGATCTAGTCCAGTTGCCTTTCTTTCTTGAGCAGCCAAAGTCTCTGGGGCAGTTACTTTTTGTTGACCTAAGCCAGGTATATCTACAAAGGGAGTAGGTGCTTGAAACCGTGTTAGCCCTGGTTGCTGCTGTGTGCCAAGAGCTGGACGACCACCAATAGGGGCTGCTTGTGGGACAGGTGCGGGGCCAATATCAATACCTGGCTGTTGGCGAGCAATATCAAATCTCCTCCCAGCTAGGTCAAATTCATGCATCTCTGCAGCACGTCTAGCAGACTCTTGTTGCAGTGACATCTGTAAATCCTGAATTGCCCTCTGCCTGTCAATAGCTTCCTGCTCAAATGGAGCCTGCAATGCACCACCTAAACCAGCAGCAAACTGTCCTCTACCCCTGGCTTGGCTAGCGGCCTGCAACCCTCTACCAAATGCAAAAGTAAAGTTCGTTAGCAGTTCTTTAACAAAGTTGGTACGTTCTTCTTGATCTTGTGTTGGCATCTAGCTTTTGCCCTTGCATGGTTTGCCCTTAGAGCAATTACCACAGCAATTACTATGCAATAAGCTATGAGTTAATATAGCTATGGAGAGTTGGGGTGTCATTTAAAAACAGGGTCTCTGTCCTGGCATAAATCCACAGTTAATATTTGGATTTTGGCCTCCAGGGAATCTTACACCCCACAGTGGATCGTCTATGGGCCAAGGCCGCACTGGAAAATTGTTAAGGTTGGGAAAAGGTGTGTTGCTAATGTCAGGAGGTATCGTTTCAAAGGTTTCATTATTATTCGGGTTTCCTCTAAGTTTATTGAGAGCCTCAATTAATTTAGGGGCAGTGCCAAGAAGTGAGCCAAATAAAGATCCACGTAACTGAGCACTTAAGCTAGAGGGGTCCAAACCAGCAAACGCCTGTGCAAATGGTGCAGCAGCTTGCACAGCCCCTGTACCTAATTGAGCTGCCCCAATGCGCTGTTGAGCACTACCCAGAGAAGCTTGCAGTAAACTAGAAGGATCTAAGGCTCCTGCAGTTGCACTGAGCACACTAGGAGCTGTACCTAATGCCTGTCCAGCTAATTGATTGCTTTGAAGTCTAGCCTGAAGATCTGCCATAATAGTATCCCGTTCAGACTGTGCGCGTAAGCCAGCAAACTCACTGGCAATTTGACGGGATGGTCTTGCAATCTGAGCTAATCCTCCTGGTTGTCGTCCACCAATAGCACCAGAACGCAAAAGTTGGGTATTTAAGGCCTCTGTAGCTTGTCTCTGGCGTCCAGGTAGATCGGCCATACGTTGTTGCAGGAAAGCAGCTCTTTCACGGTCAGATAAACCCTGACCAAACTGACCTAACTGTTCTGTTAACGCAGGATCGATAACACCGAGCTGCTTCATTGTTGCAGCCCGTTGTACGCCTCTTTGTTCTCCAAATAGGTCTTGGAACCACTGTTGCTGGTTAGTAAATTGTCCTAATAGTTGATCACCAATGCCAGCTCGCCCTAAAGCTCGCTGAAGAATTTTAGCAAGAAAGGACTGGGCTTCATTACCACCTGCTGGGGGTATTCCTTCAAAGCCCCCTGACCCTGGAGGTGGTACTCCTGGATCACCTGTGTCACCTGGACCACCTGGTTCTCCTGTGCCAACAGTATGTGTGCCTGTAATCGTAAAACCACTGGCTAAAAGTTTATTGAGATCTCTAGATCTTTGACCAGGGTCGCCAACATCCAGTCTGATATTTTTAATTTCCCCAGTCTGTGGATGTATCAGACTAACAACACGGCCAGCTGGAGAGATATTGCTGGGGCCTGGAGGTAACTGTGTTGCTCCACCACCATTTTGGCCTGGATCATCGTCTGCGATAACATCACCATTATCACCTGGGAAATCATCCCTACCGTTAATGACATCACCGTTATCATCATCCAATCCAATGTCTAGACCAGTAGTACTACGTCCTCCAGTGCGGGCTTGATCAGCATTTAACGCAGCTGCCAGGTCAGTAGTCGTAGCAGGCAAACCAAGATTAATAACATTAATCTTAGTACCATCATTTCTTTCAAGCAGAGTTCCAGACGGGGTTCTAATTAGACGTGCCATATATAGTCCTTTTCAGAGTTGACTATACCAGATATGGGGGTTAAAAGGATAGTAGATCAAATGGCTATGATAATTTCATGAGGTCGAACAACAACCAGAGTGCTGGAAGCCGTTGTAGCCTTATATTGGCCTTCCTCCAGGTTGTTGATAGCTCTTTCTGCAATACCTGCTGTGAAGTTGAGATGAACCCAATGCGTGATCTGCTGAGCGTCAAAAAAGGGCACATAGAAGGTGCCAGCAAAGTCTGTTTTGATTGCTGACATATCTGGTTCCCATATCTCAACCCGAAGTGTGATGGCATCTCCCAAGACAAACATGTTTTGCTCAGTCCCTAGATCATTCTTGGTAATAACCTTGGCCATTGGCTTGGTTGGCAGGGCAGCTGGAGCAGAAGTCCATGAACTCAAAAAACCAGTATGGTCATAGGGTGTGGGGAATTCACTATAAACTTGATTATCCACATCCACAATAACTTCAGGCAATCCAGGGTGTTCTGTGGGGTGTTGCCTAAAATCCTGGTCCAATCGCAGTTCTGTGTAGGAAAGGCCAGATCCATCCAACTGCCCTCGAATGGTGTCTGACTCAGACCCTGCCAAGGAATAGAAATAGATAGATTTCATGCACCACCTGTTGAAACTACAATGCAGATACCAGAGCCTCCAGCACCACCAGCAGCAGCTGAACCTGAGCCAGTACCACCACCGCCTCCCCCTCCAGCACCAGAATTAGCTGCACCAGCACTTCCTACAACAGCCGTTCCAGAGGTTGAACCATTACCACCTGCCGCTCCAGCAGCATGAGCACCACCACCACCGCCACCGCCACTTCCATCTGAACCACCTCTGCCAGTTCCACCTGCTCCAGGCTCACCCAAACCAACAATTCGTGCAGGAGGATTTCCATTAGCCCCACTTGACCCACCAACTCCACCAACCATACTTGCCCCAAAAGTTGAATTAGTGCTATCAACAGTGCCACCTTCAGTATTTCCCCCACCACCTCCACCAGATGCTTTTAGCAGGGAGCCAAAAGTAGAGTCTCCACCTGCAACACCACTCCCCCCTCCTCCACCAGCAGACCCACCTGCTCCACCAGATCCAAGAGTTACCGTAACATTGCCTGTTACTTGAATATTACGAATGGCAACCGCACCCCCAGCTCCACCACCTCCAGCCTCAGTACCATTAGCGCCTCCTCCACCACCACCAGCACCAACAATGTAGACCCGAACTCCAGTTTCACCTTCTCTTTCCCAAGTTCCACTGGATGTGAATATTATAGTTCTTAGCACACGAATTCCATCAATCAGCAAATCGCCATCAGCATTAACCTCAAGGCGACCTCCTATAAGGATTTGATCATCTTCAGTTGTCTCTATATCATTTCCAATAACAACACAATTATTATGGTTAATATGTGATCGAAAGCCAACCAAGGAACCATTGACACCATTTATAACAGATTGTGCGCCAACAGCAGTGCTTTGTGTCCCAGTTATCTGGACATTGTAGCCAGCTCCAACACTAGCAAATCCTTTAACACTGCCCTGATAGCCTAAAACAGTGGCACGATCCTCAAGGGCATTGGCATAGACACCAAAAGCAGCAGCTAATAAACCCCCAGCTGAGGCACCAAAACCAAACTGCGTAGCCTCCTGTACCGGGCGAATAGGCACAGGATTACCCTTTGCATCTCGCCTAAACCGTTGAAGATTGCCAGCTTCTGTTTCACGGTCAGTTGGCAGGATGAGTTTAGTTCTAAATCCTTTGGTAAAACTAGTCGGCATTCGCAATTATGAGAATGGGTTGCCAGCTTCCTGCAGAACCACTATTACTAGCAGTTTGATAACAGGTATCGCAGATATTCACAATGATTTCAGGAGAAATGACCTGTTGGTAGGTTGCTGGAATATTTCCGCACCATTTGCAGTCATGCAAATTCATATTGCCAAGTATCTGTTTTTCTGCCATTGAGCCTCATGATTTGAATCGTTTCTTATGTTTCTTGCTAGTCTCAAACACCTTGATCTCTTTGATATATGATCTAGGAATGACTATCGGATCTTCTATATCCCCATTTGAGTATAGATCACGACTAACAGCAACACTATTTTTGTCGTTGCGTAGCAGAATTCCAGCCGTCAAAATGATAAAACCATCTTCTTTGGTAACTTCAATAGGCTGTCTACCTTCTAAATGATAAGCATCTAGCCAAGCAATATAAGCTATTTTCATTAGTCTAGCTTCAAATCTTTAGTGTGTTCTACCAATATCTCTATAACAACCTCGTTCACCCGTTTCCCACGTAAAATTGCCATAATCCTGAGCCTTTTGTGCAACTCAACAGGTATTAAAATCTTTGGATTGATTAGCTGGGTATCCCCAATATTTTCGCCTATATACTCACCCATGTACGATGCTCCTTGGTCTTAGATCTAAGGTTTACAGTTATGATTGGAGCTGAAAGCGGTGATGGAGTCATAAGCCCTCGCTCAGCATAATCCCCTCTGATAACACCACCTATACGATGCCCCACAATGTTAGATCTGCTAAATCCTCCAGAACTAACCAAAAACACATCCCTGCTCTCTAGTTCATGTTCGCTGTTGCGTTTGCCCCATTTGATGAATGGTCTGGATAGATGGCTTGCTCCCAACTTTGTGTCATGGCCAAGAACATAAACCTCTGCTCCTTGTAGACCAGCTGCAAGGTGATATATGCGGTTGAGAGTACTCCCAGGTAACTTGCCACCACCTGTGCCATGATGAACATAAATTACCCAATCAGCACTGGGCACTCGAATGAAGGCAGATGTACCTAGAAATTGGCATTTGAGCTTTTCAGCTAACCATTCATCTGTTGTCTCGTTCTCAATTTGGTAGAAATGATGGCCCTCAACGATACCCATCCATCTACCTACAGTTGGCTTGAGAAACTTGTCAAAGACCTCCTCAACCAGTTCACGGGACTTCTGACTGATAGCATCCTTAGAGGTATCATAGAGATCAGCACGCATTAGCCTCTTACGATTGGAAGGGCTAAGGAAATCAATGTAGTCACCTGTGCCTACAAAATATGCCCCCAACTCAAGGCAGTAATCTATATGACGTTTGAGTTGATCTTGAGCTGTAGATCCAGCTTCACCTGACCATTGGATGTCTCCAAGAGGACAGACTACCAATTTTTCTAACGATTTTGGGATTGAAAATGAGATAAGTTGCAATCAATTACTCCGGTATAGATGGGGCAACTTCTTCGTACTGCATAATGTCATAGACTGTACCAGCCCAAGTCACAGTACAAAGACCACAACCGACTTCCTTCATTGCTTTATCTAAATATTTCCCCCCTGCAGGTGATACATCTTTAGTGAGAAGTAGAATAGACCCATCGTTACGTTTTAGATAAGAATAACCATTATTAAAAATTGGAGGAGTGGAGTTTAGTGCTTTAGCAGCACAGCCAGAGCATAGGACCAATAGAATTAGTGATAACAGAAAATGTCTCATCTATTCTCACCTTTTACTAATCCTTAGTTAAATAGCCAACAGACATTGCATGCAGGATGAATTCACTATTGGCCGCTGCCCATGTTATTTGTATTGAGCACCTGCGGCCTGAATCACTACGATTCCCATCATACCATTGTTCAACTAAAGTTGTTCCTGCTGTTCTATTGGGAGTGTCCTTGGCAGAAGCTGCAGCCGTGAACGTACCTGTTTTGGGATCTTCATCAAACAGGAATGTGACATTACTTGGAACTATTGAATTACGTTCTACAATGATGCTCTCCAATTGACCAACTTGTCTTGGGTTATCAGGATCTGTAAAGTCTAATAAGTTAGTTATAATATTGGCCGAATAGTTAGTACTTTCATCTTGAAATGTGGCTGTATTCATACGCAAGGGCACATTTGTACTGCCGTTTGTGCGGCCTAAAAACAGCCTGTGAGTGCCATTAGCTGTCTCTCCTCTGCCTACAGCTGTTGGAGTGGTAATACTCCAGGGGGGATACCATAACTCTAAATCAAAGTCATAAATAAATAGCTTATTCCCACCACCATCCATCAACACAAGCCAGTGTCTTCTACCATCATCCCAGAATGTCATGTGGGCATTTGAATGATTGATCGTTTCTATATCACTACGAATAGGCTGGCTGATCTCCTTAATCTCTACGCCATTGGTAACTCTAACAATGTTTCCTGTGTCCAGCCATCCAATGATGTCTCCTGCAGAAGCTACTGTTGCTCTGTTATGTACCCCTCCAGTAGATGACAAAGTGTCTCGTCTGAAAGTTGAGAGAGAGTCTCCGCTGATTCTGAATATGCCACTTCTTGTGAAGACCAGAAGGAACCCCCCAGTAGCAGCCAGACCTGTGATTTGCTGGCCAAATCTGTATTCATTATCCAAAGGGGCTGATTCCTCAAAACGCCCATTATTGACCTCCTCAAAACCAGTATAGTAGAGACTATCATTCTTAAAAAACCAGATGCGGCCTGCAAACAAAGTAGGCTGGAATCCAGCTCTAGGTTCCTCATTAATAGTTGGTATAGGAGATTGAGTTGCCTTTAACTGGGCATCTGTATTGCTGTCGGTATGCTGAAAATCACTACCATTTGCTGTGTAGGCCTTGGGGCTGTCAGACCATTCAAAATGGATACTACCACCATCTTGTGTACGATAAAGATGAACACGATCAACCTGATCATCTGTGGTGCCACTTCCTGAAAGGGTCCAGTTCTGTGTGGCAGTTGTCTGGGCATCAGATACAAGGCTAACGTCTGAGATATGCTCTGTGGTGGAGTTTCCAAAAGCATAAACCCATGTATGTTGAATGGATGCTGGAACATTGCCAGCACCACTATCTGTCATAGTTGGAGCAATGCTGGGGCCAACAATTCCCCAGCTTCTAACATTAGTACCGTCATAACGCTCCATATCCGTACCATTGGCCATGAAGACGTTGTTATTGGCAATAGTAAAATCAAAGGGTTCAGCCGTAGAGGATGTGAATATAAGCTGGAATGTGGTGTCTGTGCCGACTTGCTGTTTGTATATTCTTGACAGACTGCTACTTATAACATTGGTAAAGACGTAATGGACACCTGCCCAAGATTGCCAATGAGCAAATCGTTCAATGGTAAAGGCACTGGTAAAGTTATCTGCCGTGTGGGTTGTAAAGCCTGGTCTGCGGACTAGATCACCATTGGCTTCAATGGCTACATTACCTCCAGCAACTAGTCTAGGTTGTATAGCAGAGGTAGAGGCATATGGCACATAGGGCAGGGCCATGGGGTTGAATTTGTGATGTCTGACTTGGCGTGGTAGGGGCATTCAGCTACCTCAGCAAGGCTCACGTCCCAAATAAACCAGGATTAGTGCCCCTAAAATCACCAAAATTGGCATCAGGAAATTGGGGCTGATCTGCCCAGTCTTCAGTATCTGCCATGGCTTGGAGGCTATTCATATAAGTGCCAAAAGCACCTGTATAAGCACGATTACCTGAACGATCAATCCTCATTTCACCTGCCCTGACATCATTAGTAAACCTATAGATGTAATAAATCAGGCCATTTACCACAACATCAATATGACGATCATCGTAGGCTATGGAACTTGATAGAGCAGTTACATTTGTAGGGTTGTATTGGTATTCACCATCAATCTGAACAGTGACATCAGTAGGCAGATTTACAGAATATTCCAAACGCAACCGATCATTAGTGCCCTCTTTAATATAGGCAATACCTCTATGGCCATTAAAGGTTTGCTGAACTTGAAGGTTTGGCGGTAGATATTGCCAAAGATTGAGCATCTTATATTGATCAGGGGCTGTGTCTGTGCGAGTCAGCCATAATTTTGTCAGCTTATAAACATCAGTGTTGGAGATTGTGTAGTCTTGAACACTGGCCGATAATGAGATGCTTGTCAGATTGGATGATGTAAAAGACCATGGCAAAAACTTCCAGATTTCCTTGTTGACCATATCTGCAATGCCAATCTGGGCTGCAGTAGTAATGGCTGTTGAAGAGGAAGCAACAGTGGCAATATCGTAGGCGTTTTGAAATGTATATGTGCTAGCCATTTTAATCTGTGCTAGGATGAAGACCCATGACGGAGAAAAGCACCTTGGCCAATTTTTGGTGAGGTGTGATGGCCTGGGCTGGCTTCGGGGTTTAACCTACGAACACACCAGCTTGGGCCATCTCTCTTTTAAAACTTATTTCTAAGGCGTTCGACCTCATTTTGCAGATCGTCTACCTTTTCCAGAAGCCTGCCATACTTGACAGCAGCAGCAACTAAGGCCAATAGAACAGTCCCAGAAACTCCCAGACCAACGACATCAATTAAACGCAGCCCTATTTCAGTTGCACCAGTACCTGTACCAGCTAGCTGAGTGACCAACATTAGAACCAAGGCTGCACCTAAAGGCTTCATGACTAGAAAAAGCTGCTGCCATCTCCTATCCTTGAACGGCCACCTATATTGGGTATACGGTCAGCCGGAACAGGCTCCCATTCCTTCATGCAATGGATACAAATACCCACATACATTTGGACAGATCCTTCCTTGGCATGATCTCTAGTATGAGCTTGACCCATGATAGCACTGGTTCCATCTTCCTTAAGATGGTTACAGTTATCCTCATGAGCCTGTTTTAATTCCTGTGCCCTGAGCATTTGCTCTCGCAACATTTTACGAGAGTTCTGCCGTAACCTTTTCTGACGAGCTTCTTCAGCCTGTGTCTCCTCGTCTGGCTTTTTAGACTCCTCAATAATCTTGGTGAGTTGTTCAGCCGTCAGGTTTAAGGTGGTGGATGGTTTTAATGTTTTCTCTAAGGGCATAAATCTCCTATTGCGTGACTGCCACTTGCCAGCGTGGGTTATTTCCAGCAGGCACACCAAAATACTTATCTACCTGTGTTTGTGTAATGGCCTGAACTCTAATTAGACGGGCAAGAACAGTTCTCCAACCCCAAATCATATCGTCAACTGTAGGCGTGGAATGCATTTGACCAGTCTGATTAGGATCAGGACGATCCTCAAAACGAGGTATGAACATATGATGCTCAGGCATAATACCCCGTTGCATCCTTGTGATGAACTCTCTATGTTCACCATCTGGACGAATGGCTTGGGGGTGTAATCGATAGACCCCCATCAAATTGGCGTCTGCACGAGCTACCTCAAAATGAAGGTTTGGATTGAGCTTGTGTAGTTTTGAGATTAACTCTGTAGAGTGCATGGCACACCCCACTTGTCCAATATCAGCCTCTGGGTGTGTAGTCACTACCCCCGTAGCTGGTACAGACGCTTTATCTGCATTTATCTGTTGGCGAACTGCATCAGATTGCTGCCGCTGGGTGGCTTTCTTAGCGTCAACAGCAGCAACCTTAGCAATGCTATCTTCAGTTTTGACCAGCATGAATCAGTTCCAGGGATGAACCTCCATGACAGACCCCCAGACAGTATAGGTCAAGGTTGTTGTACCTGTACCTGATATGCTGGCTGTGATGCGATGATCCTTCATAATAAGACCATCATTGGCATCAGCAGTTGGACCACTAATTTGTGCTAAAGTCTGCTCGGCAGCTGCATCCCCAGGTCCATGATAGTTCTTAAAACGCAACTCTCGCGTTCCAGTGGATGTGGTTATCGAGGCTGTACGACTATGCTCATAGAAGGTGGTCCCTCCATCAGGGCTGTGTTCCAAAAGAAAATCAACAGCAGCGGCCCCAGCACCAGCAGTATCCGTAAAAGCAGTAACATCAAATATCAAACGAATATGTGCCGGAGTGCCTGTAGGCAGGGCATTATTCGTTCCACTTAATGTAGTGGACGTATCTGAGGTTACTGAAGCAGAAGTAACCAAATTACGACTAGTTGTAAATGCTGTTCCCATGGCTAAACCTCCTCAAGCACAAAGCCATCTAAGACAGCCTTGTTGGATGCGTTACCAGCACTAAATGTACCAGCAACAATAAAGCCATTAGTATCATCAGCATCAGGGTCAATCGAAGTAATTTCGTTATCTGAGATGGCCGCAGTCGTGACACTACGGTTAACCATGGATGAGCCAACCCCATTCAGTTTGTTGGACGTGGTGTCCCAGGTCAGCAAAGACTCAATCCACCAATTGCCAGACTCAGAATTGACCGCTTGTGCTCCGCTACCTTCAATCTCTCGACTGGCTGTAATAGTCGCAGAAGTTGCAGAAGCATGATAGTGAATCTGAACCGTGAAATTGGTTGTAGTTCCACCAGTAACCCTGCCCCAGGCTCTGACTTTGAACATTGACGTGGTCGTACCATTTGCCTCAGCTAATTGACCAGCTGATGGCAGACGAAGGAACACAGGCACAGTTCCGTCAGATGTAAAGGCAACTTCAGTAGTTCCAGTACCACTCTGATTCAACTCACGAGGGGTAACAAGTGGAACGGCAATAATAGATGCTCTTCCCATAATGACCTCCCCTAAACCAGAGTGGCGTCTGAGTTAATAGTTCGATACCGTAACGTGGTCTCATCAAGCAGTACAGAGACAAACACATAACGATAAGAGATTGCTGCACCAATCTTGCCTTCAGGATCTGCCAACTGGGGTCGTCCAGGAATGACATTAACGCGAAATGCCTGTCCACCCCTGCGCGGGTCACGCATAGGTCGGCTAGGGCCACGTCCAGCAAGTGAAACAGCACCTATAGCACCACGGCCCACAATGTAGCCAGCATAGAGGACATTAGGTGAGCTACCACTGGTGCCCACATTGGTGGACTCCATGATTCTCACACCCTCTGACTTGCCAACTTCATGGTTCAAAGCCTGTGACGGGTTGGCGTATTTCATTACGTCAATCCAGCCACCAGCAGTGTTATCGGCTTTGATGTCATGAGTGATATAGGGGTGAAAGATGCCAGTAAAATCACTACCCATTCTGGGCAGGACATTGACAGCTTTAAGCAAACTAACATTGGATCGCAGATCTGAAATGGATGTAGATGCACCTGATAAAGGTGCCGTATCGTTGCCAGTGTTGGACTCCAGCTCCACTCGGATAATCGTATCTATTGACAGAGCTGCACGGTATCCCAACTCACGGGCAGAATTTTCAACTATAGGATCAATAGCTGTTTCCTGCAGCAATGAGGCAATAGTGATGAAGTCACTAAACTCACTGACAGTGGCTGAGATAGTGCTGGTCGATGGAGTAATTCCAGTTCCTACTGTTCCTTCGGCTGATGGAGCAGTGTTAGAACCAAAAACACCATAACGATAAAACTGAACTGTTTTTCCAGATCTGCGAGGAATATCATCAGGCTCTGTGACATCCATAAAGACCAGCATTTGCTTCAGATTATCTAGAGCAGTGCGCTCATAATAAACCGTAGCTAAATGATTTAGTCCTGGAGAGGTCGTCAGAGTTGACGCTGGCGTATAGGCCATTTTCAATTACCTCACTAGAAGTTATTGTTGTGGATAGGCATAAATTGCCCACCCAGTTCAAAAACCGTTGAGGTTGTCTGCCTCTAGGCTATGGCCAAGCCAGTTGTCTTTGGTATGGCAAATGAATAGATACCTTGTCTTGTATCTATCCTATTTAGTTATACCAGATGTTGTGGTTATTGTCTAGTGGGTTGGGCAGTAGACCAAAAAGTAACCCCCCAGTAAATCGTAAGGTAATTCAGCCAGGGGGTTAGGAGTAAATGGAGATTAGCTTCTAACAGTCTAACATATCTTAACATGTCTCAATTAAGTTTGCTCAAATACTCCTTCTTTCTCTGCCAATACCTTTAGTTTATCCATATCCATGTGGTAAGGATCAGGTTCATTAGTAGTGAGTTCACCAGTGTCTGTAGTGGTTACAACTGGTGGGGCATTAGATCCTCTAGAGGTGGTCTCTTCAGCAGTTTCTGTAGTTTGCTCTATGGCCTTGATAGAACCCTCATTCTTGAGTTGATAGAAGGCTAATTCCAGGGAGTTGGCACTGATATCCATACCCAACTCCTGTATTCGTTTAGTTACTGCGTCAGAGGCTTCTTGAGTCGCAGGCCATTGCTCACCCACCCTGCGATGGAATTCCTGTGCTGCCAGACCTATTTGCATCTGCTCGTTAGTCTGGTTGAAGTTGTTGAGTTTAGTTGTTAGCTCTTCAGTAGACATGCCAAACCTGAACTTGTCCATATAGTTTTGGGCAGCAATGGGGTCTGTAGAAAGTAAGCTGTAATATTGCTGTTGTTCGAACTGAGCCTGGTCAGTTGGCTGCTGTGGTTGTGTAGGTTGTTGATGTAGTCCACCAATCAAGGCTGTATTCTGATCACGTAACTGCTGATTTTCAACCTCACGCTGCTTCATGGCATCTACAGCAGCCTGGTGAGCCTTCTGGCCATCCTCTAATGTTCTATAGGTCTGGGTCTTATCACCTACGTTAATGGTGTAGGTTTTAGGTTCAGCTGGGGGGTTAGCCTCTTGAGAGGCAATCTGGGCAGCAATTTGCTCTGTAGTTAAATTGGTAACGTCAGTCTGATTGTCATCAGGCATTTTTAGTCCTTTGTCAGGGGGTTAGAGTTAAATCAATTAAACAGTAAAATTATCCTTAGATTCAGTGTTCTCAATGTCCATGGCTAAAACTGGGTCTGAAACCTTATCCTGAACTGGTATAAGCTCCTGTAAGACTTGGTTTTTCATTTCTTTATGCCAATAAAGACGTAGCTGAATTTCCTTCAATATTTCCTCGGCTATTATCCAACGTCTTTGAAGACCATGGACAATGTCCCCACTAGAGGATTTGCAGTTCCTAAGCTTTTGCAGATAGTCATTAGACATATCTTCTATCTCGTCTAGCAGCAATTTATAACCAGGATGATCCATTAAAGCCTCTGCTAATCTGCCCTTTGTGATTGCTTCAATGGAGGCTTTAGGGATGAATTCGTCAGGTTCTGACATTTGTGGATGCTGACTTTAATAGCTCTTTAGACATACCTTGTAGGATAACCTTAGCCATATCTGCTTGAGATTTCTGACCCTGCAATTCCTCATCCTGCTCAAATTCCTGGTTACTTAATTCACGTAGATCCTTCATGCGCTCTTGCTGTAGCTGCAGTTTTGTCTGTTCTGCATCAGGCTGACGTTGTTGCATAGCTTGTACTTCCTGTTGGGTCATGTCACGTATCAATTCAATTCTTTCTGTGTAGCCAATAGAATCAGCAAACAACATGAATACTGCTGGAAAATCCACTGTCTGGCCCTGCGTGGCTAACTGCTGTAGCAACAGAGGGTTCATCATTAACTGCATTAAAGGTGGTGCCATAGCTGACAAAGCCTGTCTGGATGTCATTTTGGAGCCTGCACGCATCTTGAACCGGACATCTGCATTAAATACAGATAAGGGATCTAGCTCTCTACCATCTACTGCTTGTACAAGTTGATTGGGGTCCAGGAAACGCTGGTTCATTTTGTGTGTATCTGCCAGCATGCACTGCAGGACATTCATCTCTATATTCTCTACAAAGTACTGGATACGGCTGAAGGCTCCGCTAGCCAAGGCGTTGGCACCTGTAGCTGTGCGTAAAGCAGGGTTTTGTCTGGCTGGTGCGCCACTAACTAAATCATTTAATCCTGTAATCTTTTGGGCACGGTTCTCACTAGCTTCTTGCTCTACAAAGGCCTGTGAGGTGGCTCCAGTTGGAAATAGACGTATGACATGCTTAGAGGGGTCATCAGCTGATATAAGAGCACCTGGACGCTGCCTTAGCTGGCTCTGGGGTACATTGATACCTCTATGTTTGACTGTAGGTGGATGAATGCTCAAAGCCAGTTCATCTATCCTGGCATTTAACACAGCCTGCTGGAATCGTTGTTCCCCTTCCAGAACATCAGACATGGCCTGACCATAGAACCTATCAGACATATCTGCATATGTAATGGCGTAGAAGGGTATAAAACCAAATGGGTTAGATTGATTAAATATTACCCATGAGGTAGCCCCATTACGGATAACCTGTACATATCTGGATTTAGTCCAATAATGCAAAACCTCAGCGCGGTGGCCACCGGGGTCCAAGGTAGAGTCTGTACGAGGATCATAACTGCCCTGCCTGGATGCTTCTGTAAACAGCAGGGTATTGTCAGCCTCTGTCATAGGCTTGTCTGTGGCCATACGATTTAGGAATATGTTGGAGGGTATAGTCCAATCCTGCTGACCACGTCTGGCTGCAATTTCATCTAGGTCTGTCAGGACACGTCTGATGCAATATCTGGCATCCTGGGGTATAGGCGATGGGCAATGGGGATCAATATAGAATTGCTTGATAGATACATGTGAGGCAATGGGCCTGTTTTCAGTCTCAGTAAATTTCTCCTCACGCATCTTAATCGTAAATTTGCCTGTGGGTACACTAATAAAGTTACCTGATAAGTCCCTTATTCTCTGTCGTTTGGGCTTGAAATCTGCTGTATATCGGTTTACCTCACGTTCAGTATGTAGCCATTCTAACTGTATGATTCCAGTACCATATTTAACGCCATCCTTAATGCTGCGGCGCAGGTTTTCCTTAAACTGGCAATTCTCGTATTGGGCTATTAGAACGTCACGAACGATCTCAGCAGCCTCTGGTGGTGTACCTTTTTGGGCATTTACATCAAACCAGGGGTCATTGCCAAATATGGCCTGGAGAGCTTTAGGCAAAAAGGACTCAATTTGCTGGAAAGCCAGATAGACGCCTAATGCAGATCTAGGTATACGAGTACCTTCCCATGTTTTTTGGGGGGCATGGGCTACATAAAGATCATCTGCATTACGAAAACGCCAGTCATGGTTTGTGGTGCGATAAGCCTCAGCCCGCTCAAAGTCACGCACCACCACCTTACCTGCAAATTCATCAGACCATTCCTTTGTAGGTAAATGGATGATATCTTTTTGGGTTCCAGGCAGTTCGCTTACTGTGTCTACTTTAGCCATTAAATACCAGTTTTACTATCGTAGTGTTTATTTAAATCCCCCGTTTGATCCCCAAACATAGCCTCTCCACCAAACCCAAATCCATTAAAGTGTGGAGTCTGCCATGGGCCTACAACCTCTTGTTTAAGCCTGGGCAACATATCCAGCTCTATGCCACTGCCCTGATTCTGTGTTTGATCCACCAAAGTGTCCAATATATCGTCATGTTTATATTTTGGAAACCGCAATACCTCGTTGTAGACCTCATCTTTACATACTATATCTTGTGCAAATCTTATATTACCAGAAGAAAACCAGTAACGAAGGCTATGTTTGATTCTGACTTGTTTAGACCATTGATTGTCTCTGGGAATATAGCTAATCAGGAGGTGCTGATTACGGATGATTTGTTCACGCTCAATAGTTGATTTCAACCCCCTGGCATGGGCTTCCTTTTCTATTTTCCAGTCCAATATCCTACCGTTGAGTCGTTTGTCCATCTCGAACATAATTTGACAGACATCATTACCGTCAAAGTGTCCTCTGTGGATTTCAAGAATATACATTTTGCCATCCCGCCCAAATCCTGCAAGGGTGATAACGGAATAATCACCCGTGGACTCTCTTTCAAGTCCTGCCAGATCAACGGTGGCATGGAGACGTAATGTTGGAAAAAGCTCATTTATGACCCTTTGTGGAACCCATAACTTGTCCAGCTGTTGAATGTTGCATAAACCAGTACCCTCAGCCATGGGATTCAGCTCGTACTGATTGGCAAACATTTCATGTCCAAGCCCACCTATTGGATTGTCTCTAAGATAGATTAGACGCTTTAAACTAAATTGCTCTGGCCAGATAGCCTCTGTCTTGGCTTCGTTAGCCCAACAAGTGCGATGGGTTAATTTCCACTCCTCTGCAATCTCTTTTAAATCTGATAATTCCTTGCCTCGTATGTCATCAGCTTTCGCCTTAGCGTATTTTTCACGCTTAATTTGAATTTCCGCTAACAGCTCCGCATGGAAATCAGAATAATCATAAATAGTTCCTTCTATAGTTCTCCAACCCTCCACTGGATTTCCTTCACTATCTGATTGAGTTTCAACCAGTGGAATGCACATGGCAAAATGAGAGGCAATGGTCCTTAGGCCACCTTGGGTTCTGGAATTAAACTGGTCAATAACGTCACTGTGCTTAATCACATCATAGTGAGGACCAGCCATAGAAGATGTGGCTGTGATTATGCTGAGAGTAGACTCCTTCTTTGTAATATCTGTACGGTTTGGCAAAGTAAAACCCTCAGTATTACCCAGTTTCTTACCACGCTTTGGACAATACTCAGGGAAGAAGAAACGCATTTGCTCATTAAGTTCAAATTGGGATGCAATACCTATAACAATATCGGTTGCTAAGTCCTCAGTGGCTGTTGTGACCAGAATACGGATATCTGGATAATTCAACATCCATTGAATGCTGTGAGCAATACAATTCAAAGTAGTCTTGAGATGCCCACGAGGATATAAAAGTAAATGCTGTTTTTGGCCTGGTAGATCCCACAAAGGCACCTTGGGCTTGGAACGCATGACCTTTAGCCGTTGTGTATTGATAATTTCACTACGGCCATAAAACTGTTGAAGGTCATCTATAATTGGGCCATGGGCATGATCCACGACATCTGTAAAACCTAGAATGTTATGGCAAAGCCAGCGCAGGTCTGTACGGGCCAGATTACGGCAATCACCCCAAGATTTAGCAAAGGCTGCTTTCTGTAGGTGGGTTAAGCGTTTCCACGGGATATCTTGGGCTTTGAGTGGCATAGGTCATTTAATTGGTTGAAGGTGGTCATGGTCACCTTCAGGTATTAACTTGAGGCCTAGTCCTTTGACTCGTCTTGTGAATGTGGCAATTCTGTTAAGGCGTGTGTCTTTGTCCCAGACATAATCCCTGCCTCTACCTGACAAGTGAAAGCTGGCTGGACTACCACCAACCTTCTTGTTGTGCTCAAGAGTTCGTCTACCAGATGTCTGACTAATTGGGAATTCCACTTCCAATGTTCCACAAATAGCATCAAACTCGGTCCTGGTCATCTATTCAGTGGTAGTGCTGCAACTAAAAGGTTATTAATTCCACCAGTTTGTGGCTTTACGAATCTTGACACTAGCCTCAATAGCTTCTTCAATGCCATCCAGGAGCAATGCCCAGTCTTTAACACCAAACTCCACTCTTTCATTTCTATCCAGGGCTTCTAAAGCCATCTTTGCAGAGGCTACGACAAATTCCTTCTTGTTGTCGCCTTTGCCCTTGCCAAACAAGCTCTCAGCTTTGTCTACCAAGTCGTCTAAGTCTAGAAATGTACCCAAAGGAGTTGTATCTAAGGCAATATCTCCAATTGTAGTACCTACCCCAAGGGCTGCTTTACCAATCTTGCTCCAGAAGCTCAAGCGCCTACCTCCATTGGATGGATTTCACTTATAATCTCATTGTTGGGTTTAGAATTCTGTTCCTCAATATCCTCATCAGATAATCGGATATATTCTACCTGTGTCGTATCAAAGGCATACAATTTAGGATCTGGGTTTTGATCTTCAATGTAGGCTTTCACACGCTGCTCTGCAGCCTCAAATTGCTGCTTACACTGGAGATAATGATTAACCAAGATATTGAATGTTTCTAGCCTGGGGCCTTCCAGTTTCATACTTCCTCTGCTGATAGAGTTGCTTTAATAGTCTTTTCGGCTTTATCCATGAGTTTATGGCGCATTACCAACGTCAAAGATCCAGCAGAGTTGGCTAAATTAGCAAGTCTCCACTTTGCATGGTCTTCTAGAGCATTGTCGATGATTGCTTGAATATATGCCTCAAAATCACCCAGTCTTGTCTTGATTGCAGCATCCTGGGCAGCAGTTAGAGTAAATGTGTATTTTGCCATTAGCTCTCCAGAAGATGTAGTTTGGCCTCCAAGCCTACGATTCTTTTCAAGGCTCCCTGTAGTTTTGTGTAGAGTTGGCAGATTGCACCATTCTGGGCACGTTGAAGTTGGGTGACGTTGGTGAGTCCACCTTCAGCAACCGGGGCACCAAGAATCTTTGCGTCAATCAGATCCTGCTCGTTGTACTTCACAAATTCATCCCACTCTTGTTGAATGACCTTGCCACGACTTCTGTCGAAGGTACGCAGGAGATGAACGTCGTCATACTCATCAAAGGTTCCGCCAGATGTAACAGTGAACATATCGCCATCTTCATCAATGAGGAAACGGGCCACGTTTGCACCACCCACTCTGGCGGTTACTGTGAAGACATTGCCATTTGCCGTGATATCAGCTAAACCATTCGACCCATCATGTTCTGCTGTGAAGAAGTCAATCTGCCCGATACCATCAGTTGTCTTTGTTGTGTCGGCCTGCCCACCGTAAGCTTCGTTTCGCCAAACGGGAGTTTCAGCGAGATCTTCCATGTAAGCCTGAACCCTGACGCCACCCTTGGCACCAGAAGTTTTATGGATAACATAGAAATCATCTGTTTCAGTAGGATTTGACCCACCAGAAGTCAGGCCATGAGCAACGTCGCTTGATTTCAGGCAAATAGCTTGGGTGTCATTCGGTCCCTGATTAATTGTCAAGCCAATTGCCATGTTGCCATTGGTGTCCTCGTTAATACCTAAAATGCCCGCGCACGTGACAACCTGGGCATTGTCAATGGTCAACGCTGTTGTTAACGCGCCACCTGAGGTAGCAGTTCGTAGTTGGATCTCCCCACCAATTTGTCCAGCAGCTACAGAACTATCATCGACTTGGAAAGCAACTTCAGCAACCAGCGTGTCCAGATCCGTTCCATCAGCACCATAGGCTTGGATCTTACCTAGCTCTTCATTGTCAGCGACGGTTGTGTTGGAGCCAAGTGTGGCATGACCAGATTTAAACAGTTTAAGAATTGGAGCCAAGGCATCTGTAGTGCTGAACAGGCCAATACCCAAGGATGCATCTGTTTCTGTAGTGCCTAGAACCTGGACCTCAGAAGTGATTTCTCCAAAGGAAACCTGGGCTGTGTGGCCAACGATTAAGCCTTCAAGTGCGTGAATATCACCGTTTGCGTGAATATCACCGTTATTGAAGGTTAAGCTATCAACAGCACCTGCAGTTCGAGCTACTGTAAAGATAGTCTCACCAGCAGCATCTAAATCTGTACGGGTTCTAAGGAGTAAGTCGTCCCCGGTGGCAATTAAATCCCATAGCCCTTCATTAGCAGTGGCATCTGTCTCACGTAATTTGATGCGTGGTGCTGCACCAGCTACTTCTGAAAGAGAACCTATAAGCCTAGTAGTTCTACGAGCCATTATTTGTCTCTAATAGGGGTCATTATCGTTGTCATCCTCGCCAAGCAGGATAATTAGAAAGAAGATAGTAAGTGAAGTCAATATCAGGCCTATTCCAACAACATCCATTATGCAAAGAAGTCAGCCCAGACAGCAAAATTAGCTGTACCTCCTCCAGCGTTACCCACACTAAAACTGAGTGACCATTCTTCACCCAGGTTGACAGTTAGAACTGTTCCTGCTGCCAGACTTCCATCAGTAGGAGTATGCTGGGCATTACCCGCAGCTGTTATTTCAACTAATCTGTTACCTGCTGCCGAAAGCTGGTCAAATGAGGCAATGTCGATCCAGTTAGAATCATCTGGCAACCTTTTCTGCAGCCATACGTTTAGAGTGCTGGCAGTCATCTGGGTAACTTCCAGCATGACTGAGGCAGAGGTGTAGCGATGAACACCAGCCAGGGGGCTAGACTGGGTATCAGACAACCCTGCAGCCTTTTGGGATGAGGCTGACATTTCAACATTATGGACAAATAACTGAGCTGCTGGGAGGGTATTGGAATTTACAGGCATGAATATGCAATCCTCTGGTGCAAAATACAGACTAGCACAATATGTTGGGGTTGGTAAAGGTCAAGATACTAGGGGTTGATATATAACTCAATTAGCTGGGTTTGACTTCAGCTATCTTCTGTTGCCAGGTCTATAATCGCCTTCTTAGTATCCTGATCAATTTCTATATCATTGGGAGTAATGTCAGATTTGATGTTTTTGTGGGACCATTTATCATCTGGCCCTTTAACAGCTACGTTTAATTCTCCTGATCCTGTTCGGCATATGGAAATGTCTGAAAAACCAAGGCACTTAGCCGTTTCTTTGTAGTAGGTTTTAGGCAGGTAATGAACAGCAGTTTTGTTTGTCAGTATCATTTCTTGCCCTTCTGTTTACGTTCAATAGTGGCTACAAAGGCTTCAGGCTTACGAATGCTGGGCCTGGTACGTTTGAGGTGCTTGACTAGCTCCTTAAACTTATCAAACTTTTTGCCGTTGAACTTGATGGGCATGGATATAGGCTAACAGTGCTTTATGTCTTTCTTTTTGAGTTTCTTGTTCATTAATTGTTTGGACAGTTCCTTGAATTTGTCTAGCTTTGCCTGACCTTTTTGGAGGCGCAATGCCATGATATTTGTGCTCCAATAGTTGCCTGATTACTGCCAGCCCATCAACCATTTTTAGTCTGGGCTTCTTCCTCTATCTGAGACTCAATCAACCTGACTTCACGGGCAGGTATGAAGATCTCCTCCATGCCTTCCGGGATCATGCTCATAACCCTGTTGAGGTTCACGTTGATATTGACCTCATCCATGCCAAACTCACCCATCTTGGCGTTGATGTCAAGACCGAGCCTGCCTGCTTGTTGGACATTGCTCTGGTCATTGACAGCTCTAGACATGGCCTGATAGGAATCCTTGACCAGTTTCTCTTTGTGATTTGCTGTAACCTTCATGGACTCTGCTGATTGAATAGTTCTGGCCTGGAATAGTTTTTCAGCCCTTAGAACTGTTGGGGGTGACAGGTCATATTTTTGACCTACCTGCCTGCCAGTCATGCCCCCCTCATGCCTGTCCTTAGCAATAGCAGCAACTATTTCGTCTGTTAGTTTATTTTTTCTAGCCATCTATGTTGTACTATACCATCAAGATGGGGGCTAGCCCAGTGGAACATAAACATAGATGTCCAATGTGTGGCAGGTCTTGGAAATGTTGCGGGTTGTTTTGCAATAGTGTGCATCTACTACAGTGCTCCAAATGTTTTACTGATGATGATGGCTTTCCTATTGATTCGTAATTGCGTTGGGAATTTTATTAAAAATTATCCTTGGAAATTTTGTTAAAAATTATCCCTGCAGCTAGCCTACGCTACCCCACCTCCCCCCTCGGGTGCTCTGGGGGTATGGTTAACAATGGGTCCCCTCTAGCCCTAAGTTATTGATACCAAACGACTTAGAAGGGTGGGTATAGTCTGATCCTAGACGTTGGCTAGTTGGTGTGCATGAGGTAAGGCCCCAGTGGGGGCTGTGAGCTGCTCAGCTGGCAAGGGTGGACCTAGACCTTGATTAGACAACAAACGGCAAGTGAAGGGCCATTCTAGGCCACCCAGTGACTGATACAGCAACATCATGCGAAACAAGAAACCAACAAACCAAACCACCACCAAGCCCACCACCAAACATGGTGCCGATTTGCATATCCTGATAGACCACCTTGACAGGCGGACGCTCGAGAGAGTGGCTTACGAGACAGGGCTGGAAACCCTATCAGCTGCCGTTCGCTATCTGATCCGTAAGCACGCCAGCCAACAACCTTCCGACACCATCCAAACTTAGCATTTCCTGCAATAAATTGCTTGACGTGCATGTAAGGCTAGCGTATGGTCTAAGGCGACAGTCGATCCGCCCCCGTACCAGAATTGGCGCAAGCTAGGTGGGGGCCGATAAAACGGCTTGCAGGCAGAAGCCAGCAACAAGAACCTTCTGACCTACACCTAGTGGCCATATGGGTCTCCACGCGAGCTTGACATCATGTTTTTCGGAAGCCGTCAATGCTGTGGCTTTGAGAGAGCCTACGCACACGATTCGATTGTAAATCTAACGGTCAACAGTCAATCGCTGAGAAATTGAGTTTCATTGTGTCGTTCAAAGCGCACCAGCGATTATCCGTAAATCAATATCAATGGAGGTTGATAGTATGACAATCAAAGAAGCCAGAGAAGCACTGAAGCCACACGGTATGCGTATTCTAACGCACCTATCGTTTGAACATTCTACATGGCCAAGCAAGTACCAAGTTAGAGGCAAAACAGAATTCTCTAATGGCATTTATTTTACAGATGATTTACAGGATGCTGTAAAAACAGGCATTGCAATGAAGTTTGAGGAAAAAATGTGGCCTACGATTCTTTTCAAGAGACCATACGATGGCACTTTCTGAGGAATGAATAAGCAACACCACGTACCGAGCAACAGTGTTCCATTGCATGCTCAAACCATGCCGGTACGTTTCACCAGATCAATATCAATGGAGGTTGATAAATGACAAAGTCAGAGACTACTTGGGCACAGCTGCTTGTTGAAGCGGTCACCAATCCGGGTGCAATGCTGGAAGCCTACCGTGCCTTTCACAATTACAGTGTCGGCAACCAATTGCTAGCTTGGGAACAGTGTCAAGCAAGAGGGCTGAGTGTAGGCCCGATTGGTACATATAGGGCATGGAAGGCTAAGAGGCGTCAAGTTATGAAGGGTTCCAAGGCCTTGCAGCTATGTATGCCAGTGACCTATAAGACGACAGTTGTTGATAGAGAGACTGGTATGGAAGCTGAGGAAACTCGACAACGTTTCATTTACCGACGCAATTGGTTTGTGATTAGTCAGACCGACGGTGAAGACTTACCAGTTGAACCCATTCCAGATTGGGACCGTGATACAGCATTGAGCAACTTAGGAATTGAGCAGGTGCCGTTTGCAACCATGAACGGTAACGCGCAAGGCTACGCGGTGGGGAGCACCATAGCCATTAACCCAGTTGCACAGCTACCAGATAAGACAACATTCCATGAGGTTGCGCATGTAGTTCTTGGGCATACAGCTGAAGCAACCAAGGTTAGCGACAGCGAAACACTTCCAAGGTCACTACAGGAAGCCGAAGCCGAATCAGTCGCCTTGTTATGCTTGGAATCACTGGATCTTAAGGGTGCCCAGTATTGCCGTGGATACATCCAGTCATGGCTTGCTGGCGCAGAGATACCAGAACGATCGGCACAGCGTATATTCTCCGCTACAGATAAAATATTGAAGGCTGGAAGAGTCTAGCCTTTCGGCCCTGTCGGTTGCTATCCAGTTGGGTTCAACTCCCATCTAGGGCCTTTACCGTTACCGTAGAAGACAACAACAATATCAATGGAGGTTGATATGACAACTAAGGATGCAGTGCAAGTTGCTGGAACCCTTTCAAACCCTAGTAAAATGCCAGGGTATGCTTATGGGTTGCCAGCTGAGAAATGTATTACAGGTTCCCAACTGGCCAAGGTTCAAGGGAGCGTGTGCGCATCGTGCTATGCCCTGAAAGGCATGTACAAGCGCTTCAGTAAAGTAGTTAAACCTGCCCAATACAAACGGCTGGAATCGCTCAAGAATCCTCGATGGGTTGACGCTATTGTCCAGCTGATAGGATCTAAAAAGTGTACATTTTTTCGCTGGCACGATTCCGGAGATATTCAGGGCAGTGTTGACCACCTTTCTAAAATAAGTGAGGTTGCCCTCAGACTGCCCCTAGTAAAGTTCTGGTTGCCCACCCGAGAGTATTCAATAGTAAAGGCTTATTTAAAGGCGCACGGGCCGTTTCCAAACAACTTGATTGTACGTATGAGTGCTCATATGGTTGATACGCTGCCTTCAACTGATCTTACTGGTCAGGGTTCAGCCGTTCATAGCACCAAACCTGCAAAAGAAGCGTTTTCATGTCCAGCCCGGAAACAGAACAATTATTGTCTAGATTGCCGCATGTGCTGGACACGTCAACCATTAGTTAGCTATCCCTTACATTAGGGCCGCATTTTGTGCCTTACTCCAGCATGTCAGCTATACAGTTAACGTGCTGGCTGGATTTGCACAAACAACACAGAAGGAGGTTAGAAGATGACTAAGAATGAAATTGAAGACCGCGAGCGATTGCTTGCAACTCGTAAGAAATTAGATGACAGGAAAGAGGAAAAGAAAAAGTTAGCCATGCGTCGCCAAACAACTGAAATCGAAAGGTTTCATAAAGTGGTTAGTGCTCTAATTGAGACTGAACCCAGTTCTTCACTTCGATTGCAGTACCAAGCAATTGCTAATACGCTCGCATGGACATTAGGTGATAGCGATACACTCCTAAAGGGGTTGGAGTTGCCGTGGGAGGACACTAGGCTAAAGTAGGTTTTGTGTGTTACTTCAGTTCGTGAACTTAAAAAGACCTGTTTTCCTCAAAGGTTTGCGAACTGGCTGGAATTCACAAGAACAATAGGAGGTTAGAAGATGACTAAGAATGAAAATACAACTAGCTGGTCATTTGATCAACCACCAGCGCCGACACTTTCATGGCGTCCAGAAGGTTACTATGACGCCGAATTAGACGAACTAAACATCGGCACACCCCGATATAGGGGCGCGGCCTACTTTTGGGCGTACAAGTACCGCTTTTGGATGCGGGGGGATGCACACGGCAATGGGTATATGGGCATTCCCATCAGAGAGGCCAGAAGACGGATTCACAGGCGTTTCATGCGTGAAGGTCTACCCCTTGCCGGGAAAACGGCACGACATGATGAAATTATCAATAAGGTGTTCGGTATGACGGACTATACACCCGATGACTGTGGCAGCTAGTTGTGCCTTACTTCAGCCTATCAGCAAGGGTTGGCAGGCTGTCCGAAATGCACAACAACAGAACAAC
>Ga0114905_1000228_pt1 | contig 38773 bp, 55 predicted proteins | sample MalvireepMed_b05_FD_83499 | JGI IMG/M metagenome (GOLD analysis project Ga0114905, IMG submission 83499) | Marine viral communities from the Global Malaspina Expedition - Malaspina viral metaG DeepMed_b05 | ecosystem: Environmental > Aquatic > Marine > Oceanic | place: Mediterranean Sea...
AATTAATCATTACCAAGAACACACCGACGCCGACTCCATCGAATAGAGACTGGTTTGTTGCGGCTACCCCGATGGGAACGGGAAATACGGTATTAGTATTAAATGCAACTAGCGCTTCGACATCACCTTCAACCGCTGCTTATGATGATCCGCACTCAACCTCTTCAGTTATTGATTTTGAAACAAATGCAAATGTGAATGAGTCTGGTGAAACATATATTATGTATTGCTTCCATTCAGTGGATGGGTATTCAGCGGTGGGGAGTTATACAGGAACGGGTACTGGATCAGAACCATTTATTTACACCGGCTTCGAACCTTCATTTTTTATGGCGAAGGTTGAAAGTACCGCTGATGACTGGATGATGCTTGATGTTGCGAGATCACCAATTAACCCAATAGAAGAAAGTTTAGCGGCTAATAGTAACGCTGCGGAAATTGACTCATCAGGCAAGGCAGTGGACTTCCTTTCCAACGGAGTAAAAATGAGGAATTCGGACAATGGATTAAACCAGTCTGGTCAAACTTTTATATATATAGCATTTGCCGAAACTCCATTCAAAACAGCTAACGCGAGGTAAATTATGTGGTACTCAGAAACATATGGTGTAATTAAGACGCCTCGGGAACTCACAATCAGCGGCATAACATACCCTCGCCAGATATTCCGCCAGTGGGACAAGCCTAAACTCGCTGAACTCGGGATCAGACCTGCGCGTGTAGAAACTCCTGACAGCCGGTATTACAACACGGGTGGCGAGAACTACGAGTTGATTGACACCGAATGGGTAATAAGCTACGTATCCACAGAGAAGGATGTCGAGGATTTGAAGAAGAATGTTATCTCCGCAATCAATTCCCGTACAGGAGCATTGCTTTCACCTTCAGACTGGAGGGTGGTCAGGGAGGTAGACGGAGGGACTCCCTTGACAGATGAATGGAAGACTTACAGAAACGAAGTTCGGGCACATGGAAATAGCCTAGAGTCCGGGGTTCAGGCATTCGCATCTGTCCAGGCGGTTAAAAACTTTCAGAACCATAATATTGTTGAGGTGAGATATGAGAGCACCTATGATGAAGATGGTAATGAGACCATTGGTCCTGAGACGAGAGATATCAACAGGACAGTAGATAAGACAACCTGGGGATGGCCTGAAGCACCTGATGCGGAGGTTGATCCTTATCATGTGGAGTACAAGTAATGGGTAAAGAAAGTGCAACATACGTAGATGGTTTAGTATCGACAAACCCTCTTGGGTCTGACAGTATATCTGTTGGAGATGACCACATAAGGATGATAAAGTCTGTATTAAAGAACTCATTTCCGAATGTTACTACGGCTACAACTCCATTAGTTGGTGTTGGTCATACCATACAAAGCGCCTCAGCCTCCATGAGAAGCGAATCATATATTGACACTGGGTTTTCTATAACCTATAACAAGTCATCGACTACCAGCACGTTATATGTTCAGTTATGCTGTAGTCAGCACTCCTTCAGTAGTTGGGGTGATCTAGGGTGCGCGAATTTCTTGTCGTATATAAGACTGGCTAATTCATCTGGAGCCTTAATAGGGGGAACTACTGATAACATTCAAATATCAGATATGAGGGATTTGGTTCCTTCTGGATGCGCAACAGTGGAGGTTGGAAATGGGTTTTCCTATGTATGGAAAGTTATTGCAGCTAATTGCCCTGATGGAACTAGCGGGAATAATACCTTTGATATTTGGGCAAAGATAAATGATGCAGATGATGGTGGGCTTACGTTAAGTCATGGAAATATTACGGTTTGGGAGGTGGAGCAATGAACAATGTATTTCTGGGTAATATCTTAACTACTCTTGCCCCCGGTAACAATGGATTCGCTATTTATGGTAGCATCATAACTGAGTCTGATTATGATGGTGGAGTTGTGTTTAACACCCCATCGGAGAAACCTTCTTGGGCTGACGTTCAGGGTGGTCAAGATGATGAACAGTGGGTTTCTGTTAGGGCCTCAAGGAATCAGAGGCTTGCTGTTTCGGATTGGACGGTATTGCCGGATGTCCCAATTCCTCCAGGGAAGGAGGATGAGTGGGTAGATTACCGTCAAGAGTTGAGAGACATAACGGATCAGCCTGACCCGTTCAATATTAATTGGCCGACACCCCCAGAATAATGCCTCTAGTACCTATAGAGTCTCTTGGGGATGTTGGAATCATTCAAGATACACCTCCGTATAGCTTGCCCCCTAACGCTTGGTCTGGCGGCAATAATGTCAGAGTTCTTGACGGTGGGGTAAAGAAAATAAGAGGATACGGGGAATCTCTAAAAACCCTATCCTTTGCCCCCTTATACATAATGCCATACGAGACTGCTGCGGGGGTCTACTATTGGCTTGCCTTCGGTGTTGCTGATATTGCCGTGTGGGATGGTTCCACCTGGACAGATATAACCAGACAAACAACCGACAATCTGGATGGGTCTATAACTGATGTAGCTACAACCATTACCCTTGATGATGCCAGCGGCTTCCCTGCCAGCGGAACGATTGCTATAGGGTCAAATCAATATTACGGCACAAACGCATATGAGGAGATTGCCTATTCAGGGAAGTCATCTAATGATCTTACTGGCTGCACAAGAGGTAGCGACAAGGTAGCTCACGATGACGGTGCCGTTGTTACTCCGATTAGCACAACAGCTACTACCGATAGCGATTACGCCGCTAACGGAAACTCCAGGCGATGGTCCGTAACGAATCTAAATGGACTTGTGGTAGCTACTAACGGGTTTGACGCGCCGCAAATGTGGCCGCTAAACTCGTCCAGTATCCCTCTAAAAACCGTACCTTTCAGGGAGTTGCAGAACTGGCCCGCAGCAACCGCTATAACCGCCGGAGGCTCAAATAATAAATGTAAGGTTATAAGGTCATTTAGAACATTCCTTATTGGATTAAACTGGGAGAACGCGCAAGCCCGTTCTGTGAAAGAGCCCAGGCTGGTAAAGTGGTCAACAGAGGCCAGCTATGGTTCTTCCCCCTCAACATGGGATTCTTCTGATAACACCCTAGATGCCGGTGAGTATGAATTGGCAGACACTCCTGGGGATATAGTCGATGGTCTTCCGCTTGGTGATTCTTTCATAATATACAAGAACGATAGCATTTACGTTATGAACTATGTTGGTACTCCCTACATATTCTCGTTTAAGTTGCTATCACCTACTGTGGGAGCCCTATGCGCTAATTCTGTTGTAGATTTTGAGCTAGGTCACTTCTTCATGGGTAACTCTAACTTCTATCTATGCAATGGACAGACTGTAAAACCCCTATTAAACGGCAGATTAAGAAGGGCTGTGTTTGATGAGATTGTGGCTGGTGACATAAGTGACCCCAGTTGGCAGAAGTCCTTTGCTGTTGCTGACCATGTGCATAAGGAAATACTTGCCTGCTACGCATCAGAGGATTCTACCGTCGTTAATAAAGCAGTTATCTGGAACTGGGAGAGGGATGCTTTTACGTTCAGGGATTTGCCAACCCTTTCACACGCAACTGTAGGGATACTAGAGGCTGATCCGGGTGGCAAGTTATGGGGTGCCCAAGCGGTGTTAAACGAATCATCCATGACCTCGTCCACCCCTGCCGATGGTGGAAATTTAACCGTAGTCAGCACTACAGCGACTCCAGCGTTTACATCAACAGGCACATTAATTCTGGATGATGAGCAGATAACATACACCGGAACAACTTCTACCACCTTTACCGGAATAACAAGAGGCGCTAACTCTACAACTCCAGCAGCTCACTCAGACGCAATCATGGTCAATCAGGTTGGTTCCACATGGGATTCTGATTCAGAGGCATGGGGTTCTTCGGCATATGACTCTCATTTGGAGAATGTTGTTTTTGCCGATGTGACTAATACGAAAATCTATCGTGACAACTCAGGCAATCAGGAGGCTGGCGTAGACATGTCATCCTATATAGAGAGGACAGGGTATGACTTGGGTGATCCATCTACTGTTAAATTCGTATCAGCCGTTTACCCTCAAATGGAAGTATCTGGTGATAGCACAGTGAATGTGTATGTGGGTAGCCAAATGTCTACAGAAGAGGGGGTTACTTGGGATGGACCAACCCTGTTTAACCCTAACACTCAGTCAAAGGTTTCCTGTAGAGTATCCGGAAAGTATTTTGGCGTGAAGGTTGAATCAACTACGGACATAGATTGGAAGTTGCACGGGTTAGCCTTTGACGTAACACAGAGAGGAAATCGCGGCAGCAGGATGCAGGCATAATGGCAGTAGATAAATACTCTGTAAAGCAGATAAAGAGTGTAAAGAGGTGGTCACCTAATCCTGCTCCAGTAGAACCGGAGCAATTACCGGATTATTTATTTAGCGAGTTGAACAGGCTCAGTGACCTGATATTTAATGTAGATATGCTACAGTTGTCGAGGACGTATGTAGAGCCAGGTAGTGAGCCTAGAAAAACAAAACCTAGAGACGGGGATATAAGATACGCAGATGGTACTGAATGGGACCCAGGAGGAACTGGTGAAGGAATATACGCTTACTTTAATGACACATGGAATAAGTTATGATAAAGATAGTTGTTTCTTTAATGTTGGTATCGTTCTTACTGGGTGGTTGCTCATTCTCCAGCAGGTTAGGAGATGGTAGTTTCCACATGATAATCAAAATGGATGAGGTGGAAAATAATGAGTAAATATGCTTTGATTCTGTTAGGTTTACTGTTTATCACTGGCTGCGTAGAAGTCGGTGGATCAAGTAGTGATGTATGTACTGGAACAGAATGCGGGGATGGTCATAATGACAATTCGGACAGCTCTACTACTGACGTTACTTCTGATTAGTTATATCGGAATGGGGCATATCTATTTGTTTTACCTATGATCAGGGCTCATCTATTACAACCGAGTGATGTAGCCTATGTATGGGAGAGTGTAGCCCCATTAATATCTAGGGTTACTAGACATACAGAGGGGGAGTTAGAGCCTGATGACTTTATAGAGCCTTTAACACACGGTGAGATGCAACTCTGGGTAGTCGAGGATGGAGGGGTATCCTTACATAAGGACCTAGCCTCTGCAAACATAATTGCAAGCTTGATTACCCAAATAGTATCTTACCCGCAGAAAAAGGTTTTAAGACTCATCTCCCTAGCTGGGGATAACTTTGAGGATTTCAAGGATTTCATAAGCATGGTGGAAGCATTTGCCGTGCGCTGTGAATGTTCTGCTCTGGAGATGTGGGGCAGAAAGGGATGGAAAAAGCTATTACCAGATTGGAAAGATAGCTACATCGTTTACACTAAAGACATAAAAGAGAGGATGCAATAATGGCAGCTGGATCAAATCAATGGAAGCCCGGCCAACCGGGACAGCCTTCTGGCCCAACAGGTGGTGCAGCTGGCACGTTTGGTGGACCCCCTGGAATGGGTCAACCAGGATATGTTCAAAACCCGGGAATGCCGCAGCAAGGCCCCTGGGGCCAAGGTGGACGTATTGGACAACCTAGCTTTGGTGGGCCTCAGCAGGGTGGCTGGCCGTCTGGACAACCGGGCCAGGGGTCTGGAGCCCCACCGGGATTTACTCATGGTGGCGGACTCTCAACTTCTGCCATGGTTGATTACGTCAATCCAACTACTGGTCAAAAATGGACCGCAAGCCACGGCGGGTGGCAGGCCCCCCCAGGTTGGGAGAAGGCTAACGGTGGCGGAATGCAACGGCCAGGGTTTCCCAGCCCACCGCCAACAATAGCGCCTCAGCCACCAGGAGGGATGCTCCGTCCAGCGTTTGTGACGGGTGGCCCTGATGACCCAGCGCAGGGTGGCACAGGCTATATGGGTGGTGGCGGGATGCGTCGTCCTGAACCTTACCCTGGAGGGGGTGCAGTCGGTGAAGTCGGTGGCATTTCGCAGCCTGACCCATTTGCTGGTGTATCTGGTGGCCGCATGGCAAAGGCTAGAGAGTTTGCTGCCAGTGGTAAGATGGGCCGGGCAAAAAAGCAGGTTGAAAAAGGCGGTGGCAAGTGGTCTAAATCGATGCACCGAGCCTTACGAGGCAAGAAGTAATGTATTTCGGTGGGGAAGGCGAAATTGATGCCAATCAAGATGTAATAGGTGGTCAAGATACGGCTGATCCTGATTATGGTGATTATGGGCCACCATTCGAATGGGGTGATTGGGATTCTATGCTGGCGAATGCTGAGTGGCACGCGGCAAGGCAGCAAGATAATTTTGACCCCGCTAACCCTGGTACGTCAGCAGAAAATATAGGCACCCAAGGTGATGACCCCGGTAATGGTAATGGGAATGGTTCTGAACCTATAGTACCTATAGACCTAACCCCTGATCCTAGAGATATAGACTGGTTTCACCCCTTGGCTCAACAAGAGTACGAAGCTCCCGGGGTTCGTAATTTTAGCAAGTTTATGCCTCGCGGGGTACAGCAAAACAGGGGTTTGTTCAGAGGCCCCAACCTCTCCAAAGGTAAGGGTGCTTTGTACCAGCCTTGGACCAGAGAGGGTGGTAGCAGATATGTCCCTAAAAGTATATGGAATTATGACCCTGTTGAATTAACAGACTGGTCAGGAGGGTTGTTATAATGAGTGGCGGATCAACGACTACAACAACAAATGAGCCTTGGGCCGAGCAGAAGCCATTTCTTCTAGGCGGTTTCGATGAGGCTAAAAGGCTATATGAAAAGGGAATGCCGGGTTACTATCCGGGGGCTACGGTAGCAGGGTTTGACCCAGCGCAGCAGGCTGCACATCAGGCTACGCTTGGCTATGCTATGGGCCCAAGGGCAGCTGCCCAGCAGGCTGGGGCAGAGAACCAACTCCTTGGCACCTATGGACTGTCCCGCAATCTAGCGGGTATGGGGGCTAGAGCAGGGAGGTATGGTCAATCTTTGGCTAGACCTCTGAGCCAGAGCCAGTTCTCCAGGTTAACCCCTTTTAAGCAAAAGCAGTATAGAGACCTAATGGCCGGTAATGTTAACCTCGGTCCTAGAAGCCCATTCAAAAGCACCGCAGATGCTCTTACACAGAGTGTTATGGGTAATCTGAAAGGTAACATACTCCCCGGTTTAAGGCAGCAACAGATGCAGTATCAGCCCGGTGGAAGCTCAAGAGGTCAACTAGAACAGAACAAGGCTATATCTTCCGCCGTTGCATCGGGGCTTACTAAACCTATGGCTCAGATGTACAGTGACGCATACCAGCAGGCTCAAGGAATGAGGTTACCAGCCGCGCAGATGGGCCTTGGTGCCCAGCAGCACGGTATGGGGTATGGTTTACAGGGGCTAGGCGCTGCTCAAGGCGCGGGACAGTTAGGGCTAGGCGCAACAGCTCAATACCCGGGTATGATGAATGCCCCGTTCTCCCTGTATGACAGGATGGCCGGAGTCGGTAGGGATAGGCAGGCATTAAACCAAAGGCAGATCAACGCAGATATGCAGAGGTATAACTATGAGGCTAATGCTCCACGCAACGCACTCAACCAGTTTATGAATACTATCTCTGGTAACTACGGAGGGACTCAGACGAGTACCGGCGGCGGTGGTGGTGATATTATGAGCTTAATAGGAACACTGGGTTCAGCCGCCATCATGGCATCTGATGTGAGGGTTAAGGAAAACATAAAACCTTCTGGAACCATAAGGGGCCATAATGCTTACACCTTTAACTACTTGGGTGATAGTAATAGACGAAGAGGGGTAATAGCGCAGGAAGTCGAGAGGACCAACCCTTCCGCTGTTGCTGAGTTTGGGGGAATTAAACACGTTAACTACGGTCTACTATAATGGATTGGGAAGATTGGAAAAAGAAACTGAGGGCAGCCAAGTCTGGTATCCTTATTGACGAGGAAGAGTTCGAGGATTCTCAGGATGGTATCTTTGGTAACCCTATCTGGGAATATAGTAAGGATGAGGTCAATATACCCAATCTTGGTCCGGATAGGATCATGCGGATAAAAGCCTTACAGGATGCAAGAGAGGTCCATGATCCAATGAGTGATGAGTACGAACCCACCATGTTCTCAGAAGATGTTATGAAAGCGTCAGAGGATATGAACCCCTATTCACAGGGAGCAACCTTCGACACCTTTTCTAAATCACTCGATAAGAACTTCCTCGCTGCGGCTTTGAAGACGGCAACTAGCCGTCCCTCTATTAAACCACTACGGGGTTCTCCAGGTGCTGGGAGAAGGCCAGGTTCTTTCGGTGTTCCAACTCCAGAAGATATGTACGGTGTTCAAATACAGGATTTCTACAGTCCTGACATGGACCCGTTTAGGAAGAAAAAGAGGAGGAGCTACTGATGCCAGGATTCGTAGGAACACCACCGTTTATGAAGAAGAAGCGCACCTTCGCGGAGATTCTAGCTGCTTTGGAATCAGGCGGGGAGGAGTACGGGGGCTTCCCTTGGCCCGGTCAGTCAACCTTAATTGAAGAACCGGAAGAAGAGAGGGAGAAGAAAACAAGGACAGTCATCAAGGAGTCTGATGACCCGGATGTAGCAACAACCTATACGACTACAATAGAAGACGATGATAAGGCGTATGAGACCGCACTGAAGAATCACCAGCTTTCCCAGAAGGCGGAGATGAGGGATATTCAACAGGGCTTGCTCGATGACTTTTCCGGCAGAGATGCGGAGCATGACGAGAGGGGAATGCAGGACTGGTATGCCCAGATGGCACAGCAGGCCGCTAGAGAAGAGCAAGGAACTGCCGCGCCTTCTCAGGAAGAGGCAGAGAATGCGCTGGCGCAGTACGCTGATTTCCAGAGGCAGGAACTAATTCCAGAAGAGCAGGCCACAGGCTCCCTTCTCGCTGATGCAGAGGCCCCGCCTCAAGTGGACCCTTGGCGTTTCCCCACCGGCTCAGAACAATTAGAGATGGCATCTAATAAACCTTTGTACATTACAGATGAAGGTGACCCGGTATACATGGAAGATTTAATTTCCTTGGGAGTCGCCGGACGGCTGAAGTCTGTTAGCAATCTTGCCAAGTCAGGGAAAGAGGCATTCTTTAAGTGGGTAAGCAGGAACAGAGTTAATCGCCAGTCAAAGGGTAAGCGTCCTACGGACAAATGGAAGACATTAACGAAGGTTGGTATAGGCACTGGAGTTGCAGGAGCTGGGGCAGGTGTTGCTGATTGGTTATCAGATGAAGGTATGCTACCCCAGCACGTCGGGGGAGGAAGGTTTGCCTTCATTCCTCCTTCGTCGAATGAAACAGATGACTCAACCACTCCCGCAGATGTGGTGCTTAAAACCGTTGAAGAATCCGGAGCATCTCCCAAAGAAGTAGAAGAGGTTGAGAAAGACCTTAGTAAAGTAATTGGAGACGCGGAGCAAAAACTAAATGACGCAAACAGGGCATCAGAAGGTGCCAGTAATACGAAGAATGGTCAGGATGCATCAAATGATCCAACCCTAAATAGAATCTGGGGAAGCTTCGCGCAAAACCCAAACGAAAGAAAGAAAGAATTCCTCCGCCAGTTGAATAACATCTTTATGAAGGGGCTCATGCTCGACATGATAGCCACCTTTACTGGTGGAACTTCTCAATCTGACGCATACACAAAGTATGCTATAGGACAGCTTGAGATTATAGAAAAGTTTGATGAGGAAGAGAGGCTTTACAATATACACCGGGGTGTTTACTTTGACGAAGCCGGGAATTATGACCCGCCGAATAGTAAGAAGGAGGCGTATGAAAGAGCCCTGAAGTTCAAAGCTTCTCCAGAAGAGGCGTCTGCTATCTACGGACATCATCCGAAGAAGGCGAGTAAGGAGCAGTATTACAGGGTGGACCCCAAAGACCCAACCAAATTTGAAGTGGTTCGTAGAGCCGTGGACCCGGGCCCAGGATGGGTGAAGGGAAAACCATCAAGTTCAGGACCAGCTCGTATAGGCACGGAAGGTGGCGTGAGTACCGAACAGTTTAATATTTGGAATCGCATGAATGCAAAAGCGGCAGCAGCCGAAGGGGCTGATAAGGTAGAACTTCAGGCTGCGGCTGATGCTTACGGGATGATGGTTAGGGCCATTCGGAGACCCCCTGCTGGCCTATCTGTCAGTTCTTTAACTCCTCTATTGCGCATTATTTCTAGTGGAGATTGGGATGGCTCGAATGAAGAGCAGGATAGACTGAGAGCTATGATTCAGAATATGATTAAGCAAGCACTTGGGGAAGAAGAAGCTCTGCGCCTAGTCAGCGATGCAGAAAATCAAGGGACACCAGTAACGCAAAAAGTGAGGGTCACGTTCGCAAATAAGGAAGCAGCGGAAGCTGCTTTGAGGGCTGGAGAAGTGAAGGCCATATTCGCAAATGAGGAAGAAGCGGAAGCCGCTTTGAGGGCTGGTAAAATAAAGAAGGGTGATTTTATTGTTATAGGTCTAGATAAGGCTGAGGTTTAATGGGTTCCTTTACATATCTTTATGAGACCCCCAAGACCTCCAGCTTTACATACTTAGATGAGGAAAGGAAGAGGCTCTCTAGGAAGGAGGCTCTATGGCTTGCCGGAAGGCTGGGGTTCCTTGACACAGCAAGGGGTATACAACAGCTTGCGGGTGTAGATGAGGAAACCTTGGCGGAGGAGCAGAGACAGCTTAACGTAGCTATGGATGACCCTGAGTATGGCACGTCTGTAACAGCAACTTATTTCGCCGGGCTTATTGCTGACCCTGCTGGATGGCTGGTTCCCATATCAAGGCTCAAGCACCTTAACACAGCGAGAAAGATACTTACAAGGGGGGTTGCACCAGCCGCAGGAGCAGGGGCTATTGCCGGTGGTCTTGGTTATGTAGACCCGGAGATGGAGTCCCTTGTGGGTGAGGGAAAGATGGGCCGTGTAGAACAAGGAATGCTTGGCGCTGGTATGGGTGCTGCGGCCATGCCTGTAGCTAAAGGTGTCGGAGACTTCTGGAATAATAAGGCCGGTGATGCTGCCTGGAATGTGTTGAAGCATCCCTCCGGTGCTGGGGCTACCGTAGGTGGTTTAGCCGGGTGGAACATGGGGGAGAATGCCACCACTGAAGAAAAGATAAAGAACGCCTTGAAGTTTGCTGCATTAGGAGCAGGCGTTGGAGCAACACCTAAAGCTCTCGATAAGATGGGTGTTACAGATGATCTCACAGGAAAGCTCGGGGGTATGATCATCCCCGATTACCGTCTTGCTGATGAGTGGATTCATGGCAGGTCTGTATTCAAAGGGGAAAGAAAATTTATACAGGGTGAGTTTGAGTCTCTTATCAAAGAAATGTCTGAATTACCTTTGAAATCTCGACAGAAACTGTACCATATGCTGACTGATTCAGAGGCTCCCGTTGATAAGGAGCTTTCTGGCTTGGGAGAAAGGAGTAGGGAGCTTGTTAACAAGTACGGAAAGAGGCTGGTTGATCTTGGCTTGCTTGATGAGAAGACTTGGACGAAGAACAAATATACCTACCTCCACCGTACCTATAATGATCCTGAGAGATTAAATAAGATGCCCTCCGACGTTAACATTCGTCACATAGGTGATGAGTTAAAAATGAGGGGGTATGTAAAGGACGTTAGCTCTAGGTTATGGGACGCCGGTAGAAGGCCGGACGATAAGGGTAAATGGGGTGTTGTGGATTCTATAGGTGACGATAAGTACCGGGTTAGAAGAGACTGGAGCCCCGAAGAGAGGTTGGAGATGGGGGAGGTTACTGATGCCATGTTGGCTATAGACAGGACCGGAAAGATACTCGCCAACGATGTATCTTCAAACAAGTTCTTCAAGGATATGGCAGTTAATAAGAACATCAGCAGCGTTGGGGAGCCCGAAGGGGATTTTATGGTTCGAGTCCCCAAAGATAAAAAGTACGGTGCCCTCGGTGATGGTGAGCATTTCGTTACAAGGGAAACCATGAGAGACCTCGCTGGTATAAACCAGATGAATGCCTTATCCGCTTACAAGAGACATCCTTGGGTGCAGAAGTATAGGAAGCTGAACCAGTATTGGAAGGGTTCGAAGACTATAGCTAATCCAGCTGTCCATTTTAATAACTTCGTATCTAACATTGTGCATTATGATTTCGCCAATGGCAGGTCTACGGATTTCATAAGGGCTGTCAAGGATTTAGCCAAGAAGACAGACGAGTACCGGGAGGCGGAGTCTCAAGGGGTGTTCGGTGGATTCTTCTCATCAGAGCTTGGCTCTGGGGCTGATGATTATTTCAAGCTCTTATCCAGAGAGGGTGCCGGAGCTACTGATAACCTTGATATAGCCAAGTCAATCCCATCAATGCTTTCCAGAATTTACAGCAGGACAAAAGGTATAACATGGGACAAGATGGCTCAACTGTACAACGCAGAGGATCAAGTCTTCAGGATGGCCTTGTACAGATCAGAGAAGTCTAGGCTTATAGCTAATGGGGATACAGTGGAGAACGCACAGATGGGTGCGGCAAGGAAAGCTAGAGAATGGTTTGTTGATTACGAAAGAACCTCCCCGGTCCTTGAGGTTATGAGAGAAGGTCCCTTTCCATTCATGTCTTATATGTACGGTGTAATCCCAAAGATTGGTGAGACAGCGGCGAAGAAGCCTATAAAGTTCGCAAAGTGGGGACTCTTCTTGCATACCCTGAATTCTGCTGGCGAGAAACTATCCGATGAAAGCGAGAGTGAGATAGAAAAGCAGAGAAGACTGATGCGCGGGGAGAAATCAAAAGGCTGGTGGGGCTTACCATTTATGCCAGAGGGGATGATAAAGCTGCCGAAGTCCATGTCTCCTGAGACAAGAGACTCTTGGTATCTTAATACCTCTCGTATGTATCCCGGTGGGGATATATTTCAAGGCGCGGAAGGCGGTGTCGGGCAGATTCCCGGTCTCCCACAGTGGCTTCAGCCCTCATTCGGTGCAGCCGGTGGTATACTCTGGCCGTCGTTTGGGATAAAGCAGTTCACTGGTCAACCCATCCCTTCAAACTGGGGGGCTAGGGTAGAGGAAATTGGAAGGCAGTTCACACCAAACCTGCCTATCCCTGGATTCCCGTCTTACTCTGGAAGTAAGATAGACCGCGCAAGGAGTGGAAAGTACAGTAGCACCAAGGACGTATATACACCATCCGCTGCTTACCTGAGTGGCTTCGGAGTAAAGGTTACTCCTGTGTCCACAAGGAAACAGAAGCGACGTATAGGGTATTACTACATCAGGAAGTTGAAAGAACTTGACGCTGAGAAGAGGAATATCCTCTCAGAGTATAAGGCTGGGGGAATAGACGGACAGGAAAAACGTGAAGCACTCCAAGATATTAAGATGCGAAGGCGAGAGCTTCAGAGAGAAAAACGCAGAGCAATGAGGTAATATGAAAACACTACTTACACTGATAACACTACTACTTTCCACTCCAGCACTGTCGGGCCCGCCACCCGGCTCCTACCCAAGGCAGGTTCCGTTCATACTTTACTGCCACAAAGATGAGGCCACTATGTTGTACGCTGTACAGAGTTCCTTCCATGAATACATCTCGCTAACCTCTGAGATTGGAAAGGAAGGCGATATGACACTCTTTCTTCTGGAAGACCCAGACGATAAGAGTATGTCTGTTGTGGTTACCAGTGATGGGGAAACTTGCCTGATATTCAGTGGCGATAACACTAAGCACTTTGATGAACCGGATCACATACCAAGCGAACAGGATGAGAACATATGAATGTAGACTCAAGAATTATAACTTTAGCACTGTTCTTAATCGTTCAGTCTACTGGCGCTATCTGGTGGGCTAGTAGCATCTCCTCAGAGATGGATAGGGTAGGCAGATTGGTAGATGCAAAGATTCCCGCATTAGAAGAAGAGGCGAAGATTTGTGGAACAGAGATTCACAACCTAAAGAAACTGATGGAAGACATGGGTGATGTTAAATCCACGGTTAAGGGAATGGATGTAGTCCTATATAGAATCGAGGAGATGGACAGAAACATTAAGCATCTTCAGAAGATGATGGACAAATTGTTTCAGGCCAAGGGGCCGCAGGCGGGGGTTTAGCTATTGACTTATCTGAATACTGGCAGTTGGGGCTTGCAGTCGTTATGTTAATAATAGTATTGGCAAAAATGCACGCAAGCATAGAGGTTCTGGAGGAGAAGGTTAGGGTTTTGTTTGATCTATTTAACAGGAGAGGCGGTGATAAATGAATCACTTATATGATGTAGACATGAGTTGGTATAGGCATGGTAGGAAAGCGTGGAGGCTTTCATGGAAATTATTTCTTTTATCGTTGACTGCTTTGGTTCATGGAATATTACCTTTTATATTTATTACGAGAACTTCTGAAGGGGTGAAGAAATTATCTGATGAGTTGGACTAAAGAAGTAATCCATAATTTTACGTGTATTTTTTGTTCCAGACATTGGTCAATAGCATTAAGTAATGGCGCAGATTTTGTGGTATTAAACAAGGAATTATATTGCCCATGGTGTGGCAAAAGTCATATGTATGTGAGAGATGATGATTTCAAATGACTATAACAGAAGCGGCTCAAGCGAAAGAGGATCAAACTCTAAAAGGCGAGGGCTTTTTAGGTATACATTTAGAAGGAGGTGGTTGCTCTGGTTATCAGATAAAATTAAAACCCAGTCCAGACCTCCCACCAGATTCGAGGATGGTTTCAGAAACAATCTTCTCAGACCCCATCTCTTTGGAGTTGCTGTCAGACGCAACGATGGATTGGATAGATGATCCTTTTAGGCCCACTTTTCACTTTACACCGCCAACAGGGGCATCATCTTGTGGGTGCGGAAGTAGCTTCACAATAGGAGATTAGCATGGAATGGTTGAAGAAAAAGAAGATGTTTGCAATAGCGGTAGGAGTAATAGCAGTTCTAGCTTTGGTTGGGTATTTAACTGGTTGGTGGTCCTCGCCGCCTGCGGCCTCTTAATAGGATGCACGACAATAAAGAAAGCAGGAGTTACAGCGATAGCAGCGGGGGGAGGTGCAACTGCGGCAACTGTATTGAGTTCGGGTGTAGCTGCACCGATAGTGGGAGGCATGACGGGTGCCTTTGTGGGCTCTGTGGGGACGAACCTGATGTCACCTTCCTCGAAGGCAAATGGCATGACTGACTGCGCGAATGATAATTTCTGGACCCTGTTAGGGTCTTTAGTGGAGATGGGTGGATGGTTCTTACTGCTGTTGATATTCGTACCGATGGTTCTAGGGTGGGTGCTGCCCGGTCCTCTGGAGAGAAAAAAGAAAAAGGACTGAAGCTAGTCGAGGTGAGTTGGGTAGACGCTTACACTGACGCAAGCTGGGCTGAGTATAACCCCGAGACCGTAGCGACTAAAACATTCGGGCTCCTGGTTGGGAAGACCAGAGGGTGGACTACGCTTGCCATGACAAAAGAGAAGGATTACTGGGGGAACCTGTGGTATATACCAACAAGGAACGTGCTATCTATTCGGGTGATTGAGACTCTTTAGCCTTCATACGTTCCCTCGCGTACTCACGTAAAGAAACCTTCTCCATCGAGTCGAAGACCTCCATCCAAGTTCTACCGGATGGAGCCCTTCTTCTCTGATTGGCCCAACAGTATCTAGCGAAGTAGTATCGCTTCTCCTCTTCCCACTTATTGTCCAAAATTTTCCATAGGATTTAGCTTTGACTGAGGGACACCCCAGCAGAATGGCCTATCCTTACCGAAGTTAGTCCAGTTATCCTCTGTCATGCCATCACCCCCTTTTAGCCAACCGACTATATCATACACCGGCTTATGCCTAGATACCCACAGGTCACGCACCAGAATATAGCGACTCTCCTTCGAGTCCTTTGGTCTCAGGATTAGGAACGGAATCTTTGATGACCGGACCTCTATATCCTCACCCAAATCCACATTACCTATACTAGCTGACCCATAAGAACGGTCCCAAGGTATACCAAGGACCTTTCCTACAGCCGCCTCTGCACCAACACCCCGTATGTCTTCTTCAAAGCCCAAGTCCTTGGGTTTGAATCCCGCCGAATGCTTGGTCCCAAGCTTCCAGTTCGTGAGTGCCCTACCAATTCCTGCCTCTGCTATCTCTTCTGTTTCTTCCCAGCTTAACACTACCTTCACGTTTCTTTACCTCGTTTAGAATAGCCTCGTCCCTCTCCTCTTTTGAGGAGTACGGACCCATGCAACACAGATATGTTTTTTCCGGGGAAGATAACAAAAACCACATCCCCTCTGTGGTTTTATATCTTTCCACTCTGTGCCAATTATCCCCTTCCACATGACCGTGATTAAAGGCTGAACCACTACCCCACCTAATCAAGTGTCCGGACCCTTCAGGTCTGGCGGGAACCCCAGCACATCACCATTCTTCTGGAGGAACCCCCGCACCGCAGACCATAACCTTTCCTCATGTACACTGTCTGACCTGAGTTTCTTCTCAGAAATCCAGTCGTCAAGAGCCTCGATGTCTACAAGATCATTGTCAATGATCTCCCTTAACAGAGTTATACCTGAGTCAAAGTGAAACAACATAACCATAGACAGTGGTGTATCACTCACCTACCTATCTCCTTCAGTCTTCTATACAGAATTAGAGCAGCGAGGAAAGCTTGATAGTCTTTATCAATATCAGTTGACCTACAAGCCTCAAACCTTCCAGATGCCTTATCACACCGTAGAATGTAGGTTGCATCTACTGGTTTACCGTGCATATCCTCTACAGCTTTAGCATATGCGGCCACCTGTAAATGGTATTCAGGGTATATAGCCTTGGATGTCTTCCAATCTATTACACAATACTCCCCGTTGATATGAGCCCTGGCGTCTAGCGTTCCAGCGTAACCATCCTTACGGTTATATACCTTCTCTTCACTGGATAACCACTCCACATTATTAGCCGCAATCCACTTACGAAAAGCAGAGATGGAGTTCTGAGCCTCTTCCTGCTTCGGCATCTTCGGCATCTCTCCGCCATTAAGCTTCCACTTTATAGCTCCCTCTACCCAGTCATGGGTGATGGTCCCTATATTCAGAGCATCTTTAGAGCTGCTTCTGTATGCAGATTTAACACCCTTGATTATATTGTCAAGCCCCATGCTAGACTTGTAAATCTTGGTGTTCTTTGACGATGACTCTTCGTCTTGGAATACATTCTTCTCCAGCCAGTTCACTCCAACCTTGAGTGCCCAAGGCACAAGCGCAGGTTTGGAGATAATATCGAGAACCTTCGTAGCACTCGGTACTATCTCCTCCCCCACCTTGTACGAATGTAATCGCTTATCGAAGAGAAGTTCAACAATCTCCCCATCTGGATAAGTGATATTCATTAGAATGGCACATCTTCTAGGGGAGCTTCAGCTGGCTTCGATGAGGAGCCGTTGTAAGGCTTCTCTATCTTACCACTGAGAAACATATTCCCAGATTTGGAACGACGTTCCCACAAAGCAACTCGAAACTCCCCACCGGAAAATACACCCTTGCCGGTATAGTCAGGACGTTTCTCGTTCCCTTCCTTATCGTTTACCCACAGGGTGATGTCACCCTCTTCTATCGTATACTCTTGAGACATAGTAACCTCGTTAGTTGCTAAAAGTTGAGATGAGTTTTCCTCATCTATCAGTTCTTCCGGCGTATAAAACCCGGGTAGGTCTGATTCATTCACAGGACTCTCGCCTCTGTTCTTTTGGTTGCCTGTATAGTTCTCCAGACTTCCACTTGCATTTCAGAAAGTTTCAACAGCCACCTCAATGCCTCTTCTTCTTGCACGGCATCTACGTGAGCATCAATAATTTCCTTGTAGTCAGGGTGCGCTATGCACCAGTTCTCTTTCTCGGCTATAGTCTTGCACATATGAGCTTGAGCAAATAGCGTAGCCTTTTTGGTCTTGATATAAGCTTCCAGCTGCATCCTCCGAGCCTTAGCTTTAGCGTATAACGGACCAGTTTCTTCAATTTCTTCAAGGGCCTCTCCCATTGTTTCTGTATCTACTTCACCTCTGTATTTAATCATCTAAATCCTCCCCGATTTTGGGAAGCGTACATACAATGATACCATCTCTGAATGCTATGTCAAGCGTTGATAGTATCATAAATGGTTGATACTCTATAAGCCACCTATCTCCACCGTGGAGTTTAGTATGGCAAGAGTGGCATAAAGGAGTCGTCAACCAGTCCGACGCCTTATACCCCATCCCACCTGATAACCCAGCGTAGATGTGCTTCAGATGGTGGGGTGAGATAGTATTATCTTGTATGGAACACGCCGCACACTTACCCGAGTGCGTAGCTACCCACCTAGTGTACGGCTTATGTTCCCACCTCTTATGTTTCGGTATACTCATATACCGCAAACCCCAGACAAGCACTGCTCGTCACTGTTATCCTCATAAACAACCCCGCGCTTTGCGTGAGCCTCCTCATAAGGCACTGCCGTGATTGGCTGACCACCCCTGGACTCACTCGGGTAAAGGGTTAGACCGCGCAGCCCTTGACAGTATTTCTTTACTATCCTAGCGAATTCTGGAACCTTATCTTCGTTATTCAACTCGGTTCCCCATTTGGGAAGGTTTATTGTCGAGCTGATAGCGTGATCCACGTACTTCTGTAGATCATGCTGAAAGCGTATCCTTCTCTCCGGATCAGCAGCCAAGTCTATAGCTGACTCAATCTGCCCGGGCTTTACGCCGTCATTGATGAGAGCTTCTGCCGTACCATCAACAACAAACTGATGCTTCCATTTGGTTCCATCTGCAAGGTAGCGTCTGCGGTATGCCACCGAGTGGACTGGTTCCACACCAGAGGTGGTGCCAGCGAGGATGCTGATGGTACCTGTCGGGGCTATAGCTCTGTATCCTTTTGGACGACTGAGATACAACCTATCGCAGTGTTCATTAGCTGACCTCTCTGATTCGCTTTCATAGCAGCGCATCCACTTCCTTAATTCATCATTAAATTCATACACATAGCCGCGCTTCAGGAGCCATTCATGCAGCCCCATGATACCTAAACCGATACGACTGTTCTGTTGCCGAACCATCTCCACCTTCTTGTATGGCAACTGTGCCCTGATTAACCCGCAGACCAAGAACTTGGTTGACAGGTTCACCACATCCTTGAACTCCTCAATGGACTCTATGTTAGCCATGTTGACTGAGCCTAAATTGCAGCAATCACTGTCATCAGATGATGTTATTTCACAGCAGGCATTACGCAATGTTTCGGTGGCTTTATTCCCAAAGTTAAATGAGAACCCTGGTTCTCCAGTCATCAATGCCTGTCGGCAGTTGTCATAGAATACATCGTTGTCTCCGTTATAAAACAGAGAGTCATCATAATTCAGACTGATATTCATCATGTCCAATGGACATGGGAAGTTAAAGTTTAGCTTCTTTGCTTCAGCCAAAGAAGCATTAGAGCCCGGCAGTGGCATATCATGCCAGTTCTTGTAGCGTAGGAACTCCCTTACGTCCTCATGTTGCCATGAGAGGGAGCCATACAGGGCAGACCTCCGACTTCCACCCTGCATGACATTCCTGCCGACTTCATTCAAAGTGGACAGGAGAGGAAGGGGCCCGGAGGCAACCCCTCCTGTACGTCGCAACTGCCTTCCAGACGGCCTACACACCGAAACATCGACTCCTATCCCACCGCCGGTCATAAGGCAAGACATTGCCCTCTGCGTGAGAGCAGCCCACTCTTCTCTAGTATCCTCTTCAAGCCTCAGAAGATAGCAGTTGTTGAAGAACCGGGCATCTCTACCCCCGTACCACAGGTATCTACCACCGGGCATGAACTTAAACTCGGTGATGTATTTAGCCAGTTGATCCCTGTCTGCCTTACCCATCAGGTTATTCTTTGCCCCATCCATATTGCCGCATACCCAATTAACTACGGTATTGGCCCTATCCTCCCAAGTTTCATAGGGATTCGAGGCATACTTCTGTTTGAAGATGTTCTCTCCTAGTTCCGTTCTAAACATATCTCCTCCTATGCTGCCGCCTTCAAGGCTTCCTTAAACTGAACAATCTCAAGACCTTCCCTCTCAGCCATAAGCTTGTCATACCCCTCTGGAGTAGCCCAAGGAGCCGGTTCTTTCTTACTGTTGAATGCGTTAGGGTGGTATAAATAGCGTCCGACTCCGAACTTAACCGCAGCCCTCTTAAAGGCATCACTCAATCCACCCTTCGCGCCTTCTATGTTTGAGTCGTCAGCTCCATCACACTTGCTGATCCACATATTTTTGGTGAGTATAGAGATTTTACACACCATACGGCCACCGATGTATGCGTACTCATCCATCCATCCATCCGTACCACAAACTTGGTCCAGTCGGTCCATGACATCTCTAGCGGTAATGTATACCAACTCACCACTACCATGCCCCTTGCGCCATCTGAGTTTCGATAATTCAAACGGACGCTTTAAGCCTACTTCTACTTTATTCATCTTTTCCCTCTTCAATGGTTATAGGAACGTACTTTATGGAACCATCCTCTCCATGTTTAACACGGTACTTCTTGGTGACCATCTCTGTCTTGGTGATTATTGCACCATCTTCTGGAATCATCGACTGCTGATAAGCGTCATTCCAAGAGACATCGAAGGGATCACGCATACTTCTCATCATATTAAACAACGGGCTGATCATCATATTTCTCACAATTATACTCCTTTCGTATTAATGTAACAAGATCATCGAGTGAAATAATAGCCCAAATCTGGGAATTATTATACTCTCCAACCACTATAGTGGGGATACCATTCCCCTCGTTCGCCTGCCTCCAAGCATCCTTGAAGAGCCATGCCGGTAGTTCTTTGCGGTACTTGCATTCCATATCCAGCACAGGGTGGTCAATATCGAGACCTTTCCTGCCTGTTATAGGTATTCTCTTCCCGCCGGTTCTTCCTGCCACTCGTCTTTCAAACCTTTTCCAATTAGCCATTTAATGCAGCCCTGTCCAGTTCCCCAACAACACCATCTGGTTTTACGCTATCACAGAATTGTTTGGGGAATTCATCATGCACGTAGTAGTTCAGGGAGGGCATATCAAAGACCAGATCAAGGTCCATCTCCGCACCATCCCAATGTCGCGCCTTACACAGGCTCATGTAGGCATCAGCTCCGTCCTTTTCGTACTCTCTGCCAAGTATAATTACGTTGTCTGCCCGGTTTGTTATATCGGATGAACCAGCTACAGACCACTTATCTAGCCGGTCTTTGATTGAATTACCTTTCCTGGCATGGCAGACCAGCATAATATGCACGTCCAGATTCCTGGCGGCGTTAGCTAGACTGCAAACTACCGCCTTTTGTGAATTCCAGTCATCTGAAGCGAACGACATTGTCATAAGCGAATCCACCAGAATAAATTTGACCCCATATTCTGCCACCGAATAGCGGATGACAGAGTTCAGGGTATTAGGGTCCACAGAGCCGTGTTGGTCATAGAAGTACAGATTTCCCTTACACCACTTTGCAAACTCAAGAACCCCGTCCATCGAGGGGGTTGCCTGAAGGGTTGCTTGCCTTACCATCCTGGCCACCTGCGATTGGGGGCTCATCTCTAGGGATATTGACAGGCATGGGTAACCCTGATTTATCGCATTCAATATGACCATCCCGGCGAATAAGCTTTTTCCGGCTCCATTTATTCCCGCTAGGACAGTTGTCTCCTGCTCACGCAGTCTGAATACGTTTTCGAACAGCCTGAAGGGAAGTTTAATACCAGTTAGATGAGTACCGTTCAGGAAGCGGTCTAGAACGTCGTCAATAAACTCCCCGCTTTCCCTAATGTTTCTCTGCGCGTCTGATATTCTTCCGTACTTCTTGAGTTCTTCTTGGTCAATCAGGCCCATACTGATACCTCCAGTTGTGCCTCATGGTATCGCCACAACCACTCCTCTATTTCCGAATGGGACTTCAGCAGGCAGTTTCCATACTGAGATACCTCATTACCGATACCCAATAACCCTTGGGCAGCGTCCCATATCTCGTCTTCATTCATAATATTTAGGTTATCTTCTAGCGCCTTGACCATATCCTTCATGTCGAGGATGGCCGCGCCGATGATCAATTCAGCGTCTTTTATAGATTTTGCCGGGGAATTCACGTTCTATTTCCTCTTGAGTGTAGTGTTTAACTTGTGACCTTCTGGGTGGCGGCCTCCACCATGTGTCTTGATAACCCCTGAAGCGTGTGGTTGCCATCATGGCGGCAGCGTCCCATCTTACGGATGCAGGTCTGCCCTGATGAATAACCCGTCCAGGCCTGTTACGGGTGTTATCCATGAAAAACGCCGGGTCATTCTTACTTCTCTGTAGGTTACTGTAGACATTCCATGCTTGAATGATAGCAGAGTCGCCTTCTTCTGCATACCTATCCCTACCTATTCTCTTGATGTTTTCTATCTGATTTAAAGCTCTACTGAGCAGTGATTCAAACTCTATCTGAGAGGCATTCTTGATACAGGCAACCCTCTCTTTTTCAATTCCACGCAGAATAGCCAAGGCTCTCTTGAGTCCTCGGCTTTTGATTTTTCGACTTCCTTTTCTCATATAAAAAAGAGCCTTTTTAAGCCTTGCTCAGGGCTCACCAGGAGGAACATCCATGAAACGAAGGGCAGTTTTAGTCTTGCCCGGGACTTGGTCATGCAGTTTAGTGCGGCATTAATCACACGCAATCTAGCCTTCTCTGGCTCCAGTAGACCTTTCCTCACCAGTAAGGGGTGTTTGCCACTTCCCACACAATCCAGAAAAGCAGTGAAACAGTGGGAACTCCTATCAATAATCTGATGATAATTGATTTAGCTCTTGTTGTCAACTCTTATATTCCTCAATGAGGGTAACATCCATCCCTTCGAACTTACCGTCCGAATAATAGGTGTCATCCACCAGACTTTCCCCCTGCATAAGCTTCGCCGAGTCAAGTTCATCCCTGCCGTTGAAGAGTTCATGGAAGCTAGAGGTGCCAATTTTCCCAACATCCCACTCATAGGTGTACACCTCATCCTTGAATTTATCGACGGCGTTAGCCATTCCCTCGTAAGCCTTTTGGGTTCTCTTGATGTCCTGCATCTTTTCAGATGCGTTCTTTTTCCTGCGTTTCATTTATTTCTCCAGTTGTTGGAACCAACCTTGATTCCATGAGAGGAAGATAGCATGGATTTCCAGGGCCTGTCAAGCTTTTTATTTCAGTTGTATCCGCTTATAGAGGAATCAGTGTACCAGTTGTAGCCGCTTATAGAGGAATCAGTCGAGTTGTAGCCGCTTATTACAGGTAGTCATCTTTCTCATTCAACATTATTACTAATCATTCCTTTGTAATCAAAGGGTTACCGCTTATATGTTAGTATAGTAGGAGATTATGGATGAGCCAACACTACGCGATGAAAATAACTCCAATCACTTACATTTTGGAGAATAATCTGGATTTTTGCACCGGGAACATCATAAAATATGCGTCGCGGTGGAATAAGAAAGGTGACCCAATGGGTGACCTCGACAAGATCATCGACTACGCGGAAATCCTAAAGCGGGAAGTTTCGGAAAATGAAGCAACAGACAAATGACGGCGGCGTTCGCGAATCTGAGAAAGCGAGGCGGCGTTCGTCCAGGCAGCGGAATCTGGCGCACAAGAACAGCCCTTACAAGAAGAAAGGGCACAAGCACGCCACATTAAGAGATTATCACAGGCCGCAGAAGCGCCAAGGCGGCGTGGACTTCGATACCCTATAGGGTGTAGCGGTATCCCCTCAAAAGCCTGTAATGGCCCTTACAGGGCCGTCTGGTGGCAAAAAAAAAGGGCCCTTCGGGGCCCTTATTGAAGTTACTCAATACTGTCACCTTTTACTATAATGGTCCATTGTCAGTTGACTTCTGTGAGTTACTCCGTGTATGCACGATGGGAGCCGTGTTGGCTTCTTGCGCTTGTGCTTTGGTGGGATAGTTTTTATACCTACCATCTGCCCATGCATTGACAAATACCGCTGTCTGTCCTTTTCGAATATGATATATTTCACTTGGTTTGCTCCACGATTACGTTTATTCCGCTGTCCTTTCTGTAACAGAAAAGACACTCTATGCACTTTTTGCCAGTGCAGTTCTGCGGCTCTGTAGAGCCTTTTGATACATTGTTGAACACCTTATGGAAGCCTCGCGGCACTCCAATTACCTTGTTAATTCTAGGATTTGAGAATACGAGAATCAAATTATTTGGCACACCTCTTCTCAGCGTCAAGTTCTTGCCATTGTATGGCTTAGTGAACTTGCGGGTGATGCTGGCACGTTTTGTCCACAATGCAAATGTGGTGTGCGGGTTTTTACGCGCAAGCCTGATAATATTGACAAAATGAGTTTCGTTTATCAGTTCGCCATGCCCGTTTAGTCGTACGAAAGCGGCATTTATAAATGGTAAATCGGCCCAGTCTATCCATTCCGCAAAAGCTACCGAATTTCGTTCGAATGCCGGGATACACGACTTCCTGTATGTAGCTAACATCCTGTGTGAATAGCATTCTCCGCATATGGTATCTGTATCTTTTTGACGTATACAAAACTCATTGCTAGTCGTGTTTGTATTGTATGCTGGTATGCCGGTTAGCTTCCCAGACATTTTAGATAAATGTAGTGTCATTTGACCCCCCATGCTCGGATTTCGCGGTTCGGCATTAATTCGACATAATCGGCAGATGATACAGGGGTTGCATCAAAACCATCATAAGCACGGGCAGTGATTTTCACAAACTGATCATATTTGAACGGATTGTACGCAACATAGTCACAGTTCCAATCCTTCATCATAGCGTGTAGGTCCAAATAGCCCGAGACGGTAGCGTGTACGTTTTTGACACCAGTAGCTCGGACCTTATCACGGCCAGCAGGTGCTACGTTGAAACGGACATCAGATAGCGCAATAGAGTCGACATGATCAATTACCCGGCCCGATTGACGGACCGAATAATCACCACGCCGAATGTTGTAATATACCTGTACTCGTTTCATTTTACTCTCCTTTTATCTGAAGTATGATTCTGGCGACTACTGAGACAACGAACAGAATGACAATAGCTGATAGTGCTACCGTGGAAACTGTCAACGATACCGCTATAGTCCAACCGATGATCTGCTCTAATATGATCATTTTATAGCCCTCAAGGAATAATTGACAAGCCATTGCTTTCTGTCGTCTGTCTTGTGGAATGCCCTTTCGATTGTGACACGTCCAATAGATAGGTCTAGATTTTCTCTGACCCATTTCTCTGCTGAACTCTGAGTCGGGAAGTAGGAATATGCCATGTTGTACCTCGGTGTTGATGTGAGTGAACAGCGGATCATAGGGGTATCCTCATCTGATGTCAATAGTAGATAGAAGATAGAAGAAGGGTGGGGTGAGGCGACTAGGTATAGAAGAAGGTAGAAAACAATGTGTACCTCACGCACTCACACGCTTCATTGAAGCGTTATCGTAATGCGAATCATTCTCATTCCAGGCCCAGCGCTAGGGAATTCCCCAAGACTACTCTTTAAGGAAGGGGCAGAGCCCCTTCTGTTTCTTCTTGATATATAATATATTGTACAAACTCACCAATAGGACATTTCACCTTATATAAGTAAACCCTTATGCCGCATAAAAAGTCTGGTTTATCAGTAACTAACCCCGAATATTGGGAGTTAAAGAAGAAGAATTCTTTCATGGGGGACCTCCTGAAGGGAACCTATGAGAGGTTTTGGGGGAAATGGGTAAAGGAAAGAAAGCGCCATATCCGCAAACGTTTGATACTTTGAGCAGGAAAGCGGAGATGAGATTGAGAATTATTTCAGGGGTCTTATGAAACGAAAGAAGAGGAAGAAATGATTACCAGTAAACAGGAATTATTTATTGAGCAATTCTGCCTACATGGGAATGCGGCGCGGGCAGCAGAGCTTGCCGGATACGCACACCCTAAACAACGAGGGCATGAACTCAAAAATAAGTTTGAACCAGAGATAGAACGCAGAACCAAGAAGATGATCATGGACTGCGTACCGGGGGCACTAACTCAGCTTAAAACACTCGCAGAGGGTGCGGAGAGTGAGTCTGTAAGACTCGGAGCTGTCAAGGACATCCTGGATAGGGCAGGCTTAAAGCCTGCTGAGAAGATTAAGACTGAAATCTCTCATGTAGAGACAGCGTCTACAGACGAATTAGAGAGAGAACTGGAGGCTCTTACCGGCACCAGCTCCATCTCTGAAATCCCCGAGTTAGTAAACTAATGCCTATCAGGAAGGTAAAGGGTGGTTATACCTTCGGCGGTGGTGTACACAAGACTCTGGAATCCGCAAAGAAGTCATATAAGGCTTATTTAGCCAAGAAGAACAGTAAAACCAAGCGGGGTTGAAGTACCTGAATAAAGACCTTGAGAGAAGAGCAGAGCTGGAAAAAGCGGTTGAGATAGCACGGGAGCTAAAGCAGCGCGAAAGGTTCAATAGGATAGACTTCTATGATCCATACCCATACCAGCAGGGCTTCCATGAAACAGGCCTAGAAGCCAACCAGAGGCTCTTAATGGCTGCTAACCGTATAGGAAAGTCCTATTGCGGGGCCGCAGAAATGTCCTACCATCTTACCGGATTATACCCGAAGTGGTGGAATGGCCGTAGATATAATTTACCAGTCACCGCCTGGGCTGGGGGAGTCTCAAACGAGACCACTAGAGATATAGTACAGGCGGAGTTATTGGGTTCCCCCGATGACCCGGAAGCTTTTGGTAGCGGCTCAATCCCTAGAAAATGTATAATTAAAACGGAAAGGAAGCCCGGCGTACCAAACGCAAAGTCAGTTGCCTTGATTAGGCACGTTAGCGGCGGGAACTCTTCTTTATTCTTTAAGGCATACGAAATGGGTGCTGAGAAGTGGCAAGGTAGGTCTGTAGACTGCGTATGGCTTGATGAAGAGCCGGGCAGGGAAATATACAGTCAGGCCGTAACCAGGACTCTGGACCGTAAAGGTATGGTTTATATGACCTTCACACCTGAATCAGGGATGACTGAGACCGTCGCATCCTTTATGAATAACCTGAAGCCGGGGCAATCCTTATCCAACGCAACATGGGATGACGCTTCGGAGAAGGTAATGTCTATGAAAGGGGAAAGGGGTCACCTGTCTGAAGAGGTGATGACCCAGATTCTCTCCGCATATTCCCCGCATGAGAGGGAGATGCGTAGGTACGGAAGGCCTTCTGTCGGTTCTGGCCTTATCTTCCCAATACCGGAAGAGAATATCTCAATAGACCCGGTCCAGATAGAGGAGCATTGGCCGAGGATAGCGGCTATAGACTTCGGTTATGACCACCCTACAGCTGTTGTATGGTGTGCATTAGACCGGGATACTGAAACATTTTACGTGTACGACTGCTATAGGATGTCAAAGGCATCCCCATCCGTACACGCAGGTTCTATTAAAACTAGGCCCAATTTCATCCCTATAGCCTACCCACATGACGGAAATCGCAGGGATAGCATGGGAAACCCGGGCCTAGCCGAGCAATACAGGAACCTTGGTTGCAACTTTCTGCTTGAGCATTTCACGAATCCTCCAGCACTGGGAGCAAACAAGGGCTCAAACTCTATAGAGGAAGGTATTATGGCTATGCTGCAATCTATGGAAGACAAGAAGTTCAAGGTATTTAATACACTTAACCAGTGGTTTGAAGAGTACAGGATGTATCACAGGAAGGAGAATAAGGTAGTCCCGTTAAGGGATGACCTCATGTCGGCTACAAGATACGCCTTCATGTCAAAACGGTTTGCCGTATCGGGCAAAGACCCAGCGTGGACAAAGGACATAGAATATAGGAATTATGGCATCATCTAAAATAACAGAAGAAGAACTCGTATCCAGAATACGAGGTGAAATCCCTGACGCTTTAGGTTATAGCGATGAGATTTCCAAGCAGCGTGAAATGTCTATGGACTATTACTATGGGCTTCCCTTCGGAAACGAGGTTGACGGAAGATCAAAGTTTGTAGACTCCACGGTATCTGACACCATAGAGTGGATAAAACCGTCTCTCATGCGTGTTTTCGCATCTGGCGATGAGATGGTAAAGTTCAACCCACACGGTCCCGAAGATGTGGATATGGCGAAGCAGGCTACTGATTACGTGAACTACGTCTTCGCTAAAGATAACAATGGTTGGGAAATTCTCTACTCATGGTTTACTGATGCCCTGCTACAGAAGAACGGCATTGTAAAGGTATGGTGGGATGAATACTCAGAAGAGCATCGAGAAGAATACCACGGGCTAGGGGATAACGAATTCAACTATCTGATTGAGTCAGAAGAGGTAGAGGTTATCCAGCACTCTGAATACACAGAGGAGGAAGCTGTATTCCACGATGTTGTGTTAAAGAGGACGAACAATAACGGGAAGGTTAGGATAGAGAACGTACCCCCCAGCGAATTCCTAATCTCACGCGAGTCAAAGACTATTCAGGATGCCAGATTCGTATGCCATCGGGTAAAGAAGACTCTATCCGAATTGAGGCTTATGTACCCTGATCAAGACTTCGGGGTTGAGGAACTTGGTAGTGGTGGAGACGATATGGAGGAGTTCTCCGCTGAAAGGCTTGCCAGATATAAGGTTGATAATTCAGCTTCTTACTGGGGTGGATGGGGAACCGGCGGCGCAACAGAGCATGAGGAAGCGTTGCGTGAATACTGGTTACATGAGAGCTATCTGAGAACAGACTACAACGGGGATGGAATCACAGAGCTTCGAAAAGTATGTACCGTAGGAGACTATGTTTTTGCGAATGAGGAAATAGACTCAATCCCGTTTGTATCAATATGCCCGGTAAAAATTCCGCATAAGTTCTTCGGCCTGTCAGTTGCAGACTTGGTTATGGACCTACAGCTGATCAAGAGTACCCTGATGCGTAACCTGATGGACAATATGTACAACCAGAACTATGGCAGGTACGCAGTTCTTGAAGGTCAGGCTAACCTTGATGACCTTCTTACTCAGAGACCTGGAGGAGTTGTCCGGGTTAAATCCCCCAACGCTGTCACCCCTTTGGCAACCCCTCCATTAGAGAGCTACTCATTCCAGATGCTGGAATACCTCGACGGAATTCGAGAGTCCAGGGCAGGTGTAAATAGACATACACAAGGACTCAACGATAATGCCCTTACTTCTCATACTACCGCTACCGCTGTTAATGCTGTAATGACCGCTGCCCAATCAAGGGTAGAGCTTATAGCAAGAAACTTCGCGGAAACAGGTGTTAAGGAGCTTATGAGGACAATATACGAATTGCTCCTCAAAAATCAGGACAGGGACCGTGTTGTTATGATAAACAACCGATGGGTAGAGGTACGTCCTGATTCATGGAATGATAAATACGACTGCACGGTATCCGTTGCCCTCGGAAACGGGAACAAGGACCAACAACTTGCACACCTCTCAAGCATACTCCAGTTTGCCAGTCAGGCGATGCAGGGTGGTCTTCCTATAGTAAACGTGCAGAATCTGTATAACATAGGTGCCGCCATGGTTAAAAACATGGGGTTCCAAAATGTTCAGGACTTCCTGACTGACCCATCTCAACAGCCACCTCAACAGCCAGAGGGGCCATCTCCAGAAGAGCAGATGAAGCAGCAGGAAATGCAGTTAAAACAGAAAGAGCTTGAAATAAAGGCCGCTGATGTTCAGGTCAAGCAAATGAAGGTTCAGCAGGAGGCAGCGGAAGCGCAAGTGGATGCACAGCTGAAGGCTGCTGAATTAGAGCTTGAGAGAGAGCAGAATCGGGCTGTAGCTATAGGAGATACATGATGCCAAAAAAAACACCAAATCAATCAAGGCAGAGGGTTCCCGTTCTTAAATTAGACCCGAGTGAAATCGCCTACTTAAAAGAGAACGGAATGTGGAAAAGATGGCAAAAATCTGGGTGGACTAGCAGGGGGAATTTTAAGCCTAAATGATTAACATCGAAAAGAACGTGTAGCAATAGGGAGAATATGAACGACGAGCAAAGGGAAGCGAAAGCTAAAGCCCTACTGAATGACCCGATATTTAACGAGGCATTCGACACACTAAAAAAAGATTTAATGAGCCGTTGGGATAACAGTGGCTCGAATGAATTGGAGGCCAGAGAATCAATCTGGCTTGCAATGCGACTGCTTGATAGAATTCATGGTCATATACAGTCCATAGTTGAAACTGGACACATGAACAAGGTTCTTAAAGAGCAACACCCATTCATTTAAGAGGATTTTATTATGGCTGAGATACAGCCACCGGCCCCCTCACAGGGGAGTGTGGTAGAAGCGCAAGAGGCGATACTCGGATTGCTGGACCCGGAAACGGATAAACCGAAAAAAGAGGAAGCCGAACCTACTGAAGTTGAAGAGTCTACTCCTGAAGAGGAAGACGAATCATTGGAAGAGGAGTCCGAAGAATCTGAAGAGGAGTCTGAAGAGGAATCTGAAGACGAGCCGGAGGAGGAAGAGGAATCTGACGAAGAAGAAGAAGAGGAACTTTATTCCGTCAAAGTAGACGGGGAAGATTCAGAAGTTACCCTCGACGAACTTATGAAAGGCTATTCACGCCAGTCAGATTATACCCGAAAGACGCAGGAAATCGCAGAGGAAAGGCGACACATGGAAGCATTGAGAAATCAGTGGGGAAATGAAGTTGCTGAGACTCAGGCCCAGCGTCAGCAGTACATAGAAGGACTTGGACAAATTATTCAACAGTCTATGGCTGGACTTGAAGAATTTGCAGGAGTCGATTGGGCAGCCCTCAAAGAGGAGGACCCATTAGAGTACGTAACAAAGAGAGATGACTTACGGGAAAGACAGGACAGGGTAAGGCAGTTTCAGGAGCATCAAGCAGCGGAATCCGCCAAGCAGAATGCCGAAATGCAAGCAGCCCACGAATACTCACTTCAGGATGAGGCTAAAAAATTAGTCGAGATAATTCCAGAATGGGGTGATTCTGCAAGCCGTAAAGAGATGACAACCGAACTCAGGTCTTATGCTGAATCAGCAGGATACAGCAGGGACGAGTTAAACAATCTCATTGACCATAGGTCAGTCATCATGCTTATGAAAGCGTATGAATACGACAGATTGCAACACTCTGACATAAAGTCGAAAAAGATTAAGAATAAACCCAGGGTAGTCAGGCCAGGTTCCCCAGGAACCAAGGCTGGAAATAAGAGGACTAAACGTACTGCACAAATGAAACGTCACAGGGGTACAGGGCATATTGATGATGCGTTTGCACCACTAGAGGATTTTATAGACATTTAACTAAAAGAGGGAAATGCTATGGCAGTTCCGTCAAATACCAGGGAAACCTATGGTGCTGTAGGCATCAGGGAAGACCTATCAAACATTATATACAATATTAGTCCAATGGACACGCCGTTTCTTAACGGTTGTGGAAGAGGTTCTGCGGATAACACTACGTTCGAGTGGCAGACAGATACATTAAAGACAGCAGCCGCTAATACCCAGATTGAGGGTAACGACTACGAGTCAACCGCTGCTACTGAGCCACGCCGTCTGACCAACTATACGCAAATCTCAGCGACACAGGTCCAGAGTTCAGGCACTGCTGAAGCCGTTGATTTTGCCGGGAGAAAATCCACGCAAGCCTACCAACTCGCTAAACGCGCCAAAGAAATGAAGCGCGATATGGAGTTTATGTTACTTGAGGGTACGGTTAAGTCTATTGGTTCTTCTGGCTCTGCTAGAAACACTGCTTGTTTTTCAACTTGGATTGGTACGACTGAGAATGCAACGTCAAATGTTGTTGCCGCTTCTACCGGTCTTGGCTTGACTAACAATGGTACAGGTTCTCCGGCTCCGGGCCCAGACGGTACTACAGAGGCTGGCACAGGTGGTGCTGATACGACAACCACTATTGCTTTGATTAACAATGTTGCTGAACGCATATGGAATTTGGGTGGAACACCCGATACTATTTTGTGTGGTGGTGTGGTAAAGGGCACTATCAGTAGCTCAACTGTTGGTGGCGCTGTAGTTGCTGAACCCAGAGGTGACATAGGTTCTAAAAACAGTATCACCGCCGTAAATGCTGTTGATGTTCTTGTTACGGACTTTGGTACGTTTAAGGTTGTCCCTGACCGGCACATACCTGCTACTCAGGTTGACTTTGTAGACTTTGATCTGTGGTCAGTTGACTATCTACGTCCTTTCCGTACAGAAACTCTCGCCAAGTCTGGCGACAGTGTAAAACAGCTTTTGATTGCTGAGTACGGTTTGCGAGCTAAAAATGGCAACGGAAGTGGTCAGCTAAAAAGCGCAATCTAAATAGTCTTGGTTTAGCCCCCTCCGGGGGGCTTTGCCTCAAAGGAGAAATAAGATGGCACATATTGGACAACCGCCTAGCAAAGGCAGCGCAACAGCTATCGGCCCAGACATGAATCCCCCGCCTTACGCAGAGGGGGAGCCTAAACTTAAAAAGTATGGGCCTGGAACAGATGGTGCTTTAGGGCACACAGATCATAATGGTTCTATAGATAACGTCATAAGTACGCAGGTTTCAAAGGTGGGAAAGGTTTATGGCTGGTAAAAAAAGTAAGTCTGTAAAACAGAAGCCAGCAAAACAAAAGAAGCCTATGACTTTTCAAGAAAAACTTTCCGATACAAAATCCCGAATGGATAAAATTGTAAAGGGGGAGGATCAGGGGTATCATTTAATATGACTGGAACAGTAGAACCTAATATGTTACATACTACTTTTCATTCAAGTGCGGATGAGAAGGAGTTTACTGTAAACACATATCAGGACGTAGAGCCAGTTCTGGAGGAGAATAAGAAGTCCTATAATAATTATGGAGACTTGCTTACTCCCGGTAAAACTGGTGAAGGCGTAAGGGTTGCCTCTATACCGTTGAATATATGGACTCAATGGATGAAGGAAACTAATGGGGCAATAGAGAAAGATCATAAGCTTATGAAGAAGTATCTGAATGACCCCGATAATAAATATTTTAGAACTACACCAACGAGGGTTTAATTATGTGGTTATACGCATTCGGAGTTGCAGGACGCGCACAAACTGATACAGCAAACGGATACAGAATCTTAAACCAAAACGTATTCTTCTCAGCCCGTAACGTCTAATGGCGATTTCAAACTACAGTGAACTAACCACCGCTGTGGCTAACTGGTTGGACAGGGATGATCTGACGGATAGGGTTCCTGAATTTATAGCTTTAGCAGAGGCCCGGTTTAACAGGGTCCTGCGTATTAGGGCTATGGAGAACAAACAAACCGCATCTACTATAGGTGGGCAGAGGAATTATGCGCTACCAGCAAACTATATTCAGATGCGTAATTTTCAGATTAATACTGATCCCATAACAACTCTATCCTATGTAACGCCAGGGATATATGACAGATTATGGGGTGGAAGCCAAGGGGGGATTCCAAAGTTTTATACCATTATCACAAATGAAATACAACTTGGTCCAATCCCATCTTCGGTGATGACCCTTGAGATGCTGTTCTACAAGAAGTTCGACGCGATAACGTCATCTTCACCAACCAACTGGGTCATAACAAATGCTCCAGATGTATATCTCTATGGTGCTCTTCTTGAGGCGGAGCCATTTATTATGAATGATGCAAGGGTTGGTCTATGGTCTCAAGGGTTTGAAAAAGCTATAGCAGACATCCAACAGCAGGATAATATGGACAGGCATTCAGGTTCAGCTCTTCGTATAATGAATACCGGGGGTTACTATTGACAGCTCCTATTACATGGACACAGGCAACATCCCCTATAACATGGTCAGCGATAGGAATAAACTGGAACTCTACCGCTAAAGCTAATTCTGTAAGTGTTGGAGTAGAGGGTGGTTATTCGCTATCAAGCAGGGTAGTAAAGTCTGAATCCATATCTATGGGTGTAGGCGCAGGCGAGACATTGGCGGATAGCGCCACCTTTGCGGAGTCTGTAGCATTCGCGGCTGAGGCGTCTGGCACTACATTAGGCGGTTTTACTTTTCCGGTAAGTGTTTCTTTTGGGACAGATGTGGGTTATACCCAGTCCGATTCAGCAACATATAGAGATTCTATATCAATGTCTATGGATTCTGGTATAGTGAATAATCTTGTTCATCCCGAGTCTATAACATTTGCTATTGATGGCGGGATGTTTCCTGGGGAGTTTTATCAGGAGACCGTAACTATGGCGGCCTCACCGTCTATGGCTCTTGATTCAGGATTCTTATGGAATGACGTAAGCGATGTATCAACAATATGGACAAAAGTGGAGTACCCAAATTGAAATTCAAAACAACCATGATGGCCGAAGGAGGCTTAAAAATGAAAGAGCAAAAGATGATGAATCTTGGCCTCGAAAACTATTGGGAAGTAGTTTGCTACGACTCTAGTGGGGCCGAAAAATGGAGAGAGGAGAATAAGAACCTCGTAACTACAGCTGGTGCAAACCATATATTGGACGGCACCTTCAAGAGTGGTACTCAAATCACAAGTTGGTATGTTGGCTTAAAGGCTGCGGGAACCGCGGTAATTGCAGACACTATGGCCTCGCACAGCTCATGGACTGAGCTTGTTCATACAACCAAGTATTCTGAAACAGTAAGACAGACCTTGACCCTCGGGTCAATCACGGGAACAACCACAAGCACCTGTGATAACACCGCAAGCAAGGCTACCTTCTCAATGAACGCAACCAGCACGGTAGCGGGTGCGTTTGTCGTAAGCAACAACGCGACTTCTTCAGCAACTGCTGGTACACTTTATGGTGTTGTTGACTTCGGGTCAACTCGCAGCGTCATCTCTGGAGACACGCTGGAGGTTACGGTTACCCTTACCGCTGCATCAGCTTAATAGGGGGCTCCTATGGCTACAGAAGATGCTAGTTATATTAGCGAACTAAATGCTGCATACCCTGCCGACGGAGACCCCGTCGGTGAGGGTGGTGGTACGACTACGGGAACAGGGTCCACCAGGGGACACTTGAACATGATCAAGTATGCCCTGAAAACACAATTCAGCGGTTTAACGGGAACTACTGCGGTTACTGCTTCTGAAGCAGAGATGAACTTAATGGATGGATGTACCGCTACCACCAGCGAGTTAAACTATCTGGATATAGCCACTCTTGGAGAGTCTGCAAACTCCAAGGCCCTAACCCAGAATGCCACCGGTGAGATAATGATAGGGACCGGTAGCGCCTCAACTGGAGTCACCAGGGGACTGGCTGTAACCATCACACAAGGAACCTTAATAGACCTTGATACGGGTAATAACTTCTTGTGGACTCCAGCAGCAGCGGATGAATTCTCTTTCACAAATGAAGCTAGTGGAACCGGTCAGTCAGGATTTATTAAACTTATTAACCCTTCCGGCTATGCTATAACATTAGGGGGAGAGGTAAAAGCTGTCTCTACTTTTGCAACGGACGTTACTGTTGCCGGGACTTATCTGATTACTTATTTCTGTGACGGGACTAATGTCTACGTCTCAGCTTCCGCTTCCCTCGTCTAATGACCCTACTTCAGTCAGGTATCGCTAAATCTTCGGCTGCTGATGCCTATACGATAGACCAGAGTTTGAGATTCGACGATGGCAGCTCTCCTTATTTAAGTAGAACATTCGGAGCAGGAAACCAGCAGGTTTTCACGGTATCTTCATGGGTAAAGTTGGGGCCAAAAGCTTTAGGAACTGAAACGGTATCTCTATTATCTGAGTATACGGATGGTAATAATCGTTCTTATCTTGTCTTTGGGTCTTATTGCAGGGCCTTCAGTGAGAGTGGTGGTTCTGATGTGGCGAACTATTCAACAGATGCGACATTTCGTGATCCATCAGCTTGGTATCATGTTGTTTTTTCTATAGATGTTACACAATCGACAGCCGCTGATAGGGTTAAAATTTATGTTAATGGTGTAGAAGAAGACATAACTATATCTACTAACTGGCCCGAAGATACAAATACAAGATTAAACGGAGCTTCGATTCACTATGTTGGTCAATCTGGGGCTGCATCTAATGAAACTGATGGTTATCTTGCAGAGTATCATTTCATAGATGGTCAAGCCCTAGCCGCATCCTCCTTCGGCGAAACAGACTCCACAACCAACCAATGGAAGCCTATAGAGTACAGCGGAACTTACGGAACTAACGGCTTCTACCAGAAGTACGCAAGTACGGAACTGGCGAATAGTTTTGAGGATTCAAGTTCTTCAGATCACACCATAACTGCTAATGGCCACGTAGCTAATACTAGAGCAGTAAGAAAGATTGGTGACAGTTCTATAATATTTGATGGAACTGGGGATTATTTGAGTATCCCTGATTCTTCTGATTGGAATTTTGGCACTTCATCTTTCTGTATGGAAGGGTGGGTTTATAGAAGTGTTTCTGGTGGTCATGATAGATTTATGGGTCAAAGAGCTGATGGCAGTAATAGATGGTATTTTGATATAAGCACGTCAGATAATATTGGATTTTATATTCAAGATGGTGGTTCTGATGTACTTTATGCTTATTCTACGGGTGGTGAACTACCTCATGGTGCATGGCATCACTTAGCGGCTACTTGGGATGGAACAACATTTAGGATGTTTGTAGATGGAACTTCTGTAACCCTAACAACAGCTACAAGTTATGCTGGAACTTTTCCAGATATTGCATCAATATTAACTATTGGTGTGGTGAATATAAGCCATGCTGCGCAATACTTTGAAGGTTACATGGATGAAATACGCATCTCCAATACCGCAAGGTACACCGCAAACTTTACCACTTTCGGACAAGATGGTGGAACCATAGCGAACCCAACACCATTCACCGCAGACTCATACACCAAACTCCTGATCCACTCTGATTGGACTGGTGGTCTTGGCGCAGACTCAAGCGGAAACTACAATAAGTTTGACGTTACTAACCTTACCGCTTATGACCAAGTGCTCGACTCACCAAGCAACAATTGGTGCACCATCAATCCAATAACTCCCGGCGGTAGTGATCTTGATGAAATTCCATATGGAACTATTACCGAAGGTAACCTGAAGTTTTTAACTGAATCGACAGGTTATGGTTGCAACCAGACAACAATGGCAACACCTCAATCTGGCAAATGGTATTGCGAATTCTACTGGAATGCTCATTCGGGTTCCGCATCAGAGCACTACTCAGTTGTATCCGCTTGGGACATGAATGCAGCGTACCCCACTTACAATGGGTGTACAAATCAAGGTTCTGGAACAAACAACTCTGCCGGTTATCAACATGATGGTGCCGGAAGGTACAGAACTTTAGCGGGTTCTTACACTCAAGATTCGTCATACGGTGATTCGATAGCCGTTGGTGATCTTATATCAATAGCACTGGATGTTACTGCCGGTAAAGTTTGGTATGCGAAAAACGGAACATGGCAAAACTCTGGTAACCCGGCGGCGGGAACGAACCCACTAACAGATACGCTTTCCGCATCCAACTGGATGTTCGGTGTCTCAGATAGCAGTGGCGATGCAGCGTATGTTGCAACGTGGACCGCCAATTTTGGCCAGGATTCCAGTTTTGCCGGTGCAAAAACAAGTGGGTCAGCTTCAGCGCAGGATGCTAACGGAAAAGGAGACTTCTTCTACACCCCACCTACTGACTTCCTTGCTCTATGCACAGATAATCTAAGCACACCAGAGATTGCGTTGCCGGGTGAGAATTTTAATACGGTTCTTTATACCGGTAATGGTGTTGATGGTAGAGCAATAACTGGAGTTGGGTTCCAGCCAGATTGGTTGTGGATCAAGAAAAGGGATGCGACTGGTGCACACACTATATTAGACGTTATTAGAGGTACTGATAGTTTTTTGGAGTCCAACACCGCTGGCGCAGCAGAAACTTCAACTGCAACGATAGATTCGTTTGATTCGGATGGATTTACTGTAACTGATTATGCTAATACAAACCAAGATACCAAAACATTTGTAGCATGGAACTGGAAGGCTGGTGGCGCTGGAGTAACAAATACAGATGGAACTATATCCGGTACGGTAACAGTAAGTGCAAACCCTACGGCTGGTTTTTCAATCGTAAAGTACACCGGAACCGGGTCTAACGATGGTTCAGATACTGTGGGTCATGGTTTAGGTGTTGTGCCAGAATTTTATGTAATAAAGAACTTAGACGGTACTGACAACTGGAACCTATATACAAAACCAACGGGTACTGGAAACTATATGTATTTGGATGGTACTGCTGCTTCTGCATCTGCAAGTAATGGATTTCAATACAACACCATACCATCATCGTCAGTATTTACACTGGGAACATGGGATGCGGTAAATAAACTCAATGATGAATATATAGCCTATTGTTTCGCAAGCATCGAAGGATACTCAAAGGTAGGTAGCTACACTGGGAATGGTAATGCAGATGGTGCATTTATTTACACTGGCTTTAAACCAGAGTACGTTATGTCCAAATATATTGGTGTATCAGATGATTGGAGGATTATGGATACAGTAAGAAGCCCATACAATGTTGCAACCAAAAGGCTCTATGCAAATACAAATGCTGCGGAGTTTGATGGCGCTAGCCAATCTAAAGATTTCTTGAGCAATGGGTTTAAGATTAGGACTGATGAAGCTGGATTTAATGCAAGTGGTGGCGTTTATCTGTATCTAGCATTCGCAGAATCACCATTCAAAACATCTAACGCGAGGTAAATTATGTGGCACAGTGACAGTTTAGGTGTCATACGGACACCAAAAGAAATAACAGTAAACGGTGTGACTCATCCTCGCCAGATATTCCG
>Ga0114905_1000230_pt1 | contig 38450 bp, 35 predicted proteins | sample MalvireepMed_b05_FD_83499 | JGI IMG/M metagenome (GOLD analysis project Ga0114905, IMG submission 83499) | Marine viral communities from the Global Malaspina Expedition - Malaspina viral metaG DeepMed_b05 | ecosystem: Environmental > Aquatic > Marine > Oceanic | place: Mediterranean Sea...
GCGACGAATCTGTTCTTCTCCGTTGCTATCGCGAGAGCAGGCCCTTTCAACCTGAATCTCCTCGGGAACGTCGATCACCAGGGTACGGGAGACCAGCTCGCTTTGACCGCTCTCGAACAACAGTGGAGATTCGAGAATGGCGTAGGGCGATGTCGCTGCACTCAACTGCACAATGATGCTATCCCGGATACGCGGGTGGGTCTGGCTCTCCAGCCATTTGCGTTCATCAGGCTCAGCAAAAACTTTAGCGCGTAACCAGGCACGGTTGAGAGTACCGTCATCAAGAAGCGCATCAGTACCGTAGCGTTCTTCGATGGCGATCAAGGCAGGTTGGCCTGGCTCAACGACTTCACGGGCAACCACGTCGGCATCAACGACCGTTATCCCCTGATCTCTGAAATACTTACTGGCTGCGCTTTTACCACTACCAATGCCGCCAGTGAGGCCGAGAATAAACATATCGATTCGGAGTCCGCTTGTTGTGTCGTCGGTTATATGACCGAGAAGTACCATTGAGTGATTTCATCTCCCCACATGGCGACAATCCATCCCGCCATAGCAAGGTAAGGGCCGAAAGGAATAGGAACCTGGCGGTCACGTCCAAGCGCAATTACTCCAGCGATACCAACGACGGCGCCGACAACGCTCGACATGATGATAATGGTCAATAGCGACTGGAAGCCAAACCAGGCGCCCAGGGCGGCCAGAAGTTTGAAGTCACCATAGCCCATGCCATCTTTGCCCGTGAGCAGTTTAAAGATCCAGAAGAACCCCCAAAGCACGCCATAACCAAGCGCCGCCCCAAGAACAGCTGACTGAAGGTCAGTAAACATACCTTGCGTATTGAGCAGTAAACCGAGCCAGAGCAAGCCGAGTGTTAATGTGTCTGGCAGAATCTTGTGATCAATATCGATAACCGACATCGTAATCAGGAGCCAGGTGAACACCAGCATTGCCAGGAGCGGCCAACCCCATTCAAACTTAAGCAGTAACAGGCCGCTCATAACTGCTGTAGCGATCTCAACCAGGGGGTATCGTAGCCCAATACGAGTGCCACACGACGCACATTTGCCACGTAGGAACATCCAGCTGAATACGGGGATATTCATCCACGGCTTAACCGGTGCCGAACACGAAGGGCAGTGAGAGGCTGGGGTAACCAGGTTGTAGGGCTTACTCAGATCTTTAATGGCCGGGTGATCAGGAAGTTCTTCCTCCATCCCCTGGCATTCTTCCTTCCAGCCTCTGAACATCATGATCGGCATACGCAGAATGACGACGTTCAGGAAACTGCCGATAAGCAGGCTGAGGATAATGATGAAAACGACCAAAACATCGAAATTTTGTGACAAATAAGTAGTCAGGTCAGCCATCAGACGACATCACCCATTTGGAAGATCGGTAGATACATAGCAACGATAAGCCCACCAATCACGACGCCCAGGAACACCATCATTGCTGGCTCAATCATTGCCGTCAGATTATCTACTGCATTATCGACCTCGCCTTCGTAGTAATCTGCAGCCTTGCCTAACATATCGTCCAGTGCACCCGATTCTTCACCAATACTAGTCATCTGGACAACCATATTAGGAAATACCTTGGTGTCTCTCATTGCTTGGTGAATTTGCTGCCCAGAGGTAACGTCTTCTCTGATTTTTAATACGGCATCGCGATATACAGAGTTGCCAACAGCCCCCGCAACTGATTCCAATGCGTCCACAAGAGGAACTCCCGCAGCGAAGGTTGTGGCTAATACACGACAGAAGCGTGCAACAGATGCTTTTAGAATCAGGTCGCCAAAAACTGGTACCTTCAGCAAGAAGGCTTCGAACTTATCTTTCAAAGAAGGGGAACGCTTCAATGCCTGGAAAAAAACTGTTCCGAGAATGACTAACCCTCCTATCACATATAGATAGTAGTTCTGGACTACCTCAGACAGATTTACCACAAACTGAGTAGGTGCCGGGAGTTCCGCGCCAAAATTACTGAACATCTGCTCAAACGAAGGGACAACTTTGACGAGCAATATGATTGTCACAATAAAAGCTACCAGCAGTGTAATTGCTGGATACATCAGCGCTTTTTTAATTTTTGCACGCAATGCTTCTGTCTTTTCTTTGTACACGGCAACCTTTTCTAACATGGTTTGAAGTGTACCTGCCTGCTCACCAGATTGAATAAGGTTGCAAGTGAGTTCATCAAAATACTTTGGATGTTTAGTGAGGGCATCAGCGAAATCATTACCTGATGATACGGAATCTCGAATATCTGCTATAACTGATTTGAGAGCACTATTGTCAACTCCATCACTTACAATATCGAAAGATTGCACTAATGGAACACCTGCCTTCACCATAGTCGCCATCTGGCGGGTAAAAAAGGTAATGTCGCTGCTTTTAATCTTTTGGGAGCCACCTCCACCGATGCCGAAAATCGAGATCGGTTCTGCCGCCTTCTTAACCTTGCGAGGTTCTATGCCTTGCTTGCGCAGCTGTGCTTTTGCGTAGGCAGAGTTGATGGCAATGATCTCACCTTTCGCAGCTTGCCCACGGCGATTGATACCTTCCCAGGTAAAGGTACTCGACTTTTGTTGTTTTACTTGTTTTGCCATAACACTTTTGACCCCAGAGCGAGCTGTAATACTGACAGAGGCTTAGTCCATTGTCACACGATTTGCCTCTTCGAGGCTGGTGATGCCAGCGGCGACCTTCCTCAGAGCCGACGTTCTGAGGTCTGCGAAGCCTTCTTTTCGTGCCGAATCGGCAATTTCAATTGAGTTGCCACCTGACATAATGATGCGAGAAATTGAATCTGTAATAGAAACGACTTCATAGATACCCACTCTCCCTTTGTAACCAGCATTGCAACTGGCGCAGCCAACAGGGCGGTAAAACTCACCAGAGGCGATTTGCTCGTCATTAAAGCCCGCTTCTTTAAGTGCCTCTTCTGGGATTTCTGCTGGTTGTTTGCAGTTGCTGCAAAGTCTGCGGGCCAGGCGCTGGGCGATGATCAATGACACTGACGTTGCGATATTAAATGCAGGAACCCCCATATTCGCCAGACGAGTCAGGGTTTCGGCGGCACTGTTGGTGTGTAGCGTGGATAAAACAAGGTGACCTGTCTGTGCCGCTTTGATGGCAATCTGAGCCGTTTCCAGGTCCCGGATCTCACCCACCATAACAACATCAGGGTCCTGACGCAGAAATGAGCGCAGTGCCGAAGCGAAGTCGAGGCCGACTTTGTTATTCACGTTGACCTGATTAATTCCTTCAAGGTTAATCTCTACCGGATCTTCAGCGGTCGAAATGTTCGTGCCTTCGACATTCAGAATATTCAGGCCGGTATAAAGAGAAACTGTTTTACCTGACCCGGTCGGGCCTGTTACCAGAATCATACCCTGAGGATTTGACAGAGCCTCAAGGTAAAGCTGCTTCTGATCTTCTTCATAGCCGAGGGCATCAATCCCCAGTTTTGCTGAAGAGGGGTCAAGGATACGCAGTACAATTTTCTCGCCCCAAAGCGTAGGGAGCGTATTCACACGAAAATCGATGGCCTTGTTCTTCGATATCTTCATTTTGATACGGCCATCCTGAGGGATACGCCGTTCAGAAATATCCATTTGAGACATCACTTTCAGACGCGCAGCAATCTTACCCGATAGGTTAATCGGTGGTTGAGAAACCTCTTTCAGTACACCATCTGTACGATAGCGCACACGATAGCGCTTTTCATAAGGTTCAAAATGGATGTCAGAAGCACCGATCCTTACTGCTTCCAGAAGCATCTTATTAACAAAGCGCACGATTGGAGCATCGTCTTCACCAGTGACATCCTGATCCTGTTCTTTGCCGCGAGCCTCTGGGTCTTCGAGATCAACATTGTCGAGTTCTCCATCAAGATCGTTGAAGGCGTCACTCAGGCTCGTATCGGAGGCATTGATCAGTTTGTCGACAGCTTCTGCCAGCTTGTCCTCTTCCACAAGTACAGTATCGACCGCCATGCCGGTGTTAAATTTTATTTCGTTAATAGCTTCTATGTGGGAGGGATCGCTCTGGGCTATAAAAAGACGGTTCCCCCTGACGAAGAGTGGCAGAATCCGGTGTTTCTCCAGAAGAGACGAGCTGACTGTATCCTTAGGAATCAGCTCCGTATCCAAGCTATCAAGATCAAATAATGGGAGGCCAAACTCTATTGATGCAATGGATGCCACATCCTTAGGGTTCACGATATTGGAAGAGATCGCAGCAGAAACGAAAGAAATATGTTCCGCTCTGGCTCTGGACAATGTTTCTTCTGCTTGTGACTGGCTGAGAAGGCCTTGCTCAACCAACCTTCGCGGCAGCCCCGTGATGCTAATCATATGAAAAACCCGATAACCGTTAGAGCACTATCATAGTGACTTAGAGCCAGATTGCATATCCTCCGACGCGGGTAAATTTGTGACGTTGTTATCAGCTATTTCAATATTGCACAGTGAATTTTGTAGTGGACACAGGTTATGTGCAACTGCTGGCCGCTTGTTGATAGAAGATATATGGTGGCCCCCTGTTACTCTGTTGAGTGTTATCAGATTTTTGTCAAAGAGTTGAGGATCAAAGATGGTTATTTCATTTTGGCTAATATAACCATATTGCTTTATCTGGAGCTGACTCTCATAGAACTCTGGTTTAATACGTAGAAAACCATCATCACCAGTGGCATAGAAATCAGTCAGGTCTTTATTGTCCTGGAGAATGGAGGCTTCGCTTTGATTAACTTGGGGGAGCGCTAATTTTACACCAGTTTCCATGTAGATTCGTCGGTCAAGTGGAATAGATTCTGGAGCGTGAAGTGACATACCAAAGCCGTCATATGTGATATCCGAGCCTAGGTAGTCCATCACTGTTGGGCGTATATCGATGAGGGATGCTACCTTTTTTATGGTTGCATAGGACTGACTCTGTCTGTCATGAGGAGTAGAGATATGCAAGAAAATATGATTTTGATCGACGGCCGCTAGGCTGTTGCCATGCCCACGCCCTCCTCTAAAAAACCTCTCGGTAGCAGAATCGCTATTCGTGAACCAAGTGCGAGGATCATCTCCTAAACCCTCCCCATGGTCTGATAAAAAGACGATATATAAAGAATCATAAATACCCGTTGATTTTGCCGTTTCTATAAGTTGCTGTATCTGCCAATCAACTTTTTCAAGGGCTTGTTTATGTAGGTCAATTTCTGAAGTTCCGATTTCTGGGCTGTCTCGCCATGTGTAAGGAAAGTGTGCCAGGCAGTGGTGTACTGCTAGAAATGTAGGAGTATCTTTATATTGCTCAATCGTGGTTTGGATATGGCTGGTAAACAGGTCAGGTGAATATACGATTGAGGCGACCCGATTACTATGCAGAGATGGAAACAGATCCGCGCCAAAGAAACTTCTCAGGTAGTAAGCCGAGATAGGGTTATCTTTGAACTGTGGCAGAATGAAATCTGAAAAACCTGCGCTCGGGCCGACAACTTCGTCGAACCCATACTCTTGATTGATGTTATTGAATCGACGCTCATCTTGCGCATAAACGGTTGTATAACCAATAGATGAGAGATCTCGTACAAGGTTATCTTTTACTGAATCGCCTGGGAACTCTGTGAGATTAAATCGTGCCCCAGATTCGAATGGGTAGCGGCCTGTCAGTATTGAGTTCCAGGCCGGATACGTCCTGGCGAGTGGAGTATAAGCCTCGACATACGATGTTCCGTAACTTAGGAGGGCGTTTATGGCAGGCAGTTGTCCCCTGTTTTTGAATAGTTGGTCATGTGATACAGAATCAATGCCTATTATCCATATGTGCTTATTCTCTGATGATGATGCTACAGGAGTCTCTAGCCTGTGATCCAGTCTGTTAAACAGTGGGCTGAAGTGTAATGTGATGGCAACCATCAGTAATAATGCAGACATTTTGCGTGATTGTCGTAGCCTTAGAATGATAGCAACCATTGCCAGTGAGAATAAAAGGGCCGATGTTGTGACGTGTAGTACCTGTGCGTTCAGGTTATATGAGATTAAAGATGTCTCAAGCTCCGGATAGTGTTTTAGGTTATCGGCAAAGATGTTGTACAGCCAGATCAATAAGATTGAGATAAATATATATAACCTGATCCTGGCCGGCACCCGAAAAGACCTGGAGACACTAATACAGAATAAAAAGACACAGAATAATAGGAGCAAGTGTGAAGCGGAAAAGTGCAGGACATCAACGATTGTCGCGGTTTTAATGTAGTCGCCAATATTGAGGTAGCCGAGGCGTTCAGGAAAAACTAGCTCTGACCAACCGATGTAATAGACCAGTATTATGACAGAGATAAAAATAAGGAATTTTGGAAGTAATAATTTCATACGGAGGTTTCGCTGGCCGGTACTCATATCACCGGCCAGCAAATTATGAGGTGTTACTTCATCTTAGGCAGGTAAGTCGTATCAATAGGATCAGTGCCTGCAGACTGGCTTGACCATACTACCGCACCATTAGAGTTAATAGCCGGAACAAGCCGGTAGGTTTTTCCAGCAAGTTCTGCTGGAACATCAGTAGAGGTAGCGAATTGTATTTCCAGGACGCCATCTGCTCCAGTAGTGATCTGATCGACTTTGCCTGCTGCTTGATTTGCAGGTGTTGTATCAATACCTGTGTAGTCAGCAACCGCTGCGGCATCAGCGGGCAAGCTTGAGTAGCGAGCTGCATATTCACCAACCGCAAGCTGGAGCGGACGAGCCACAGACAGTGTGTTTGTAGCGTCAGTTCTCAGTACGTAATTCTGATACTGAGGAACGGCAACTGACGCCAGAATACCGATGATCGCTACAACGATCATCAATTCAATAAGGGTAAAACCTTGTTGTGCTTTCAAGTTTTTCATAGGGCTTCTCCACTCTCTTTCGAGATTTGTTATTGGGTGACTGCTTTCTGGCCCGTTTGTTGTGTGGTCCTTCCGGCGGTCTTACCTGTCATTAATCATGACTGTGGGATGGAGTTTGCCAAGCTTCTCTGAGACCAGCAAGCCCTGTTTCCGGGCTTAAGTCACATTTTTTGGCGTCATAAAAATATCTGGTCGAAAAACGCGCAAAAAGTTGGCAAAGAGTGACAATTATCGTCACTCTGGTGGGCATTTGCGGGAGGTGCGGCGCAAAATGACAGAGGCTTAATGGCTTAGCCAACCATCCTCATCGACAGGTCAATCGCTTTGCAGTCTTTGGTGAGTGCACCGATAGAAATATAATCTACGCCTGTTTCTGCATACTGGCGCAAAGTGTCTTTTGTGATACCACCCGAGGCTTCGAGTTTGATATTGCCTGCGCTTTTTTCTCGCGTGAACGCAACGGCGACTTTCATATCGGCTGGGCTGAAGTTATCCAGCATGATGATGTCGGCGCCAGCGTCGATCGCTTCTTCCAGTTGCGTCATGGTTTCAACTTCGACTTCCACCGGCTTGCCCGGTGCAATGCCATGGGCCTGACGTATAGCGTCTGAAATGCTACCGGCTGCCATGATGTGGTTTTCTTTGATAAGAAAAGCATCATAAAGGCCGATGCGGTGGTTGAAGCATCCGCCAACGGTTACAGCATACTTCTGTGCGATACGAAGGCCTGGGATGGTTTTACGGGTATCCAGTAATTTTACGCCCGTACCTTCAACCAGAGAGGCGTAGTGTTCACAAAGCGTCGCCGTGCCCGACAGGCTCTGCAGGAAGTTCAGAGCGCAGCGCTCGCCGCTCAGCAGTGAGCGTGATGAGCCTTTCAGCTCAAACAGTACCTGGTCAGCTTCGACGAGGTCGCCATCTTTCACCTTCCAGTCTACCTCTACTGTTGGGTCGACTTGCCTGAACACTTCAGTCACCCAGGCTTGTCCGGCAATGACTGCGCGTTCGCGGGAGATGATACGTGCATGGCTGGTTTGTTCTGCAGGTATCAATTGCGCGGTAATGTCACCAGTGCCAATGTCTTCTTCAATGGCGCGGGTAACTGCATTGCGGATGTCTGTCTGATGCTGAGTGAGGTCCATGGCGGGGCTTCGTTCTATGAGTGGGTTCATATCATGAGGGCGCGATTCTACACGAAGTCGCGCCCTGACTGATACTGCCCGACTAGCTTACTTCAGGTCTTTCTAAGGACCTTTTTGCAGATACTCCCGGGTAAGGCCGAACACGACCGGGCTTAGCAGAATCAGTGCAACCAGGTTAGGTAGAGCCATCATGGCGTTCAGAGTATCTGCGATGAGCCAGGCGACATTCAGTTCCTGTGTTGCGCCAATCGGGATTGCGGCAACCCAGACAAGCCGGAATACCGGCACGGCTTTGATACCAAATAAGTATTCCGTGCAGCGTTCACCATAAAATGACCAGCCGATAATGGTGGTGAAAGCAAACACAGCCAGCCCCAGTGTGACGATGTACTGGCCAATCACCGGGAGACCCGCGTCAAAGGCAGACGCCGTCAGGCTCGCGCCCGAGGCACCGGTTTGCCATGCGCCAGAGGCAACGATGACCAGACCGGTAATGGTGCAGATGACAATGGTATCGATAAAGGTACCCAGCATGGCGATCGTACCCTGACGGACGGGGCTGTCTGTGGTTGCTGTCGCGTGTGCAATCGGAGCACTACCGAGGCCCGCTTCGTTCGAGAAGACCCCACGAGCGACACCGAAGCGGATTGCTGCCCAGACGGTTGCACCGGCAAAGCCTCCGGCAGCAGAGATCGGAGTGAAAGCATGCGTGACAATTAGTTCGATGGCCGCTGGAATCTCGTTGGCGTAGATCACCAACAATACGACGCCAGCAATTACATAGGTAATCGCCATAAAGGGAACCAGCTTGCCCGCGACGTCTGAAATTCTGCGGATGCCACCAATAAGTACCAGGCCAACCAGAGCAGCAACCACCAGGCCCGTTAGCCACTCGGGAATTCCGGTGCCGTCCGGTGAAATATGCGACATGGCGTCGGCCACCGAGTTCGCTTGTACACCGTTACCAATACCAAACCCTGCCAGCATACCGAAGAAAGCAAAGGCGACAGCCAGCCATTTGAATTTAGGGCCAAGGCCGTTACGAATGTAGTACATGGGGCCGCCGACAAAATGGCCTTTTTCGTTTTTTTCGCGAAAGCGAACCGCGAGTACGGCTTCTGAATATTTGGTGGCCATACCGACAAGAGCGATGATCCACATCCAGAATATGGCGCCGGGGCCACCCATAGCGACCGCCGTCGCGACCCCCGCTATGTTGCCTGTGCCGATGGTTGCTGACAGCGAGGTCATCAGCGCATTAAAACCAGAAATCTCTCCTTCACCGTGTTTGTGGCGGCCTTGCCATAATTCTACAAACCCGGTTTTCAAATGCCGGATAGGGTAGGCCCTCAGGCCGATGGTGAGAAAAAGACCTGTCAGAGCAATCAGAGCCAGCATTGGCCAGCCCCAGACAATGCCGTTGAGAGTATTCAGAAACTCCATTTTATCTTCCTGTCATATTCGCTGGTCTTCGGACTATATCGGCCTGCTGTGTTTATGCCAAACTTGAAGGCCTGAGGAACAACATTGATTGCTTTGGAAAATAATGAAGATTACGAATGGCCGCCTGGATACCGCCTTGTGGGTTCCGTCCCCGAATTTTGGACCTCGCCCGGACACTGACGATATCTCTCTGCTGGTGATTCACAACATCAGTTTGCCACCGGGCCAGTACGGTAGTGGCTGCGTGCAGCGCTTTTTCTGCAATCAACTTGATACGGCGCAACATCCGTATTTTGAGACCATTGCAGACTTGCAGGTCTCGAGTCATCTGTTTATCGAGCGTGACGGGGCGATCACTCAGTTTGTAAGTTTTGATGATCGCGCCTGGCATGCGGGGCAGTCGCAATTTTGTGGCCGCGATAACTGCAACGACTATTCTATAGGAATAGAACTGGAAGGAACCGATACTGAACCCTACACGGACGCCCAGTATCAACAGCTCGCGGTAGTAACTGAGTGTATCAGGCAGCATTACCGCATGATCACGGATGAACGGATAACCGGGCATGAAGACATTGCCCCCGGCAGGAAGACGGACCCCGGGCCTGCCTTTGACTGGACGCGTTACCGTGCCTCGCTGGTTGCGGATGACGGGCGCCCTGAGGAGTAGAAATGAAGTTTCTCGTTCTGTTTGTCGTCTTATTGTGGCAGCAGCGTTTCCCTTTACCGCATCGCAGCACCAGTAGCCGCACCTTCGCCTGGTGGCTGAAGCGGGTAGAAAAACTGCCGCGCTTTATGAGCTGGCACCGCCATTTCAGGTACTCGGTTGTCGTGGTTCTGCCGGTTGTCACTATTACGGCGGCGATGTTGCTGGCTGACCCTTATGCCTTTGGTCTGCTCAGTGTGTTGCTGAAGATTCTTGTCCTGCTCTACGTGCTGTCCCATATCAGTATCGGTAAGCATCTCGAAGCCTATCGTAGTGACTTAAAAAAGGGCGATACACAAGGGGCCTACCATTGCGCTGACCAGTATCTTGCTGTGCCTGAGGTGAGGGTCACCGATGACCTGACCACCATGAATCACCAGGTTATCCGGGCACTTCTGCACCGCTGGTTTGAGTTCTTTTTCCTTATGGTGTTCTGGTACATGGTTGCTGATATTGCCGGGATTCTGTTGGCATGGTTTTCTCTGCAATATGCCCGAGCAACACATTGTGATGCGCAAGGCTGGCGTTACCTGCACTGGATTGAGTGGATTCCCGTTCGTCTACTGGGGCTGACTTATGCGCTCGCCGGAGACTTTCTGCGCGCATTTCCCGTGCTGCATTCCTACCTTTGGGATCGCACAGCAAATAGTGCCGATGTTCTCTACCGTGTAGCAAATGAATCATTGGCCGGGCAGTCCGTTCAGATGTCATCGCCTGTCGACGAGAATGCCGAAGAAGCCGCTGCCGAACTTGATCGCTGGCAGCGCCTGCACATCCGCTCATTGTCGGTGTGGATGGTTATTATTGCGACCGCGACTGTCGGTGGATACCTGCTGTAGTGGCCTGCTAATATTCGGTGATCTTGTTAGCCTGTACTTGATTGTACCGCCTGAGCTCCCAGCCAGGCGGCACCACGTACTCCGCTGGAGTCACCGTGAATCGATTTCTTCAGGGGTGTCACCACCGAATCAGAGAAGACCCACTCCTGCCAAAGCTGCGGTACCACGTCGTATACGCTGGCAATATTCGAGACACCTCCGCCCAGCACGATCACGTGTGGGTCCATCAGATTGATCACCGCGGCGAGTGCTTTCGCCAGTCGTCTGTGGTGTCTGAATAATACGCCCTGAGCTTCTTCGTCGCCGGCCTCAGCGGCAGCTACCCAGATTTCTGCGGCCTGGTCTTTGCCCGTTTCTTCTCTGGCTTGTAAGCGAATACCAGTACCCGAGAGGATTGTCTCCTGGCAGCCGGATAAACCGCAGTAGCAGTTCAGCACCGCATCTGAATCTTCGCGCCATGGCAGTGGGTTATGACCCCATTCTCCCGCAATGGCGTTTGGCCCGGATACGAGGTTTCCCCTGACGACCCAGCCTCCACCGCATCCTGTGCCAACGATCACCGCAAATACAGAGGGGAAGCCTGCTCCGGCGCCATCGGTAGCTTCTGACAGGGCAAGGCAATCGGCATCGTTGGCAATAACAACAGGTTGGCCGAGGGCGCGTTGTAAGTCGCCCTTCAGGTCTTTGCCGATCAGGCAGGTGGTATTCGCGTTTTTCACCAATCCGGTCTGATAGGAGAGTGCGCCGGGAATGCCCAATCCAAGCGTGTATGGCTGGGCCAGTTCAGAAGCGGCGTCGTTCACCAGACTCAGAATATTGCTGAGAATTGCATCGTAGCTATCGCGGGGGGTTGGGCTGCGGCGGCGCAGGAGTTCTTGACCGCTCTGATCCAGAGCGATGATTTCTGTCTTAGTACCACCGAGGTCTATGCCAAACTGCAGCATGGCTGTCCTGTCGAATAAGAATGTCAGGACAGTGTACGATGCTGCTCAGTCGTCGCAATAGTCCTGCATCATTGCGTCGAACATTGCGGACCCTTCGACCAGGCGACATCCGCTTCCGTAGAGACTGGGATTCAGCTGACGGCTCCAGACTATTTCAATCCGGCAAGGGGCCGTACGACGGTCGTTGTCCTGCAGGATATCAACGAGATCGACATCGAGTGTTTCGCCTTCTTGTAGGGCCTGGTAGCTGGATATCATTAAGCCGCTTCTGGACCAGTTAACCAGTAAGCCAAGGCAGTCGTTGCCGCCTTTTTGGAACACGCTGACGGTGCTTTTCAGTTGCCAGCGTGGCTCCATACGCATTTCTGCAAATGATTGCGCGCTCATGTTCATACTCCTGAAGATGATTAGGGTAAATTTGTTACCATGTCGATCTAAGTTTAGACACTGACAGCCTCTTCGCCGGAGCCCGATAAAGAATGAGCAGTATAGTCACGTTCCTTGACGTTATTCGCCATGGAGAGCCCGAGGGGGGCGAGGTATTTCGTGGGCGGACAGATCATCGCCTGACTGATAATGGTCGTCGACAGTTTCAGCAAAGGCTGGAGCGTAATCCCGGCAACTGGCAGCGTGTCGTGTCTTCTCCGCTGAGCCGTTGCAGTGAAAGCGCAGAGCGGGTGGCCGGTCAATCCGGTTTGCCTTTGCATATTGACGAGCGCTGGGCCGAGATTGATTACGGTGCCTGGGAAAATGTTCCCATTAAAGAGATCATGTCAGCTGAACAGACCCATGTACGCCAACTCTGGGAAGATCCGATGAACTTCTGTGCGCCGCAAGGAGAGCCGGTGGGGCAATTACAGGCGCGGGTGCTGGAAGGTTGGGCGCATATTCTTGAACAGCATGCCGGACAGCATACATTGATTGTTACCCACGGGGGCGTAATGAGGGTACTGGCTCAGCATTTGTTGTCACTGGCGCCAGAGGCGATGAATCGACTGGGGATTCCCTACGCAGGGATGCTGCGGTTACGCGTGGATACCGATCATGAGAACAAACATTGGACGACCATGATCGGTATGGATGGCACAGAACTCTGAGTTAATTTGTATCAGACTCAGGGCTTTCTGAATTTAAGGGTCATACGATCACTCTCACCAATCGCCAGAAATTCACTCCGGTTTACATCGCCACCACGCAGGGTCGGTGGCATAGACCAGACTCCGTGGGCATGATCACGGCTATCTTTCGGGTTGGCATTAATCTCTGAGTGCCCTGCAGGAACAAAGCCTGCATTGATGGCCAATTGTGTTACGTATGATTCCGTAACATAACCGGTTTCGACCATCTTTTCGCGAGAAAATGAGTCGGGAGCACGATGTTCTACAACGCCTAAAATTCCACCCTGTTTCAGTACGCGGAAGGCCTCATCGAAGACAGCCTGTTCCTGGCGATTACGCATCCAGTTATGCACGTTACGGAAAGTCAGTACGCGATCAGCCTCACCGGCTTGCGCAATCGTCAGCTTTTGCGGTGGCGCAAGCTCAGTCACATATATGTTGCCATAGATTTCAGGCTGAAGGAGAAAACGCTTATTAAACGCGGCGCGGCTCTTCTGGAAAAAGCCGACTTCGCTATCGGCTGGGAAGTGCGCAGCAATCAGTTGTCCATTGTTCTTAAGGTAGGGCGCTAGTATTGCGGTATACCAACCACCACCGGGCCATAATTCAACCACGGTATGACCCGGGTCCACCTCAAAAAACATCAGTGTTTCGGCTGGGTGTCTGTACTGGTCTCTCGCCAGTTCAGCGGCAGAGCGGGTTGGGGCAACTTTGGGGGATGTCGTTTGCTCTTCAGGGGAGGCGACTTCTTTTCGCGGTAGCTTCTCTTTAACCGTTTCGGCAGATTCTGGAGAGCATGCCGCCAAAACGGCGGCGATTGCGGTGATAGCGATTGTCGCAGTGGTATGTCGGAGAATGCCTGATCTCATCCCTGAACCTCGTATTTATTATTCTGTGCGTGCAATGTCGTGTCCGACTTCCCATGGTGGGGTAGGACGGACGGATTCAATAACAAATTCTACGAAACTGCGTACCTTCGCAGAAAGGTGTCGGTTACTCGGATAGAGTGCATGAATCGGGCTGGCTTCGAAAGGCCATTCTGGTAAAACCTGGACGAGAGAGCCTGCGCGTATCGCGGGGGCGGCAATCAGAGTCGGTAATGGAGCAATGCCAGCACCCGATAGTGCCAGAGTGTAAAGGCTGGCAAAGTCGTTCACCTGAATGCGAGCGTGGACGTTATGGCTGTGAGTCTGACCCGAGGGGCCACACAACTGCCAGCTTGGCCACTGCGACAGTGTCATTAACTCATGTTCCCCCAGAGTATCCGGGTGCTTTGGTTCGCCGTGCTTTTTCACATAATCGCTGCTGACACAAAGAATGGAACGCACATCACCAAGGTGTCTGCCAATGAGCGATGAGTCCTCAAGGGTACCGACGCGAAAAGCGACATCAATACCGTCCTGAACCAGATCAAGCTTCTGATCGCTCAATACCATATCGACAGTCACCTGAGGGTGCTGATCACAGTAATCGGCGATCAGGCCAGACAGTACTGTGGAGCCAAACAGTACCGGTGCCGTAATACGAAGAGTCCCTGTTGGGGTGCTCTGCATGCGCGTAACTGCGATGTTCGCTTCTTCAATCTCACCAAGGATACGTGCGCACTGGTTGTAGTATGCGTTGCCTGTGTCGGTAAGGCGCAGACTGCGCGTGGTGCGCTGAATCAGGCGCACACCAAGCCGTTCTTCCAGTTGCGTGATCTTGCGGCTGACCGTCGATTTTGGGAGGCCCAGATGACGCGCTGCGCCAGTAAAACTGCCCGCCTCAACAACATGGACGAAGATGGCCATTTCGTTAAGATCGAATTCTTCGCGTTTACCTATTTGCATGCGGTCCTGTTTCCTTAATATTTAACTTTGGACAGTATGGCTTTAAAAATATCAATTGAAAAGATATATGGGACAATTGACCGCGTTTTGTATCCAATTTGCTGGATCAGAAGACCATGCGGACTCCAAAGGAAGCAATTGGAGGCAGGTCATTAACGTCTTCTCGCTCACTGTAATCGGCATTGAGATAACGATAACCAACGACATTTTCCCGCGCATAGAGGTTAATCACCTCAAAATAGAGGTCCATACTCCAGCGGCTGAACTGATAGGCACGGTCCGCTCTGAAGTCCAGGCGGTGGTAGGCCGGAAGCCGCTCAGAAAATGGATCGCCGTAGATCGGATTGAACAGGCCGGGCGTCTCAGTGTCTTCTTCTACACCATCCAGCGGCGTCACCAGTTGTCCGCTCTCGTAGCGCCATTTAAGTCCGAAGGTCCAGCGGTCACTCCATCGATAATTTCCTACTGCGTTTATGACGATGGGCTTATCGTAGGAATAGCGGAAGTTTTCACCGGTAATATCATTACTTCTCTCCGTACGGGAAAGGGTCAGTGATACCCAGCCATACCATCGGTCGCTATAGTCGGCATTCAGAAGCGTTTCAATCCCCCACGATTGCCCGCTACCGTCGTTGGTATAACGTGGAAGCGCGTTGTATTCCTCAGTGGTTAATCCCGGATAATTATTTTGCGGTACTCGTGACACAACAATATCTGTGATGTCTTTGTAGTAAAGTTCAGAGGTCAGGTTCAGACCGTCTTTCAGTTGATATTCAAGTCCTGTCTCGTAGTGAGTCGAGCGTGTCTCATTGATCTCGGGGTTTCCGAACTCAGGCGTGTATTGGCCAGGGTTACCCGACAATGCGTGATATTCACCAAATCCGAGTGTCCAGGTCAAAGGCAGTGCCACACGGACGCGACTGTTCAGACGGGGTTCAAGGTAGCTGTTTTCGGTAAATTCGTTATAGGAAGCAAGTACTCCCGGTGTCACCTGCCACCCCGGGAGTACGTCCCATTGATCCGCCAGATTGGCGTTGAATTCACGAATTGCAAAATTTCCTGAACCTGTCAGCTCTTCAGTTGCGGTAACGAGACGACAATCGCTTGAAAATTCATCACAGGGAGGTGCAGAAAAACGACCTTTGTAGTTGATGTTCTGCTCGGAATACTCAGCGCCAAATTGCAACTCGTGCGATAACGACATAGGGTAAATGAATTGTGAGCGCACGCCGTAGCGATTGCTCTTAGCGTCGATGAAATTACCCTGACCGATGCTGAACTCGAAGCTTTCTTCGAGCTGAGATACGCCGGTTTTCATACTCAGGCCTGAAGAAAAGAAGCGCTCATAAACAATCCCCTGACTATTAAAATACTGCTCTGCTTCGAGCCCACCACTGAGTGCAGGGTCTTGTTGTACAAAGTCGGAGTCTTCAGGGAAATCAAAGCCCGCTTTATCTCTGGCGCCAATGGCCTGAAAGCGCAGCGCAGAGACTGAGTCCGGACGGTATTCCCACGCCCCCTGATAATCGTAGAACTCAGGCACGGTAGTAAACTGAAAATCTTCGTCGTCGACCAGATTTTCGAGGTAATACTGAAACAGGCTCATGCGGGCACTCAGGAAGGCGGCGTTAGATTCGTTGACCGGAACATCAAACAAAACCCCAGCACGCAATAAACTGAGGTCAACGATGGTTTGTTGATCATCAAAATAAGGTGAGCGAGAGTCGGCTGTGATAACAGCCCCCGTGGCGTTGTTAAACTCCGGGCCGAAGGCCGCAGGGTAAAGCTCAAAACCGTCAACCAATGCATCGTTGATAATACTGGAGCCATCGTTATGAAACAGATAGCCCACGGGCAGAAAATCGAGGTAGTAGGCATTATCATCGGGTGATGAGCCACGCACCGCGGGGGCGGCTTCACGACCATTGCCAAAGACGACTCCGGGAAGCGCTTCCAATGCTCGCAATGGATCATTGCCTGCGCCCGGAATTTTCAGCAGCTTTTCTGTCGTGGGGCGGGGAGACTCGACTTCTTCTCCGGTTGTCGTCACTTTATCCAACGTGACTTCTGCATGAAGCTGTACGGCCTGAGAGCTGAGAACAGTGATCAGCACAACTGCAAACGGACGCATCTTACTTTCCTTTAAATCGTCGTTTAATCCGGGTAAGTGTATCGGATTTCAGCCTTGATGCCTTCGCCGTCCTTATTTCTGATATTCGTAAGGCCCCGATAGGTCAGTAGTCGCTGAGTTTCTTCGTCGTAGGTCAGCTTAACCGGGTCAAGAAGCCAGGACAGAAGTCGTGAGCTTAAACGCATTTCGACGGTCAGCTTTCCATCCTCCCGTTCCAGAGGAATCAGGCGAAAGTTCACCCACTCCAGCCGCGAAGGCACAGCAAATGAAAACCGGACGGTTTCTTCATCTAGCAGCTTCGGCCAGACAGAACGCACGAACTCATCAAAGCCTGCATCAATCACCGGCGTGTAGTCCGGTTTTCCTAGCGTTCCTTTGTCCGATTCCTCAGGTTCGCTGTAGCTGACACGCCACTTACCATCGTCATAGGTAACCTCCTCAGAATAACCATAACGTGTGTCAGTGAGATTAAAATCAGGCGTGGCCGTGTTATCACTGTACTGATTCTGCTTTTTTGCGAATTCTTCGGTATCCGATGTCTGGTAGCGAGTCTCGCGAGTGAGGGGCTTGCCGTCCTTAAGTGTTAAACGATGATACTCGGTATACAAGAGTTCGCCGCCCTCCATGCTAAAGGCATCTCCACGATATGAAAGAACCGATTCTTCGGCAATGAGCGTGCTTGATACAAGAATGAGTAAGACAGTCGTAAAATACTTAATCACGGCTTTTCTCTCTCTGTAGGCGATGAAAATGTAGGAATGATATTGGATGAGTGAGCGAAGTATGCGGCCAGCATCAGCCCTCCCCACGACGCTGAAATAATCCATAGAGCATCCGGGCCTAAGGTAAGGGCTCCGAATTTCTGACCAGCGTAGTAACTGACCGGCGCCGAGATAGCAGCCAGAGGAACGATCAGCCAGACCCTTAAAAATATCGTATGTAATGAATGTAACAGCGTTGCTGAAAAGGCGAGCCATAAGAGTGCGAGCCAGGCCGGGATCACCGGCATGGTGTAGTTATCGAAGCTGAACACGCCAAGCTGATACCAGAGTGTGTCTAGCGCAATCCCGCTGAGACTGAGTACCGATATAAACAGCCATTCTTCTTTTGTTGCGACTTTTCGGTGCCAGATCATAAATGCCAGAACAGCGGGGAGGGCCCACAAGCTTCCTCCTAGCACGCAGGCAAACCAGCAAAGCTGGAATGCAATCGCATTAATAACCTTCAGCTGCGTTGCAGACATCAGAGATTACCAAGCACCGGTTCACTGCGATTCAGTGGTTTCGCGAACATCAGGTGAACATCACCAATAACCCGCTCAGCAAATCCACCCTCGCAGTAGGCGAAGTAGAAATCCCATAGGCGGATGAAGTCTTCGCCGTAACCTTTTTCCATGATGTCTTTCTTATTTGCAAGAAAGCGCTTCCGCCATGCATCCAGAGTACGAGCGTAATGTGGGGTAATATCTTCCATGTGCGACATTTTCATATCAGTGCATTGGGTAAACGAATTCTGGATGGCCGTGACGCACGGAATAAAACTGCCAGGAAAAATGTAACGTTTAATAAAATCGACGTCTTTTTTAGCTTGTTCGTACCGTTGATCTTCAATGGTGATCGCTTGAATCAGGGCGATACCTTCTGGCTTCAGCAGGCGGCTGATTGTTGCCGTGTAGGTGTCTAAATATTCCCAACCAACCGCTTCAATCATTTCGATAGAGACAAGCTTGTCGTATTCACCTTCGAGCGCGCGATAATCTTTTTTGAGAAGGGTGATCTTGTCTTCAAGGCCTTCGGCTTTGACCTTCTCTTCAGCCCAGGCGTACTGCTGTTCAGAAATCGTAGTCGTGGTTACCTTGCAACCGTAATGCTTGGCCGCGTGGATGGCCATGCTTCCCCAGCCTGTGCCTATTTCAACAAGGTGATCAGTCGGCTGCAGGTCGAGTTTCTTACAAATACGATCAAGCTTATAAACAGATGCTTCTTCCATGGTCGCATCTTCACTCGGAAATATACCGCTGGAATACATCATGGAGGGATCGAGGAAGAGTTCGAACATATCGTTGCCCAGATCATAATGTGCAGCGATATTACGTCGTGAGCCTTTTTCTGTATTGCGGTTCAGAGAATGAAGCCATTTCAGGGCGAACTTGCCTAGGTTTGCAAGGCCGCTGTCTATCTGGTCCACGACATCCTTATTTCGCGACAGGATTCTGATCAACATAGGCAGATCAGAGCAGGTCCAATCTCCTGTCATGTAGGATTCACCAGCGCCTACGCTGCCGTTCAGGGCAATACTTCGATACGCCTCGCTGTCCAGAATTTCAATACGTGAATGCATATCAGATCCGGCTTTGCCGAACTGCAATGTGTTATCACCCTCGACAATTTCCAGAGAACCTGTGTGAAGTTTTTCGAGTGTATCGATCAGGCCGTTGCGGCAGAACCGATCCATCCAAGGCATATTTTCGGCAGTGACTGTCAGTGTTTTCATAGGTGCTCCTGTCGTGGGGCGATAGATTTTTTGTGGTCCTGCTCGGGATCATTTTCAGGATGATCATAAAAAGGGCTTTTCTTCAGCCAGAGGCGTAAGGCATTGCTGTAGATTCCCCAGACAACCTTCATCGTCATCAGAGGGTACTGCAGTAAAATTCTGCGCATCATCGTCGAAGTCATGGGATGTCGATTCATGGTCATGGTCGCATCGAAGTCGAGCCTGCCTTTATTCATCGTTTGCATGTGAATCAGGCACTCATCTGTTACTTCTGGCATGCTCCAGATGTAGGTCATATCAAGCGGATTGAATGGCGACACATGAAACACTTTATTAAAGCGATAACGGTGGCGTTGATGTCCGTCAGCATGCTGCTGAGTATGTTCTGGCGTGATTCCGCGCTGATGGTCGGTGTTAGCTGTGTGCCTGGCCTGATTCGCTGTCGCTTGCCGACTCAGAAGGGTGTAGTGAAATTTTTCATCCCACGGTGTGTTGGTGATCTCAGAGAGAATCCCGAGGTGTTGGCCATCAGCATCGTATGCGTAATAGAACGTGACCGGGTTGATCAGATATCCGAAGTAACGCAGGTTGGTCATCATACAGATCTGGTCAGGTACTAAACCCGTTTCCCGGCGGAATGCTTCGCAGACATGCAGTTTAAGATTCTCCGCGGTTGAAGAAAGCGGTAGCCCTGCAAGTGCAAAGTAATCTTCTCGGCGAAAGCGTGCGAGAGAAAAGATCGATTGCCCCCAGAGTGCCGAGCGGCGCAGAACATCATTGGCTTCGTCCAGGTTCAGCCAAACCATAAAGGCGCTGTAACTCAGTGCATGCTGAACCGGATGAAAACGACGATGGCGAACGGTGCCTGTGAATATTGCACTCTGGGTTGCACTCATGGCAGGGGCACCCCTAAGGCTTCAGTGACGCGTAAAGCACTGCGGACACCGTCTTCGTGGAAGCCATTAAACCAATAGGCACCACAAAAATGAGAGTGGTTTTTACCACTAATTTCGCTGTGTCTCTGTTGTGCAGCCATACCCTCCAGAGTGAATACCGGATGCGCGTAACGGAACTGTCGGATAATTTTATCCGGATTAATGGCTTCGGTTTTATTCAAGGTGACGCAGAAATCGACCGGTGCATCGTCGAAATTCTGTAGGCGGTTCATGTAGTAGGTTACCGCAACTGAATCCTGACTTTGTTCACCGATATGGTAGTTCCAGGCCGCCCACGCCAATCGTCTCTGAGGCAGGATTTTGTGATCGGTGTGCAGAACCACATCATTCATTTTGTAAGGAATAGCACCCAGGATATTTTTTTCGTCGTCGGTCGCATCTTTCAACATCCCCAGCGCCTGATCACTGTGGCAGGCAAAAATCACTTCATCAAAGTGCTCATGCCCCCGGTGACTGCTGACGATGACACCATCCTTGGAGCGACTGACCCCGTCAATGGGTGTATTCAGATGCACCTGATCCTGAGGCAGGTCTTCGAGTATTCGTGCAACGTAGCTGCGTGAACCGTTGGAAATGACTCGCCATTGAGGGCGCTCATCAACACTGAGCATGCCATGATTGTTAAAGAAGCGAAGGAAGAAATAGACCGGAAACTGCATCATCATCTCTTCACTGGCTGACCAGACCGCGGCTCCCATAGGAATGATGTATTTTGTTCTGAAGGCTTCGCCATATCCTTTTCGCTGAAGGTAGCTGCCGAGGGTTTCAGTCTGATCAACACTGTCGTTGGCCAGTTCTTCGCGAGTTTCCTTATTGAACTTAAGGATGTCGCGGATCATGCCCCAGAATGCAGGCTTGAATATGTTCCGGCGCTGCGCAAAGAGTGTATTCAGTGTGTGTCCGTTGTACTCCAGACCAGACTGTTCACACTTCACGCTGAAGCTCATGTCAGACTCTTCACTTTTTACACCGAGTAAATCCATCAGGCGGATAAAATTCGGATAGGTCCAGTCGTTGTATACGATAAACCCTGTATTTACCGGCCAGGTGGTACCGTTCACCTCAACATCTGTGGTCTGCGTGTGGCCACCGGCATAGTCATTTGCCTCGAAGAGGGAGACATCGTACTTTTCTCTCAATAGCCACGCACAGGTAAGTCCTGCGACTCCTGAGCCAATAATCGCGACGCGTTTTTTCATGAATCTGATTCCTGTTTTTGCAGCGCTTCGTCAGTGCGTGACATCTGAGCGGTAATCCGGTGACGTAAGAAAGCAGGCAGTTGCCCGATAAACCAGAGAATACGGGTGAAGCCTTTGGGGAAATGAATATGCCATTGACGTTTCTCGACGCCTTTAACAATCTCTTCCGCCGCTCGTGCAGCACTGATGCGCATCGGCATCGGGAAGTCATTTACGTCTGTCAGTGGTGTTTTCACAAATCCGGGACTCACCAGAGACACGTCGATATCCATGCTTTTGAGGTCGGCTTTCATACTCTCAAGAAAATGAGCCACTGCCGCTTTGCTCGCGCCATAGGCCTGCGCCCGCGGCATCGCCAGCATTGAAACACTGCTGCCAACCCCGACCAGGTAACCGCGCTGACTCTTCTGCAACAAGGGTAGAGCTGCCGCTGTGGTATTGACCAGGCCCATCACGTTGGTTTCAAAAACCCGGCGAAACAGTGCCGTATCAAAATCAGTAACGTCGACGTACTCGCAGGTACCCGCGTTCGCAATCAAGGTGTCCAGATACCCGTACTTTTGATGAATGACCGAGGCCGCTTCCCCGAGGCTTTTCTCATCAGTAATGTCTGCGGTAATCACAGTCACGTTGGCGTGTCGTTCGGCCAATGGACGCAGTTTCTCTTCTGAGCGGGCGCTGATGAAAAGTGCTTTGCATCGCGGTGCAAGTTCGTCCGTCAGCGCTTCGCCGATCCCGGATGATGCTCCGGTGAGCCAGACAATCTGCTCACTGAGTGGGAGGGCCTGAGTCATGCCATTCGCTCCTTCAATTTGTGAATAAGCCAGCCAATGACTGGGAGGTGTTCGTAGAGGAGGCTACCTGCGTCGAAGATGTCCTGGTGCTGAACGACCAGATTATTTTCCCAGCGCAGAAGAGTGACTCCGTCCACCTTAATGTCGTGCTTACCGGCCTTTAATCGCGGATGGCGATAGCGCATGGTCCAGTGAACAGAACCGGTATCCGATTCAACCCAGGCGTTGTGAAACTGGAAGTCGATATAGGTGATATTTTCGTACAGCCCCTCGAAATATTTCTCGAGTGCATCCATGCCGGTTATCCGGTGCATAGGATCACTGAACGCGATATCCGGGTGGTATACCTGTTCCAGGCAGCGTCTTAATTTTTCAGTGCCTGCTGTTTCTGGGCTGAGTGTGTGATAGAGCTTGTAGAAGGCTCCTATTCTCGGGTCATTTGTCTGCTCTGTATTCGCCGGATCACTCGTTGTGCGTGCGTTGTCCATTACGCCCCTCCTTCAGAACATGAGCAGGCACAGGGTTCAGACTGTGTACGATTCCGACCCAGCTCATGGCTTTGAGTATCATGTAGGTAATATCGATCTCCCACCAATAGAACCCCTGTCGCGCAGACACGGCCCAGCGGTGGTGGTTGTTGTGCCAGCCCTCGCCGAGCGTCAGCAATGCGAGTACACCATTGTTACGGCTGTCGTCTTTCGTTTTAAAACGACGCGAGCCCCAGATATGACCGAGCGAATTAATAGTCACCGTGGAGTGAAAGAGAATGACGGTTGAAATAACGAATCCCCAGACCACCATCTGAGCGCCATTGGTATTCAGGCCCGGTGCGAAAGCCGCCATGATTTCGCCTGCAACAAACAGAATGAGTATCAGCAGTAGGGGGGCGAAGCTGTCGTAGCGATCCAGGAATTTAAGCTCCGGAAAGCGTGCAAAGTCTTTTATACGGTGCAGCTGAGTTTTGAAACTGGCATCGCAGGTGAACCAGCCCATGTGGCTCCACCAGAAGCCACGTTGTACGGGTGAGTGCAGATCCTGTTCGGTATCAGCGTGCTGGTGGTGAGCACGATGATGAGCAGCCCACCAGAGAGGCCCCCGCTGCGCTGACATATTCCCCAACAGAGCAAATATAAATTGCCAGAAACGGTTGGTTTTGTAGCTGCGATGCGCGAAGTAACGGTGGTAGAACGCCGTAATCGCAAACATCCTCAGCCAGAAAAGTCCGAGGCAGGTTGCCAGTGCGACCGTGCTCACTCCCGTCCAGAGTGCTGCAAAGCACGCCAGGTGAAGTAACAGAAACGGAATCACCCGCACCCAGTTGAATTGAGTACTGGTCATTTCTGCTTCATTGCCAGCGTAAGAGTCGAACCAGCGGGCGATGTTCAGTAACCAGGATTTTTTACGAATGCTCGTCATACCTGTTTTCACTGGGCGTTTGCCTCAGTTCTCCATGCTTTTGAATGTATCCAGCGCACGTTGCCGCGCCGCTTTATGATCTACGATTGCCTCAGGATAACCACAGGCTTTTCGGGCCTTGTCATCCGGAAAGTGCCGGGCTTTTGGCGACAGGCCGTTAAGCTCTGGCAGGTAACGAGCAATAAAGTGCCCTTGCTCATCAAACCGTTCAGATTGCGTCACCGGATTGAATATCCGGAAGTAAGGCGCTCCGTCTGCTCCAGTAGACGCACTCCACTGCCAACCCCCATTGTTCGATGCAAGGTCGGCATCTACAAGGTGTTGGCTGAAAAACTTCTCTCCCTTATGCCAGTCGATCAGCAGGTGTTTGGTAAGGAACATGGCCGTCACCATACGCAATCGATTGTGCATCCAGCCCTGGTCTACCAGTTGCTTCATCGCTGCATCAACGATGGGGTAGCCCGTTTCTCCTTTGCACCAACGCTCGAAGTCGCTGGCGTTGTCGCGCCATGGCACATTCTCATAATCCGAGCGGAATGCCCGGTGCTTGCATAGTTCAGGATAGGCCACAATCAGGTGGCGGTAGAATTCGCGCCAGACGAGTTCATTAATCCAACTATCGAGGCCATTCTCTCCGCCACTGAGTAAACATCCGTTTCGTTGCCAGGCGGTGTAAATACACTGGCGTGGCGATAGCACGCCCAGTGCGAGATAAAATGAAAGCCGGCTCGTCGCATCCAACTCTGGAAGATCACGCTGCTCGTGGTACTGCAGACCGTCTTTATCCAGAAATTCTTTCAGCTGCTCGTGAGCAGTGTCTTCACTTGGGTCCCAGAGGGCGTCCTCGGTGAACTCGGGGGACCAGCTGTTATCTGCCCAGTGGTCGCGGATGTCGTGGGAGATAGTGTGCATGTCCTGCTGCCCGGGAGCTGAAGACGGTGCGTTGATATAATCTTGTTTCAGGCGCAGCCAGGCTTTGCGGAAGGGCGAGTAGACCCGGTAAGGATCGCCATTCTGAGTTTTCAGATCACCCGGCGGGACAATGCACTGGTCGTGAAACTTATTGATCTGGATAGCGTTGTCCTTAGACCACTGGCACAGCTCAATATCACGATGACGCTCGTTGACTTCGTATTCGAGGTTGTAATTCAGCTCAGAGATATCATAGGTCTCGATGAGGTGCTGAAGAGCCTCTTTGGCTTCGGTAAATGTATCCTTCTTCAGAATGAGAAGGGGTATGCCCAACTCATCAAGTGACTGCTGCAGGTTGCAGGCGGCCTGCTTCATCAGATTGATTCTGCGTTCACCAAGGTCATGCTGCTGCCATTGCGCTTCAGTAACGAAGTGGATGGCCAGCGTTGCCTCCTCATCATCCCGGCGGCTGTGCATCAGTGCCGGATTATCGAGTACCCGCAAGTCAGTTCTGAACCACATGAGGCGTGTCATGAGCGGCCTCCTGCGTGTTGTATAAATGTCTGTATCTGCTTACTCATGGGTTGTTGCAGTGCCTGTGCTTCATCAATGTCATCGGGAATGTCGCCCGAAAAGTAAACGGGTATGCGGCATTTCTCCGACAGACTCTGCCACAGCACCTGTTCGTCATGACCTGTCGGGTGAACGTGTGCCCAGACCCAGGAAAAATCCAGCATGTCTGACACTATACGAACGTCATCCGGATTCAGATGCACTCCGAAGTATTCCAGTCGGAATCCGGCTGCTCCGAGTGCGTAAGAGGCTGCCAGAAGATGAAGTTCAGCCTGTTCGTGATTGGTACACATCAGTAAACCGGGTCCTTCCGCATGCTTCTGCTGGAGTTGTATGAGTTGTGAGAGCTTGCGCTGCAGTAAGTGGGTATACGCGTTCAGAATCAGAGTGTCGCTGCTGGCTTGGCGTAGCTCCGTAATAACGGGCAACAGGCAACGTTCGTAATAAACAGCCATGGGGTAGCTGGCGAGACCATTACTCCATTCATCGTCGAGGGCACGTGAGTTCAGGTCACGCGCAGAGGCCAATTGGCGGCTTATGAGGTCTTCCCATTCATCCGAAGGCGATGATGGATTCGCAGGTGGCTCATTCAATAGCAGCTTTACTTGCCGTATCGGGTAGCCCTGATCCAGCCAGTACAGAATCGACTTAACTTGAGTGACGTGTTCGTCGGTGTAATACCGATGCCCTTTGGCAGTGCGCAATGGTTGAATAATGCCGTAGCGGCGTTCCCACGCTCTGAGCGTGACCGGGTTCACCCCGGTCAGGCGCGCAAATTCTCGTATCGGGTAGCCGACGCACTCTGCCATATTCACAGCGTATTCCTCAGCCCCAGCTCATATGGGTGGGGGTTCAGGTAAACCTGCTGTCGTGCATACGCATTCGCTTCCTGATGGTGGTTCAGGTGGTGTTTAAGCAGGGTCAGCGGAACGACGAGCGGAATAATGCCCCGACGATATTCCAGAATAATCCGCGCCAGCTCTTCTTTGTCTGCGGGACTGATTAAATTTTTAAGGTACCCCTGCAGGTGCATCAGAGTATTGGTATGTGTCTTGCGGCTGGCAGGCTTGGCCAGTGCTGTCATAAGAAGTGCGAAGTACTCGCTGGCAATACCATTGATATCCCCTGAAAGATCGCTGAGCAGACGCCCAGTCTCTTTATAGTGCACGGTGCTGTGCGCCATGATCAGGTACTTGTAGCGAGAGTGAAAGTCGATCAGGCGGGCCGGTGTCACAGTGGTTTGAGTAAAAAGCTGCCAATCGCGATAGGTAAACACCCGAACCATAAAGTTCTCTCGCAGTGCTGCATCATTTAACCGACCGGCTTCTTCAATGGGTAGGAGCGGGTTCAGGCGCGCAAATTCACTGGCGAAAATACCTGAGGCTTTCCCTTCAGGGTGACCATTTTTGAGGTAGCGCTTTACACCGAAAACGCCACAGCTGGGGCTTTTCTGCATAAAGATAAATCCACAGAGATCCTGATTGAGAGCGCTGACTTTGACCGCCTCAGACCTGAGATCATCTGTTACGTCTATATCAGGTGAATCGACACCTACAGCGCGCACGCTTTCATCCGAGGGGGATTCGCTGACCAGGCGGATAGGTTCACGGGGGGTGCCCATCCCAATGGCCACTTCCGGGCACATGGGGCGTAGGTTGAAATAGTCGCTGAGGACATCCGTGCAGAAGCGGGAGCGCTTGTGGCTGCCATTGAACCGGACGGCCTGGCCTGTGAGGCAGGCACTGATGCCTACAGGGATTTTGTTGTCAGATGAATAAACCATGTACAACTCCTGAGAGTTATTTGTATAAGTTCATTCTGCGACGGGTATCTTGTACAAGTCAATAAAAATTGTACAAGAAATCCCATTTTTGTATAACTTAGGGCTTGCCGATGAAGTCAGCGCCCTGAATTGACCTGCCGTATCACGATATTGCGCAGGGCATCAGTGACTTCAGGCTCAAGCCCGACCGGAGGATGTAACTCAATAGTCACCTCGTGTCCTTGTTCTGCGAGGGTGACCTGCAAGGCGTCAAGTTGACCGGGTACGTCTTTGCGCAGATGGCGTCCAGCGGCAAAGAACAAAGGCATAATATCAATGTGGTTGAAGCCTTCTTCGGCGAGTTTGATGATCTGCCCTTCCATCGAGGGCTCAGCAAGCTCCATGTAAGAGAGCTCGACCCGTTCACCTTCGAGCCCCTTTCGTATGTTCGTCAAAAGGTTTGAGAACGGCGCAAGCCAGTTAGCATCGCTGCTGCCGTGAGCGAGCAACAGGGTGGCTGTCTTTGAGTCAGTCATGGTGGGTTCCTGTGAGAATGTTGGCGGCGGCACGACCACTCAGCCATGCCCCTTCTATTGAGGGCTTGAAGCACCAGTCGCCGCACAAAGTCAGATTATGAGCTTCGTCACGCAGAGCGCCAAGCCCCGACGAGTTGGCAGGTAGCGAGTAGAGCCAACGATGCAGCCAGATATCGGAGGCCGCTACAGTGCAGTCTGTCGCGATAGCGAACGCTTCTTCAAGCTCCTGTTGAACCTGCTCTCGCGGTGCATCTTTTTTGCGTTCACTCCACTCATGGTTTGCCTGAATGACCCAGGCCTCGCGTGCGTCGCGGCCGGGTTTACTGTTGTTTCTGGCTATCCATGAAATCGGTCCGGACTTAACGAACGCAGCGTCAAAGGCGCATTCGAGAGAGTTCTCGAAGCCAAGTAACAGAGTCCAGCACGGCAACATATGAACGCCGCTGACCTGTTCGCTAAGTTGTGACTCTGCTGGCAATAAAGGCAGTGCCTGTTGTGGCGGTGTGTTGATAATGAGTTCATCGAATGGTCCGAACTCAGTGCCATCTTCGGCAGTCAGTGACCATGTACCGGAATCGCTATTGAATTGCGTTTCAACGATGCGGGTCTGGGTAATGAAATCGTCGGCCGCCTCCAGCAGTTTACGGCTCAGGCCCGTCATCCGTGGCATGCCTACATAGCGGTCTATATCGTCAGGTGAAGCGGTTCTTTGTGTCCCGTTAATTGCCCACGGTGTGACATCCCAATGGGCGACCCACCCATCCGCTTCCCACATCTTTAGCTGCGCTCTGAACTCGTCGGTGTGGGCGCGCATGAATTGGGCTCCCATATCCCAGCTGGATGCTCCGGATTTCTTACTGGAAAGACGCCCGCCTGAGCCTCTCGATTTATCGAAAACAGTGACGGAGCAGCCATGTTTACTGAGTGTTTGAAGTGCGGTCAGTCCAGCGACTCCGGCGCCTATGATGGCGATCTTTTTCATAACTCTGATCCCGGGTGGCTCATATAATCTGCGATCTTGAAGTGATAACCCGGACGCTTCTTACTTGTACAAGTGCGGTGGGGTTAAGTACCTGAGTATTGTGGCGGTATTTTATCGGTTGTACAAATTTATTCTCTTGTGTATAACTAACGTATAACTATTGATTGTTGAGGAAATATCATGACTTATCGTGCTCCACTCCGTGAAATGCAGTTCGTGCTCTACGAAGTACTGAACGGCGACACTGTTTTGCCAGAGCTTCCGGGCTGCGAGGATGCAACGCGAGAAATTATGGATGCGATGCTGACTGAGGGCGCCAAGCTGGCTGAGAACGTGTTGGCCCCACTTAATACGTCAGGCGACCGTGAAGGTTGCCACTACGATACCGAAACCAAATCGGTCAAAACGCCCGAAGGATTCCCGGACGCCTACCGTCAGTTTGCTGAAGCCGGATGGACGGCGCTGGCTGGGCCTGTTGAGTACGGTGGCCAAGGGTTGCCCCACACATTGAATACCCTTGCCGAAGAAATGGTTTGCTCCGCCAACCTGTCTCTGGGTATGTACCCGGGGCTGACGCACGGCGCCGTGAACGCTCTGACCAGCTATGGGTCTGACGAGCTGAAAGAGAAGTATCTGCCGAAGCTGATCAGTGGCGAGTGGTCGGGCACCATGTGTCTGACAGAGCCTCAGTGCGGTACGGATCTGGGTCTCATCCGCACGAAAGCAGAGCCCCAGGCGGACGGATCGTACGCTATTACTGGTAACAAGATCTGGATCACCGGTGGCGAACACGATCTCGTGGATAACATTGTGCACCTTGTACTGGCTAAACTGCCGGACGCTCCGGGTGGTTCAAAAGGTATTTCTTTGTTCCTTGTCCCCAAATTTCTGGATGACGGCTCGCGCAACCCAGCATTCTGCGGTGGCCTTGAGCACAAGATGGGCATCAAAGCATCAGCCACGTGTGTCATGAACTTCGAAAACGCCAAAGGCTGGTTGATTGGCGAGCCGCACAAAGGTTTGCAGGCGATGTTTGTGATGATGAACAGTGCTCGCCTGATGGTGGGTCTGCAAGGCCTGGGCATTGCTGAGGCGGCATATCAGGTGTCTCGTGACTTTGCCAAAGAGCGTCTCCAGTCCCGTTCTCTGGCAGGCCCGCAGGCGCCTGAGAAAGCGGCTGATCCGATTATTGTTCACCCGGATGTACGTCGCATGCTGTTGCGCCAGAAAGCAACAATTGAGGGCGGTCGGGCGTTGGCTTACTTTACTTCGATGCAGCTTGATATCGCACACAAGGCGGCAACAGAAGAAGAGCGTCAGCAGGCAGACGACATGGTGCAGCTGTTAACGCCTATCGTGAAGGCATTCCTGACCGATGAAGGTTTCTTCTGCGCAAACGATGGTCTGCAGCTTATGGGCGGTTCTGGGTTCACTCAGGACTGGCCGGTAGAGCAATTCGTACGTGACTCGCGTATCACCCGCATTTATGAAGGCACCAACGGTATTCAGGCGCTCGACCTTGTGGGTCGTAAACTGGGTCATGCCGGCGGTCGTGCCGTAAAGAGTTTCTTCGCTATGCTGGACAGCTATATCAAGACCGAGGGCGGCGTGCCGTTCGGTGACGAGCTGAAAGCTGCAACCGGCCGTCTGCAGAAAGCGACGATGTGGTTGATGCAAAACGGTATGAGCGACCGCGAGCAGGCTGGTTCTGCGGCAACGCCGTATCTGCGTTTGTTTGCTCTGACGGCGATCGCTTATTTCTGGAGTCGTATGGTGGTGACGGCAGAACAGGCGTTGGCCGATGGTTCGACCGAAACCGACTTTTATGCAGCCAAGAAAGAGACAGCGGCTTTCTACATGCATAAACTTCTGCCACAAACACTGTCTCTGCTGGCCGAAATCGAAACGGGTAAAGACAGTCTGATGGGAATGACCGCCGATCAGTTCTGATGGGCGTACCCAATAAATCTGGTGGCCACTGCGGCCGGGAGGATAGAGCCATGAGCAAACACATCCTGATCACAGGTGGCACCGGGTTTATAGGGTCAAAGCTGGTACCTCATTGGGGATCACACGGGCACAGAATTACAGTTCTGACCCGTGATCCTGCCAGAGGAGCGAGGTTGCTCGGCAAGTCAGTGAAGTTCGTAAAAGACTTCGCTGAAGTGACGGATAAGGTCGACTGGGTGATCAATCTGGCGGGCGAGGGAATAGCCGATAAACGCTGGAGCGAGTCTCGTAAGGCCGAACTCAGGGCCAGTCGAGTGACCTTGACTGAAAGTCTTGTCCGCTGGGCGAAATCGACCGGCCAGCACTTCGAGTTAGTACTTACCGGTTCCGCGGTGGGGTACTACGGCAGCGTGGCGGGTTCTACCCCCTCGTTTAATGAATCATCCGCACCAGGTACGGGTTTTTCAGCCAGTCTGTGTATCGATTGGGAACAAGCGGCCGATCCTTTGCAGGAAATTTCTGAACGGGTTGTCTGGTTGCGTACTGGTATTGTGCTCGGCCAGCACGGTGGCATGTTGAAGCGGATGTGGCTGCCATTCAGTCTGGGCTTAGGTGGCGTAATCGGGTCTGGTGATCAGATTATTTCATGGATTCACCGTGACGATTATATACGTGCATTAGACTTCATCACGGAGCATTCATTAAGCGGCGCGGTCAATATGACGGCTCCCTACCCAGCGATGAATCGTGAGTTTACGCGCACACTTGGCAGAGCCATAAATCGTCCAACCCTCTTTCCTATGCCTGCCTTTGCAGCTGGTATGGTGTTCGGTGAAATGTCAGAGCTGTTGCTTCAGGGTCAGAAAGTTCTACCCACGGCGCTCATGACCGCCGGATTTACTTTCCAGTACCCCAATTTAAGCCAGGCATTAGAGGTAATTGCGGCTGAGTGGTAATCTCAGCCGCGTAACGGGGTGTGAATCAGAACGGATAATTGACACCTGTCATAGGTAGCATTCCTACCTTAACTTTCCCATTTGTTCTCTTCATTCATGCTGAAAACACGGAAAAATGACACCCGGAAGTTTCGTGTAGTTTTCTGTTATCCGCGATGGAAAAGGCGTCCATCGCCAGCTAAACCTAAGACTGTACACAGACAGAACTGCTACAGGTAATAAGCATCATGAGCATCAGCCGTCAGACACTCGATCAGTACCTTTTTGAATTCGATCAGAGTTATCAGGTGAGTTACGTAAACTTTTCACGTGCATCGGATCTTGCAGATGCTCAGCTGATTCTCACATTAGAACGGGGTTGTGAACGTAAAACGTTCGCTTTTTCCCAACCGCATTTTAACGACGTCGACAAGAATCTTGTCGCCAGTAAGGGGCTCTATATCGCAGCGATTAAAAGCTCGCCTCTGGCGCCTAATCGGGTTGAAGTTGGCGACATCGACGGTGGGTTTGCCTACTTCACCGCGAAGAACGTAAAGAACATCACCCCAATGGCATGATGCCGGGGTTAAGTTGGCCATGCCACAGCACCAGAAAGCAGCCTCCGGGCTGCTTTTTTTGTGCCTCTTACATTATTTTTTACACCGGCAACGCTCTGTCTCGTGAGATTATTGATAAAGTGACTTTTACGACTCAATAGACTGTTTTACCCTGTGTGCAGACACAGGAGATTCTGCATGACCGACGATATTTTTTATGCCGCCGCTTGGGGCGTACTTGCTCTGCTGGCGCTTTTTTTGGGCGGAATCCTGCTCGGAACACTCTGGTTTTTGTGGGCCTATGTGTTAGACCGACTCCAGACACAGCATTCGGTACGGCGTAATTTCCCGGTCATTGGTCGCTTCCGTTACCTGTTTGAGCATCTGGGTGAATTTTTTCGCCAGTATTTCTTTGCCATGGACAGAGAAGAAATGCCGTTTAACCGGGCAGACCGGAGTTGGGTCTATCGCGCGGCTAAGAACCTGAGCACAACGGTTGCCTTTGGCTCAACGCGACGCCTTGATACCGCGGGCACCGTCATGTTTGTGAATAGCCCATTTCCATCGCTAAGCAAAGATCTGAGCGAGTCTCAGGTACTCACCATAGGCAAAAATTGTCGTACCCCCTACAGTACCAGCGCGTTGATCAATATTTCTGGCATGAGCTACGGCGCCTTGTCGAAGCCGGCTGTGCAGGCGCTTTCACGGGGAGCAGCAAAAGCGGGCTGTTGGATGAATACAGGAGAGGGCGGGCTGTCTCCTTACCATCTTGAAGGGGATTGCGACATAGTTTTTCAGATTGGAACGGCCAAGTACGGCGTTCGCAAAGAAGATGGCTCTCTCGATGATGAGAAACTGATCGAAATTGCGCACCGTCCGCAGGTGAAAATGTTTGAGATCAAACTAAGCCAGGGCGCTAAGCCCGGAAAAGGCGGCATATTACCGGGCGCCAAAGTGGGGGAGGAAATCGCCGCGATTCGTCATATTCCTGTTGGGGAAGACTCCATCAGCCCGAACGGCCAGCCCGAAGTCCGTTCGGTCAGCGACCTGCTCGATATGATCAACCACGTTCGTGATATCACCGGTAAACCCACTGGATTCAAAGTGGTACTGGGTGGGAATGACTGGATACGGGAGTTATGTCGTGAGATTCACCTGCGTGGCAAAGACAGTGCCCCGGACTTTATAACCTTAGACGGTGCAGAAGGCGGAACAGGCGCGGCGCCTCAGTCGTTGATTGATTACATGGGGCTGCCACTGGCTCAGGCGCTGCCTATGCTGGTGGATACCCTCGACGAATTTGAATTACGCCCTCGAATTAAAGTCATTGCCTCCGGCAAACTGATCACGCCAGATCGGGTCGCTTGGGCGATTTGTGTCGGTGCAGATTTCGTAACGTCCGCACGCGGATTCATGTTCGCTCTGGGTTGCATTCAGGCGTTGCAGTGCAATAAGAATACCTGTCCGACCGGCATTACAACCCACGACCCCAGGTTGCAGCGGGGCCTGGTTCCGAAAGATAAGGCTGAGCGTGTTGCTCATTTTGCCAGTACCTTGGTCAAAGAAGTGGGCGTGATCGCTCACAGTTGCGGTGTAGAAGATCCGCGCCAGTTACAGCGACATCACGCCCGTATGGTGCAGCCAAATGGCGAGGCCCGACTCCTATCAGAGTTATACGGCAAAGAAGGTTTCCACCCGCCAACCGAAGGGGCTGCCGAGGCGTCCTGAATCCCCTCTTTTCTCTGCGGCAGGGCAGGCCTGCCGCCGCTTTTCGCCTGCTTTGGCGTCGACTTCTGCCAGCTTCTAGCCTGACTTTCGTATAACTCGTATGGATACGGCATCTTTTATCTATAAGCTTTGACTTATACTTATAATAAAAAACTATACAGATTAGCTTTTCAGCGTTCGTTGTATCATAGGCACATATTCAGACAGTCAGGGCCACAAGCCCGGCTGTCGCTGCGCACACCCGCGCTGATCGGACAATATGATCTTCGCCTACTGGAGAAATCAAGATGGCAACGAATAAAGTAGATGCACTGCTCGTAGGCAGTGGCGTAATGAGCAGCACTCTTGCGACATTACTGAAGAAACTGGATTCTTCGTTGAACATCCTGATGGTAGAACGTCTGGATCAGATTGCTGCAGAGAGCACCGACGGCTGGAACAATGCCGGTACCGGGCACGCGGGCTACTGCGAACTCAATTACACGCCGCAAGATGCCGATGGCCAGGTGGCCATTGAGCGAGCGCTCACGATCAATGCTAACTACGAGATTTCACAGCAGCTGTGGTCGTCTCTGGTTGAGTCTGGCGATCTGCCTTCTCCTGATCAATTCATTAATTCAACGCCACACATCAGTTTTGTCTGGGGGCAGAAAAACGTTGAATTCCTGCGTAAACGCTATGAAAAGCTGAAAGATCATCACCTCTTTGCAGATATTGAATACAGTGAAGATGCCGATACTCTCACTGAGTGGATGCCTCTCGTTATGGGTGAGCGCGCTGATGGAGAGCCTGTTGCGGCGACGCGTGTGGCTTACGGTGCCGACGTTGATTTTGGTTCTCTCACTCGCAACATGGTGGCCAGCCTTGAAAAGCAACATGGTTTTGATCTGCGTCTTGGCCATGAAGTGACCAACCTGAAAAAGAACGGTGGCAATAACTGGCACGTTACTATTAAGGATCGCAGCACTGGCAAGAAAGAAGCCATCACGGCAGGGTTTGTTTTCCTGGGTGCGGGTGGTGGAGCATTACCCTTGCTGCAGAAATCAGATATTCCGGAAAGCAAAGGTTACGGCGGCTTCCCGGTATCTGGTCAGTGGTTAGTCTGTCAGAACGAAGAAGTAATTAAGCAACATCACGCTAAGGTGTACGGTAAAGCAGCCATCGGAGCACCTCCGATGTCAGTGCCACACCTCGACACACGTATCATTAATGGCAAACCTGCACTGCTGTTTGGACCGTATGCGGGGTTCACAACGCAATTTCTTAAGGCAGGGTCACGTCTAGATCTGTTAAAATCCGTCAGCGCTAACAATCTGAAACCCATGATCGACGTAGGCCTGAATAACATGGATCTGACCCGCTATCTTATTAGCGAGGTGATGCAGTCACACAAAGACCGTGTTGCAACACTCCAACAATACCTGCCTTCTGCAAAAGCAGAGGACTGGACGCTGGCGCAAGCTGGTCAGCGCGTGCAGATTATTAAGAAGGATGAAAAGGGCCGCGGCAAGCTGGAGTTCGGTACCGAACTGGTGGCTGCCGAAGACGGTTCTCTGGCAGCGTTACTCGGTGCATCTCCGGGTGCATCAGTGGCGGCCAAGGCGATGATCGAAGTGTTAGAACGCTGTTTCCGTATGCGTATGGACGGTGGTTGGAAATCAAAACTGAAGGCTCTGGTGCCTTCTTACGGTGAATCTCTGGTAGATAATGCACATCTGCTGCAGGACGTTCGCCGTCATACTCTGACTACGCTGGGTTTGCAGGCCATTGCCGGCAATGAGACCTCAGAGGAAACTCACCACCAGGAACGACAGGAGCAACGCCGTTCCTTTGGCTGACAGAAGTTTCATGTAGTTAATTCCATATTTACAAAAAAGCCGCTTATGCAGTCAGTTACCTGACCGCAGGCGGCTCTTGTTTGTTTTAAAAACTTCAGACTTTAAATTTAAATTAACAGGAGTACTAACCATGCTGATTGGTGTACCTAAGGAAATTTATCCTGGGGAAGCCCGGGTTGCCATTATACCTTCGGGTATACAGGCGCTTCTGGACAAAGGCTTTGCCGTCGTTGTTCAGGAAGGTGCTGGTGATGGCGCACACTTTGGCGATGAAGAATATCGTGCGTGCGGTGCGAGTATTGCGCCGTCTGCAGAGTCTCTTTACGAGCAGGCGGATATTATTCTGAAAGTGCGCAACCCTCAGGAAGAAGAGCTGCCGCTGCTGAAAGAAAACAGCACGCTGATCTGCCTGATGGATGCCTGGTTTAATCTGCCCATGGTAGAAAAACTGGCAGCACAGAAAGTACGTTCTTTCGCTCTGGAATTTATTCCACGCACTACCCGTGCGCAGTCAATGGACGTACTCAGCTCTATGGGCGCGATCAGTGGTTACCGCTCTGTACTGACGGGCGCCATGGCCTTGCCTCAGTATTTCCCGATGCTGATGACTGCCGCAGGTACTATCCACCCGGCTAAAGTATTCATTATCGGCGCTGGTGTTGCCGGTCTGATGGCTATTTCTACTGCTCGTCGTTTGGGTGCTGTGGTAGAAGCGTACGATACCCGCGCAGAAGTGCGTGAGCAGGTTGAATCTCTGGGTGCTAAGTTCGTTGAATTTGATCTTGAGACCGAAGAAGGCAACAGCTCTGGTTACGCTAGCGAAAAATCAGAAGAATTTTATCGCAAGCAGCGCGAGCAGATGACTACTAAGATCTCTCAGGCAGATCTCGTCATCACCACCGCTGCTATCCCAGGTAAGCCATCTCCGCGTCTGATCACCAAAGACATGCTGCACTACATGAAAAAAGGTTCAGTGATTGTCGATCTGGCCGCAGAGCGCGGCGGTAACGTCGAAGGCACTGTCGCGAACGATAAAGTGTACCTCGATGGCGTGACTATCATCGGTTACACCGATCACCCAGGTCGTGTGCCTGTACATGCTTCCCAGCTTCTGACCAAAAACATTTCTACCTTCCTGCTGAATATGGCGGATGAAGGTGAACTGTCTGTGGATATGGAAGACGATATTGTTGCGGCCACTCTGGTGACCGAAAACGGTGAAGTAAAACACGAAGGGCTCAGTGCTCAACTGGCTGGAAACGCGTAAGGAGTAGTCTTATGGAAATGTTTATCCTGAGCCTCACGATTTTTGTGCTGGCTGTATTCGTTGGTGTGGAAGTGATTAATAAAGTACCACCAACACTGCACACGCCACTGATGAGTGGCACTAACGCTATTTCGGGCATTGTTGTTGTGGGTGCCATCATCAGCTCTGGCGGCAGCGAGCACACCACCGTTCTGTCGACGGTTCTGGGTGTGGCAGCGATCGCGCTGGCGACCATTAATATTGTGGCGGGCTTTATGGTTACTGACCGCATGCTCAACATGTTTAAAAAGAAGTAAGGGGCGATTAATTCATGGAAACTGTAATTAACATCGGTTATCTGGTCGCCGCCGTACTCTTTATTCTCGGCATTAAAGGCATGACCAAGCCAAAGACAGCGGTTCGTGGTAACCAGATGTCTGCAACCGGTATGCTGGTGGCGATCATTGCTGCTCTGCTGGACCACAATGTCGTGAGCTACGAGTACATCATTATTGGTGTGCTGATTGGCGGTACGATTGGTGCGTTTATCGCCAAGAAAGTCGCAATGACTGACATGCCGGAGCTGGTTGCTGCTCTGAACGGTATTGGTGGCGGTGCATCCCTGCTGGTGGCGTCTGCTAACTATCTCGAAAGCCAGAAACTGGCTGAAATGGGTCAGTTCGTTCCTACCTACGATTGGTCAATCGCCGTTATTCTGTCGATCCTGATCGGTGCCGTGACTCTGACCGGTTCTTTTATTGCTGTTGGTAAACTGAAAGGAAAAATCGGTGATGCTAAGCAGGTTCGCCTGTTCAAGTGGATTGTAAAACTGAGCCTGGCTGCATTGTTGGCCGGTGCCGCGTACTTCGCTGCGGTTGATCCTGTTAACTCTGATCTGCTGATCGCTGGCCTGATTGTTCTGTGTCTGGTGTTGGGTATCTGTCTGGTGATGCCAATCGGTGGCGCAGATATGCCGGTGGTTGTTGCACTGTTGAACTCATACTCAGGTCTGGCTGGTGCTGCCGCAGGTTTCGTACTGGGTAACAATGGTCTGATTATTACTGGTTCTTTAGTAGGTGCGTCCGGCATCATCCTTACCAGCATTATGTGTAAAGCAATGAACCGCTCACTGACGAACGTACTGTTCGGTGGTTCTATGTCTGAAAGCTCAGGCGTAAGCCGTTCAGAAAATGATGCTTTCTACGAAGGTAAAGTGAAGTTCTCTTCTGCTGATGAGCTGGCGATGCTGCTTGATGGCGCTCAGAACGTCGTATTCGTACCTGGTTACGGTCTGGCCGTTGCTCAGGCGCAGCACGCAACACGTGAACTGGCGGGCATGCTGGAAAAACAGGGGGCGAAAGTTAAATACGCTATCCACCCGGTTGCCGGCCGTATGCCTGGTCACATGAACGTACTTCTGGCAGAAGCGGAAGTACCGTACGACCAGTTGGTAGAAATGGACGCGATCAACCCTGAATTCTCGCAGACTGATGTTGCGATTGTTCTCGGTGCGAACGACGTGGTTAACCC
>Ga0114905_1000233_pt1 | contig 38239 bp, 37 predicted proteins | sample MalvireepMed_b05_FD_83499 | JGI IMG/M metagenome (GOLD analysis project Ga0114905, IMG submission 83499) | Marine viral communities from the Global Malaspina Expedition - Malaspina viral metaG DeepMed_b05 | ecosystem: Environmental > Aquatic > Marine > Oceanic | place: Mediterranean Sea...
CCGATCTCGACGGAGTTCGGCGGCCACGACATCTACGAGTGCCCGCCCAACGGCCAGGGCCTCGCGGCGCTGCTGATCCTGCGCATCCTGTCCAAGTTCGACATGGGCCCCGACCTGTCCGAGGCCGACCGCATCCACATCCATGCCGAGGCCGCCAAGCTCGCCTATCACCACCGCGACGCACTGATCGGCGATCCGGAGCACGGCCCGGACGTCACCAAGACCCTGCTTTCGGACGAGGTGGTCGACACGCTCGCCGCCCGCATCGACATGAGCAAGGCCGGCGCGCCGGCGCTCTGGGACGAGCCCGAGCACAAGGACACGATCTATCTCTGCGTGGTGGATGGCGACGGCAACGCGCTGTCGTTTATCAACTCGATCTTCCACGGCTTCGGCTCGACCCGGCTCGACCCCGAGACCGGCGTGCTGTTCCACTCGCGCGGTGCCTCGTTCCGGCTGATCGAGGGCCATCCCAACGCCATCGCGCCGATGAAGCGCCCGATGCACACCATCATCCCCGGCATGGTCTGCAAGGATGGCGAAGCGGTGATGCCCTTCGGCGTGATGGGCGGCCAGTATCAGGCGGCGGGCCACGGGCAGTTCCTGTCCAACATGTTCGACCTCGGGCTCGACCCGCAGGCGGCGATGGACGCGCCGCGCAGCTTCGCCTTCGGCGGAGAGCTTCAGCTTGAACCGGGCGTCTCGGCCGAGGCCCGCGCCGAGCTCGAGGCGCGCGGCCACAAGCTCGCCATCCAGACCAGCCCGATCGGCGGCAGCCAGGCGATCCGGATCGACCGCAAGGCCGGCACGCTCACCGGCGGCAGCGACACCCGCAAGGACGGCATGGCGCTGGGATTCTGATCCCCGACCGACCGTCATCCCGCGGTCACGTTCCGGGCGCCATCCCCTGCGGGGTGGCGCCTTTTTCGTTCCCCGAGCGGTCGGCTCAGCGCATTCCACACGGCGCGAGGATAGGGAGCGTTCGCGCCGGATCTCCCGGCAGGCCGAGCCCGGCGCCCCGGCCCAAGCGCGCGCTATCACCAAGCGATGGAGCCCCTCGCACAGCAAAGGCGGCAGCCTGTCAGCCGATGACCGCCCGCGTGCCCATCCACAGCGCCATGGCCACCATCATCACGTTCTCGGTCAGCGACACGAAGCCCAGCGGCACGTTGGACGACCCGCCCACGCAGGCGCATTTCAACTCGCGCTTGTCGATATAGACCGCCTTGAACACGCTGACCGCGCCGATCGTCCCGATCACCAGCGCCACCGGCGCCGAGATCCATGTCAGCGCCCCGGCGGTCATCAGGATGCCGGCCAGCGCCTCGCCGAACGGATAGATCTTGCTGTAAGGCACCCATCGCCGGGCCAGCAGGTCGTAGTTGAGGAACATGGTCGAGAAGCTCTCGAGGTCCTGCAGTTTCTGGATCGCGAGGATCGTCATCGACAGCGAGATAAACCACTCGATCGCGCGAAGCGTGAAGATCGTGCCGTATTGGTGCCATGACAGGCCCAGCGCGAGCAACGCCGCGACCGAGAAGATCGCGATAACGGGTTGGTAGCTGGTCTCGCTCTGTTCTTCCTTGGGCGGATCAAGCTCGAAATAGACGCGCAGATCGTCATAGCCGCCGATGCGCGCGCCGTCGATGAAGGTCTGCGGCGTGGTCTCTACGTCGTGCTTGCGCTGGAAGGCGTCGGTCTCTTCTCGCGTGGTGAGGTGATGGTCCTCGACGTCATACCCCTTGCGCTCCAGCAGATCCTTGGACTTGAGGCCGAAGGGGCAGAGATGGTCGGGCATGACCATGCGGTAGAGAACGGCGGTCTTTGCGGTGTCCTTGGGCATTCTCAGTCTCCTTTGCAGATCTCGAGGCCGCGCGCGCCGGCGGAATCGCCCGCGCAGGCGGTGACAACGTGGTGCCTGACCGCGCCCGCCGCGCTGTGCGCGAGAAAGAGCGGGCCGGCGGTGGCGCCTGTCTCGCCGTTGCGGTCCAGCCGGAGCGGAGCGCTGCCGAACGTCATCGTGGCGTCAACGCGTCCGGCGCTGACGCCAGCCGGGCCGGTCCCGACGCAGCTCAAGCCAGCGCCCTCGCCCGGCAGGATGGCCCTGCAGGTCGGCGTCTCTGGATCAAGCGTGGCATCGGGCAACTGGCGGTTCCGTCGTCGCGGCAATCTTCGGCTCAACGACCTTCCACCGCTGGAGGGTTCCGGGAAATCACCGCCCCGATCTCTGCCCTCGAAACGGCCCAGACCGCGGCCCGTGCCGGCGACCGCCGCGCGACGGCCCCCTATGCCCGCCCCACGTGGCCCGGATCGGCGGAAGCCTCGATGCATGGGCTCGGTCCCGGACGCGCGCCTGAGCTTGCGTGTGCGACTGCCATAGGCGCTGATGAGACCGGTTTCGTGGTCACAAAGCTGCGACCTCGGTCGCGGCGCACCCGGATCGGCCTTGCAGCATTTGAAAGAGCCGGGTTTCTAAACGATACCGCGACAGACCTTGCCCGAACGGGCTCGCAACCGCCGCCCTTTCTTCACAGGAGCCCGCCATCCGTTTTCCGCTGACCATCGCGCTCATTCTGGTGCTCTCCGCCGTCGGGCTCACCTACGAGATCGCCGCCGGCCGGGTGCTTGCGCCATTTTTCGGAACCTCGCTTCTGACCTGGACCACCGTGATCGCCACGGTGCTTGGCGGCTTCTCTCTCGGCAGCGCGCTTGGCGGCATCGTGGCCGAGCGGCCGCGCGAGGCAGCCCTGCGCACCACGCGCGGTGCCTTGGTGGGAACGGCGGTGCTGATGGCCGCCTCCCCGACCCTCCTCGGCCTGCTGCACAACTGGGGCGCGCGCGGCACGCAGGGGATGATGCTCAGCGTCTTTTTCGTGTTCTTCCCGGCCTCGGTGCTGGTCACCCTGCCGTCGCCCCTGCTGGCCAAGCTCGCCATGGAGGCGCGACCCGGGCGCGAGGGCTCGTCGCTGGGCTTCGTGCTTGCCGCCGGCTCGGTCGGCGCCATCGTGGGCGCGATCCTCGCGGGGTTCGTGACGCTGCCACTGATCGGAGCGACGGCGACCTTCGCCACCTGCGGTGTACTCACCCTGCTTTGCCTGCCGTTCCTGCGCGGCGGCCCGCCCGACAATCGCATCATCACCTTGGCGGCAGCCGGGTTCGTGGGCTTTGCCGGGCTCGCCGGCACGCCCACCTGCGAATATGAATCGGGGCTGTCCTGCCTCGACATTGCCCGCAAGGGGCCGGAGATCTTCCTTGTCTCGGATGGCACCGTGCAGGCGGCGGAGCGCAGCGCGCCGCAGGCGCTCGGGCATGGCTCGGTGCCGCTCGCCCTCGGCTATACCGACTGGCTCTGGTCGCGGATGGCGCAGGACCTCGGGCCGGACACGTCGGTGCTGTTCATCGGCGGCGGTGGCTACACCCTGCCGACAAAGCTGCTTGCCGCACGGCCCGATGCGCGGGCGGTCGCGGTCGAAATCGATCCGCTGGTGACCGATGTCGTGCGCCGCCACATGCCCCGCGCCGCCGCGATGATCGAGGCCACCGGCTATGATGCGACGGGCAGCGACACCTCGACGGGGCGGCTTGGCATCGTGCACGCCGATGGCAGGGTCTACCTGAACGAGACGGCGGCGCGCTTTGACGCCGTGGTCATGGATGCGTTCTCCTCCGGCTCCGTGCCGGCGCATCTGGTCACGCGCGAGACCTTCTCACGGCTGCGCGACATCGTCGACGGCCCGGTCTACGTGAACCTGCTGGACGCCCCTGACGGCCCTCTGGCCCGCGGCGTCCATGCGATCCTGACCGAGCTCTACCCGCATGTCGTGGTGGCGCAGGGGCCGGTGAGCGAACGCAACCGGGCGAACGTGCTTTTCGCCGCCTCTGCCCAGCCGCTGGACGCCTCGGTGGACCAGCCCGAGGGCTACGGTCCGGTCCGGATCAGCGATGCCCGGGCCTTCACCGACGATCGCGGCTGGGTCGGGCACCGCTAGCTCCGCCGCCGCGAAATCTGGGAAGACCTCTGACGAAAAGACTGCCGGGGGCGCGGCTTCCCTGCGCGTCGTCATGTCGGCGCAGGTGCCGCGGGGGGCACTGGCACACCGCCTCAGCCAAGGACAGGCGCGGCAACGCTGCTATCTCGCCCATGCCTGCGCGCAACCCAGGCCCCGAAGACGTCCCCAAGGCCCCACCGCAGCAGCCCGGCAAGCGCCCCCGCAGCGCCGACACCGCGCGCAATGCCGGCCCGTGCAGCCGCCAAAGCCGAGGCTTTGAGATCGCCCGGAGGTGTAGTACCCTCACGGCATTTCAATCTTTATATTTCCTCTCGTCAGATTGCCCATATGCCCAACCGCTTCTTTGGACCGTCATTTGACACTGAACCGCCGTCTCGGCTCTATGCCCTGTCGATCGGCTTTGCCCCCGGCGCGCGCGAGCTTTTCGATGCGGTCGACGCCGACGCCCTCGACGCGGCCTGTGCCCGCGGCGTCCCGGAGGCCATTCGCGGCTACGGCGCGCTGGTCGAGGATCTGCCGGTCTATGCGCTCGAGATCGATCCCGCCCACCTTCGCGAGGACACCCGCCCGGCGCGCGAGGCGCGGCGCTGGCTGGCCACGCGGGAGGCGCGCGGCGACTGGGTCGAACTGAAGCTCCGCCCCGATACCGACGGGGCCGGCCTGCTCTATGAAAGCATCGAGAGCGAGGGGCGACAGGTGGCGATTCAGGCAAAGCCGCTGGCCGCCTCGATGCGCGGGCGGCTGAGCCGTGCGACACGGCTGACCGACCACGTGGCGCAGCGGCGGACGCTGCGGTCGGTGCTGCCGTCGTCTCAACTCGACGGCGTCGTGGTGCTCGATGTCGGTCAGGGCAGCGCCGCGGCGCTGGTCGATGGCAGCGGCCATGTGCGCGCCTATGTCGACCTCGGTGCCGGCGTGCTGCGCCATGCCGGAACCTACCCTCCGGCGATGCAGGATTTCTGCCTCATGCACGGCCCGACGGTGATCCTCAGCCACTGGCACTACGACCATTTCCATGGCGCCAACAAGACGCCGCAGGCGCAGCAGCTGGTCTGGATCGCGCCGAACCAGACCCTCGGGCCGGGGCCGCAGAGCGCCATGGCGCAGACCATCCTGAGCAATGGAACGCTGCTGGTCTGGAACGGGCGCCGGCCGCTGCGGCACGGCGCCCTCACGCTCGAGCGCTGCACCGGCAGCGGCCAGAACCGCTCGGGCATCGCGGTCTGGGTCGAGGGGCCGGGACGGGCCGACGCCATCCTTCTGCCCGGTGATGCCGGCTATGCCGACATCCCCTCGCTCAATCGCGGTCGCCCGCGCCGGGTGCGCTCGCTGGTGGTCGCGCATCACGGCGGGGCCGCGCCCGGCACGCCACCGCCCGATCCGCACCATGCCGACAGCCGGGCGGTGATCTCCTGCGGCCACCGCAACCGCTATGGACATCCGCTGCCGCGCGCCCTGACCGACCTTGGCGCGCAGGGCTGGAGCATCGGGGCCCCAAGATCCGAGATCGACGACCGCATGACCCAGCGCCGCACCCGAGGGCTGGGCCATACCGGACTGACATGGGGGGCACCGTTTCCGCCCCAATCCTGCGGCTGCGGCTGCACCATCCAGGCAACCAAGTCCTGACCGAGAGGAGATCGGCTGATGAAATGCGTCGTACTGGTACCGGGAATTCAGGGCTCCGTCCTCGAGACGCCGGGCGGCGATCAGGTCTGGCCGCCGAAACCCTCAGAGGTGGTGCTTGGCTACGGCCGGCTCTCCGAGCTCCTGCGCGAGGATCTGGTCTCGACCGACATCATCCGCAAGGTCAGTTGCCTCGATGTCTACAAGCCGCTGATCGACCAGATCAAAGGCATCGGCTTCACCGAGGGCAGCGCCACGCAGAGGCTCGAGATCTTTCACTACGACTGGCGGCTGGATCTGGAGATCACCGCGAGGGCGCTGGCCGACCGTCTCGGCGCGCTGGCCGCCGCCGGCGCGACCGAGATCGCCATCCTGGCGCATTCCATGGGCGGTCTGGTGGCGCGGCTGGTGCTTGAGCCCGAGACCTTCCGCGCCGAGCCGTGGTTCGACCTCGTCGACACGCTCTTCACCCTCGGCACCCCGCATCTGGGCGCGCCGATGGCGCTGGTGCGCATCCTCGGGCTCGAGGGCGATCTCGGTATCTCGGCGGCGGATTTCCGGACCTATGCCGCCGATCACCGCTACCCCTCGGCCTACCAGCTGCTGCCGGCGCCCGGAGAGGATGCCTGCTGGAACCTCAGCGACAGCACGCTCGGACCGCTCGACATCTACGATATGGGCGATGCGCAGGCGGTGGGGCTCGACCCGGCGCTGGTGGCGCGCGTCGCCTGGGTGCACCAGAGCTTCGCCGAAGGCAGCCAGCCGCCGGGCGTGCGCTACCTGTTCTTCGGCGGCGCCGGGCACCGCACCTGCACCCGGATCAACGTGGCACCGGGGCAGGTCATCCCGACCCTGACCGACGATGCGGGCGACGGCACGGTGCCGATGTGGAGCGCCTTCGGCAAGGCGACGCAGAAGCAGCTGGTGCGCGGCGAACACAGCAAGTTCTTCCGCCGCGAAGAGTTCTCGGCGGTGCTCTACCGGCTGTTCGGCCAGCGCTTCCCGACGCCGCCGGTCGCGGCGGCGGCGATGCTCGACCTGTCGGTGCAGGCGCTGGTTCTGCGCCCGAACGAGGAGATCGAGCTGCTGATCCTCTCCCCGGCCCCCACCAGCGCGATCAGCGGCGAGGTGGTGGTCGAGTTCACCGCCGACGAGACCGCGCCCTTCGCGCCGCTGGGAGAGCCGGTACCGATCAGCTACGAGGGCGCGCCGGTGGGCCAGCTCCGGGTGCTGCTGGCACCGCGCCCCACCCCGGGCCACTACCGGCTGAGCTTTGCCGGCAGCCCCAGTTCGGGCGCGCCGGTGCTGTTCTCGGTCGTGCCGGGAGGCTGAGCCATGGCGATCCCGGTCAAGGTCGAATTCCTCGCCGCCGACCCGGCCATGTCGCTCTTGTCGCGCCCGCGGTCTGGGCTGATGCAGGGCCGGCATCTCACGCTTGGGGAAACCCTGCGCGACGGGCCGATCTCCACCCGGGTCGCGGTGCTCGACCTCGATCCCGAGGACGGCATGCTCCTGCCCGGCGCGCCCTACCTGCCGCCCGGGCCGGAGCGGGCACGTGGGCTGTGGCAGGTCGTGGACCGCAACGACATGACGGCGCGGGATTTCCAGCAGGTCTCGGTGTTCGGTGCGATCCGCACCACCATGGCGATGTTCGAGGAGGAAGACGTGCTGGGCCGCCCGCTGGTCTGGGCCTTCGACGGGCCGCAGCTTCTGGTGGTGCCGCGCGCCGGGCGCATGGCCAACGCCTTCTATCACCGCGCGTCGCGCAGCCTGCAATTCTTCTATTTCGACGGCGTCATCGCCGACGAGGAGACCACGGTCTACACCTGCCTGTCGCCCGACATCGTGGCGCACGAGACCGCCCATGCCATTCTCGACGGCATCGCGCCGGATCTCTACGACGCCACCTCACCGCAATCGCTGGCGCTGCACGAGGCCATCGCCGACATCACCGCGATGCTCTTCGCGGCGCAATCGAGCCGGCTGGCGGCTCTGGTGCTCGAGGACAATGGCGGCGACCTGCGCAAACCCGGCGCCTTCAACGCCATCGCCGAGCAGTTCGGGCGCGCCCGCAGCGGCCGCATCCAGCCCCTGCGCGACCTGATGAACGACCGCACCATGACCAGCGTGCCCAGCGCCACGCCGCACGCGCTGAGCGAGGTGCTGACCGGAACGCTCTACGCCCTGATGCTCTGGGTCTTCGACACCGAGATGGCCGAAGAGCTCGAAGAGGTGCCCGAGGCAGAGCAGCCCGACGCGCGCTTCAGCCGCTCCGGCAGCGTGCTGTTCCGCGCCGCAAGCCGGCTGCGCCGCATCGCCTTCCGGGCGCTCGACTACCTGCCGCCGGGCGAGATCTCCTTCGCCGACTACGCCCGCGCGCTGATCGCCGCCGACACCGCCTCGAACCCGCAAAGCCCCGAGGAGCGCGCCGCCTTCACCGCCGAATGCCTGTCCCGGCAGATCGTGGCGCAGGCCGCCGATCTCGCCCCCGCGGCACCGCATCTGACGCTTGAACCGGGCGACGATCTCGAGGCGCTGCTCTCCGACGACGCCGCGGCGCTGGCCTTTGCCGAACGGCACCGCGTGGCGCTCTGCGTGCCCGCGGGTGCACGCCTCGCCCTGCGGCCCCGGCTCGACGTGACCAAGGCCACGTGGCGCAAGGGCGGCGACCGGGTCGACACCCGCGAGCTGATCCTCAAGGTGGCGTGGCAAGAGGACGAGTTCGTGCTCGACCGGGGCGGCATCCCCGAGCCCCTCGACGTCACCTTCGGCACCACCCTCGCCATCGGCTGGGAGACCCGCGAGATCCGCGCCGTGATCACCAACAGCCGCCTCGGCCCGCATGGCGGCGCGCGCGACCGGCTGGTCAGCGACCGGATGCGCCGCGGCTTCCTGCAGGCCTGCATCGCCGATGGCACCATAGACCTCGCGCGGGACGCCACCGCGCTGCCGGATGGCAGCCTGCGCCTGCGCGGCCTCGGTCAGCAGCTTCACATGGCGGGCCGGTCATGACCGGGCTGACGCTGCGCCTCTACAATGTCGGCTTCGGCGACGCGGTTGTCCTGAGCCTGCCCGACACCGACGCGAGCGGCGCCGAGGTCACCCGCACCGTGCTGATCGACGCCGGCAACGCGCTGACCGGCGCGCATGGCGACGACGACACCCTGCGCGCCGTCCTGCGCGACATCCATGCCCGGCTCGCCGGGGCGCCGCTCGACCTCTACATCATGACGCACGAGCATCTCGACCACATTCAGGGGCCGCTGATGGCCGCGCGCAAGGACGGGCTTGAGCTGCGCGCCCGCAGGGTCTGGATGACCGCCTCGAGCGAGCCGGGATATTACGACGCCCATCCCGAGGCCCGCAGGAAACGGCGGCTGGCGCTCGACGCCTTCGAGGACATCGCCGAGGCGGCACGCGGCATGGCCGGTTCGCTGCCCTTCGGCATGGAGATCCTGCTTGGCATCAACAACCCGCGCGCCAGCGCCGATTGCGTGGATTACATCCGCGACATGAGCGCGCCCGCCGCGCCACACTACGTCTCGCGCCAGAGCGCGCCGACGCTGCCGCAGCCGTTCCGGGACGCCTCTCTCCGGGTGCTGGCGCCCGAGCAGGATTGCTCGGTCTATTACGGCCGCCTGAAGCCCCGCGCCCTCGGACTGCGGCTGGCCGAGGGCGATGCAGACGCCCCGGCCAGCGCCACGCTCAGCGCGCCCGAGGGCGTGCGGGACAGCGACTTTGCCGATCTGCTGGCGTTCCGCGCGGCGTCGAGCTTTGCCAACCTCCTGCATATCGACCGGGCCGCCAACGATTCCAGCATCGTGTTCGAGCTCGAATGGCGCGGCTGGCGGCTGCTCTTCCCCGGCGACGCCGAAGAACGCAGCTGGGCCTTCATGGAGGCGCAACAGGCGCTGCGCCCGGCGCATTTCCTCAAGGTGAGCCATCACGGAAGCCACAACGGCACCCCCGATGCGGTGCTCTCCGAGGTGTTGCCCGAGACCCCGCCCGACGGCCGCGACCGCGTGGTCGCGGTCTCGACCGCCGACGGTGCCTATCGCGGCGTGCCGCATGACGAGACGCTGAGCGCACTGGGCCGGCGGGCGCGGCTGCTCGACACCCGGAGCCTCGCGATGGGCGGCTGGTTCGAGCTCAGGTTTCCGGCAGATGGCGGCCCCGTCACGGTCTTGGAGGGGGCTCCGCCGACCGGCTGAGCGGCAGATTCGGGGGCACCGGGGGAGAGATGACCGGCATTTGAGCAGCGAGACTCTTGATTTGCGCCGGCATCAGGCGCAGCTTTAGGTCATGAACAGCCTTACGCCTTTTCCGGGCCCCGGCCACGCGCAGGACGTCGTGGCCTTTCACCGGACCGAGTTGAACGTCATCCTCTCGCTCTACGGGCGCATGGTCGCAGCCGGCGAATGGCGTGATTACGGCATCTCGAGCCTGCGCGACGTCGCCATCTTCTCGGTGTTCCGCCGCACCGCCGAACACCCGCTCTACCGCATCGAGAAACGCCCCAAGCTGCGCAGCAAGCAGGGGCAATACGCGGTGATCAGCATGGAGGGGCAGGTGCTCAAGCGCGGCCACGACCTGCGCACCGTGCTCCGGGTACTCGAACGCAAGCTGATCCGCGCGGTCGACTAGCGCCTGCGGCGGAGGCTCAGCCTTCGGGCTCGCTCTGCAGCAGTACCTCGCGCGATTGCGAGGCGAACTCGCGGCGCAGGATCATCACCAGCGTGACCATGGCGGCGGCAAGCAGCGCCTCCGGCCCGATCAGCCAGGCGGTCGAGGCGATGCCGAAATAGACCGTCCGCAGGCCGCGGTTGTAGCTCTTCGCGGCAAATATGTTGATCTCGGCCGCCTTGGCGGCGCGGGCATAGGCCAGATCGCCGGGCTCGTTCGGCACCGCGCCCATCATCACCGAGCAATAGCCGAAAAGCCGGTTCGACCAGACGAACTTCAGGAAGGCGTTGGCGGCGAAGAGCAGGGGCAGCAACAACTTCACCTCCCAGACAAAGACCGGCGCCACCCCGTCGGTCAGATCCCCGGCCACGCCACGCAGCTGCTCGGTGTTGCCCAGCAGCGCGAAGATGCCGCCGATGGCGATCATCGAGGCCGAGGCGAAGAACGCGGTGCTCTGGCGCAGCGAGGAGACGATCTGCGAATCGAAGATGCGCGGCTCCCGCGTGACGAACTGCACCATCCAGACGCGCCGGTAATCGGCCATCAGCCGCGACACCGAGGGCCGCCAGCTCGGCGGGTGCTCGACGAACCACGAGGACAGCAGCCAGCCCGCCACCAGCAGCACCGTCCCCGCCAGGTCGAGCAGGGTAAAATAGTCGAACTGGTCAAGCCACCCCATCGGTCAGAACGGCTTGACCACGACGACCCAGAGCACGGCGATCACGCCGACCACGCTGATCTCGTTGAAGATGCGCAGGAACAGGTCGGATTCGCGGAACTCGCCGCGCTTGGCGCGGATCACCAGCCTGCCGGTCCAGACGTAATGCCCCGCCAGCAGCGCCACCAGCGTCAGCTTGAGGTGGATCCACGGCGCCCAGGCCCAGAGCTGTGCCAGCACCAGCCCGGTGATCAGCGCGATCACCCCCAGCCCCGCCGAGAACCGGTAGAGCCGGATCGTCAGGTCCCCCAGGGGGCCGAATTCGCCCAGCTTGGCGTATTCGCGCTTCCAGTAGATCAGCGCGCGCGGCACCGCGAAGATGGAGGTCATCCAGCCCATCACGCAGAGAAGATGTATGATCTTTACCCAGTCCATGGCCCAGTCATGCTACCGTTTTCCCGCCGAAGGCAAGACGCAGCCGCGCCGCAGTGCTGCGAGCCGGAAAATGTCTGGCGTGATCGCCTCAAATTGGTTATATCACTTTACCAATTCCAAGGGAGGACCCTCAGATGCAGATGCCCGAGCCCGACGCCAGGGTGCTGACCCGCAAGGCCGAGATCGTCGCCCGCCTGCGCGAGGTACTGCCCGCCGACGCGGTGATCGACGACGAGGCCGAGACCCGCGCCTACGAGTGCGACGCGCTGACGGCCTACCGCTGCCCGCCCCTCTGCGCGGTGTTGCCCGCCACCACCGAACAGGTCTCGGCGGTGCTGACCATCTGCCACGAGGAGGGCGTGCCGGTGGTGCCGCGCGGCTCCGGCACCTCGCTGGCCGGGGGCGCGCTGCCGACGGCGGATTCGGTGATCCTCGGCGTGGCGCGGATGAACGAGGTGCTCGAGACCGATTACGACAACCGCTTCATCCGGGTGCAGACCGGGCGCACCAATCTTAGCGTCACCGGCGCCGTCGAGGAAGAAGATTTCTTCTACGCGCCCGACCCCTCGTCGCAGCTGGCCTGCGCCATCGCCGGCAATATCGCGATGAACTCGGGCGGCGCGCATTGCCTGAAATACGGCGTCACCACCAACAACCTGCTGGGCGTCACCATGGTGCTGATGGACGGCACGGTGATCGAGCTCGGCGGCGCGCATCTCGATCCCGGCGGGCTCGACCTGCTGGGGCTGGTCTGCGGCTCGGAGGGCCAGCTTGGCGTGGTGACCGAAGCCACCCTGCGCATCCTGCGCAAGCCCGAGGGCGCCCGCCCGGTGCTGATCGCGTTCAACTCGAACGAGGTCGCGGGCGAATGCGTGTCGGACATCATCAAGGCCGGCGTGCTGCCGGTGGCGATCGAGTTCATGGACCGGCCCTGCATCGTCGCCTGCGAGGCCTTTGCCAAGGCGGGCTATCCCGATTGCGAGGCGCTGCTGATCGTCGAGGTCGAGGGCTCGGAGGCCGAGATCGCCGAGCAGCTCGGGCTGATCACGCAGATCGCCCGACGCCACGAGCCGGTCGAGCTGCGCGAGGCGAAGGACGCCGACGAGGCCGGTCGCATCTGGCTTGGCCGCAAGAGCGCCTTCGGCGCCATGGGGCAGATCAACGACTACATGTGCCTCGACGGCACGATCCCGGTCTCGGCCCTGCCGCAGGTGCTGCGCCGCATCAGCGAGCTGTCGCGCGAGGTCGGGCTCGAGGTGGCCAACGTGTTCCACGCCGGCGACGGCAACATGCACCCGCTGATCCTGTTCAACGCCAACCAGCCCGGTGAACTCGAGAAATGCGAGGCGCTGGGGGCGGAGATCCTGAAGCTCTGCGTCGAGGTCGGCGGCTGCCTGACGGGCGAGCACGGCGTGGGCATCGAGAAGCGCGACCTGATGGATGTGCAATACGCGCCCGCGGATCTCGAGGCGCAGATGGCGGTGAAGGACGTGTTCGATCCGGGCTGGCTGCTGAACCCGGCCAAGGTGTTCCCGCTGCACGTCTCCGAAGCGCGGCGCGCGGTGGCAGCCGAATAGCCGGGGGCGCTGCCCCCGTCCGCGCGCGGCGCGGACTCCCCCGAGGTATTTTTGAACCAGAGAAGATCATGAGACCTGAGACAGAGACCGAGCTGGCCGAGATGATCCGGGAGGCAAGCGGCCCGCTGAGGGTGCGCGGCGGCGGCACCCGTGCGGTCGGGAAGAGCGCCGGCGAGCTGCTGGAGACCGGGGCGATGTCGGGCATCGTGCTGCACGAGCCGGGCGCGCTGACGCTGGTCGCCAGGGCCGGCACGCCGCTGGCCGAGATCGAGGCAGCGCTCGAGGCCGAGGGCCAGCGGCTGGCCTTCGAGCCGATGGATCACCGCGGGCTGCTGGGCACCGAAGGCGCGCCGACCATCGGCGGCGTGGCGGCGGCGAACGTCTCGGGGCCGCGCCGGGTGCAGGCCGGCGCCTGCCGCGACTTCATGCTGGGCGTGCGCTTCGTCGACGGCGCGGGCCGCGTGGTGAGCAATGGTGGGCGGGTGATGAAGAACGTCACCGGCTATGACCTCGTCAAGCTGATGGCGGGCAGCTGGGGCACGCTGGGCGTGATGACCGAGATCTCCTTCAAGGTGCTGCCCAAACCGGCCGCCACGGCGACGCTGGTGCTGGGCGGGCTGAGCCCGGAGGAGGCGGTGCCGGTGCTGTCGCAGGCGCTTGGCTCGCCCTTCGATGTGAGCGGCGCCGCGCATCTGCCCGAAGGGCCCGAGGGCGGGCCGCTGACGCTGGTGCGGATCGAGGGCTTTGCCGACTCGGTGGCCTATCGCGGCGGGCGGCTTTCCGAGCTCTTCGCCCGCCACCAGCCGCTCGTGGAAACGGACGCGGCGCGCGGGGCGGCGCTCTGGAAGGCGGTCCGCGACGTCGAGGCGTTCCACGGAAAGCCGGGCGATGTCTGGCGAATCTCGTGCACGCCGTCCGAGGCGCCGGCGCTGGCCGCGCGGCTGGGCGCCGAGGCGCTGGTCTTCGACTGGGGCGGCGGGCTGATCTGGGCGCTGCTGCCCGAGGGCACCGATGCGCGCGACAGGCTTGGCGCGGGGTTCCGCGGCCACGCCACGGCAGTGCGCGCCAGCGGCGATCTCACGACCTTCCAGCCCGAACCCGCCCCGGTGGCGGCGCTGAGCGCCGGGCTGAGGGCGCGCTTCGACCCGAAAGGCCTGCTCAATCCCGGGCTGATGGCATGAGCCCTGCCACCGCCCTGTTCGCCCCGCGCGCCCCTGCCCCGCGCCGCGCCATCGCGCTCATCGGCCTTCGCGCTACTCCCCTTCCCCGCTCCGGGCGCGCCACCGCCCGGATGATGACCTCCTGAGAGTTCCATGCAGACCCATTTCACCGACCAGCAGCTTCAAGACCCCGGCACCGAGCGCGCCAACGAGATCCTGCGCGCCTGCGTGCATTGCGGCTTCTGCACCGCCACCTGCCCGACCTACCAGGTCCTGGGCGACGAGCTCGACAGCCCGCGGGGACGGATCTACCTGATCAAGGACATGCTCGAGAACGAGCGCGTGCCCGACGCCAAGACCGTCAAGCATATCGATCGCTGCCTGAGCTGCCTCGCCTGCATGACCACCTGCCCCTCGGGGGTGCATTACATGCACCTCGTCGACCACGCCCGCGCCTATATCGAGCAGAATTACCAGCGCCCGTGGAGCGACCGGGCGCTGCGCTGGCTGCTGGCGCGGATCATTCCGCACCCGATGCGGTTCCGCGCGGCGCTGGCCGGGGCCAAGCTTGGCCGCCCCTTCGCGCGGCTGCTGCCCGATCCGCGCCTGCGCGCCATGCTCGAGATGGCGCCCAAGACGATTCCCCCGGTGAGCCGCAACGACGACCCGCAGAGCTTTGCGCCGAAAGCTCCGCGCCGCAGGCGGGTGGCGCTGATGACGGGCTGCGCGCAGAAGGCGCTCAACACCGACATCAACGACGCCACCATCCGGCTGCTGACGCGGCTGGGCTGCGAGGTGGTGGTGGCCAAGGGCGCCGGCTGCTGCGGCGCGCTCACCCATCACATGGGGCGCGAGGACGAGAGCCACGGCTCGGCGGCGCGCAACATCCACGCTTGGTGCGCCGAGATCGACGGGGACGGGCTTGATGCCATCGTGATCAACACCTCGGGCTGCGGCACCACGGTCAAGGATTACGGCCACATGTTCCGCACCGACACGGCGCTGGCCGTCGATGCGGCGCGTGTCTCCGAGCTGGCCTGCGACGTCTCCGAACTGCTGGCCGAGCTGATGCCCGAGGCCGATGTCACCGCGCGCAACCTCGCCAAGGCCGAGATCGCCGGCACCGACATGGCCGAGGCCCCGGGCGCCGAGGGCAGCGGGCCGATCCGGGTCGCCTATCACGCCGCCTGCTCGCTGCAGCACGGGCAGAAGATCAAGACCCACCCCAAGGCGCTGCTGAAAGGCGCCGGCTTCGAGGTGGTGGAACCCGCCGACAGCCATCTGTGCTGCGGCAGCGCCGGCACCTACAACCTGCTGCAGCCCGAGATCTCGGGCCAGCTCAAGGCGCGCAAGGTGCGTACGCTCGAGGCCAAGCAGCCCGACATCATCGCCGCCGGCAATATCGGCTGCATGATGCAGATCGGCTCGGGCACCGGGGTGCCGGTCGTGCACACGGTCGAGCTGCTCGACTGGGCCACCGGCGGGCCGAAACCGCGGGCGTTGGCGGGGTAACGCCAGAGCCCGCCCCCGGCCTGGTTGCGCCCAATTTTTGACAAACACCGCCGGTACCCCCCGAAGGGCGTGAGAAAGGGAAGTCTCGGTGCGTGTATTTCTGGCCGTCCTGTTGATCTGCCTGTCCGGCCCCGCATGGGCCGATGGCAGTCTGTTTTCGATGCAGAGCCGCGAAGACGGCCGCCCGTGGGAGGCCGTGGGCCGGCTCGAGCTGGCGGGCAAGGCGTTCTGCACCGGGGCGCTGATCGCGCCGGATCTGGTGCTGACCGCCGCGCATTGCCTGTTCGATGCCGAAACCGGTGCACGAATCCCGGCCGGTCAGATCCAGTTCCTTGCCGGCTGGCGCAATGGACGCGCCGCCGCCTATCGCCGGGTGCGCCGGGCGATCGCGCATCCCTCCTATGATTTCACCGCGCCGAAGGACGGCGACCGCGTCAGCAGCGACGTCGCGCTGATCGAGCTGCAACTGCCGATCCGCAACACCACCATCCAGCCCTTCGCCACCGGGCCGCACCCGGCGATCGGCAGCGAGGTGAGCGTGGTCTCCTATGCCCATGACCGCTCGGAAGCGCCCTCGCTGCAGGGGCTCTGCGGCGTGCTCGACCTGCAGAGCCGCATGATGGTGCTGTCCTGCGAGGTCGATTTCGGCGCCTCCGGTTCGCCGGTTTTCGCAGGCCCCGAGGACGCGCCGGTCATTGTCTCGGTGATCTCGGCCAAGGCCGAGGCCGATGGACAGCCGGTGGCGCTGGGTGCCGAGCTCGAGGGCGCGCTGGCGCCGCTGCGCGCCGCGCTCGAGACCGACGCGGTCCGCAAGACACTGGACGCCGGGATGCGGCGGGACACGGGGGCAAAATTCATAACCCCTTGAAATATCTCGCTGCCGTCGGCATCGCGCTCGCCAGCCTGAGCGCGGCTGCGCACGCGCAGAGCCGCACCGTCTTCGACGTGATGGAAAGCCGTGGCGACCTGCTGGGATGGGAGGCGGTGGGCCGCCTCGACATGCCCCACGGGTTCTGCACCGGTGCCCTAGTGGGCCGCGACCTCGTGCTCACCGCCGCGCATTGCGTCTTCGATCCCGACACCGGTCAGCCCTATGCCGCCAGCGGCATGACCTTCCGCGCCGGCTATCACCATGGCGGTGCGATCACCGAACGCCCGGTGGCACGCTGGGCGGTGCCCGACCGCTACGCCGCCGGAATGGCCGAGGCCGGATCGATGACCTCCGGCGAGGCGGTCGCGACCGATGTGGCGCTGCTCAGGCTGGCGCAGCCGGTCTCGAGCGCCGAGGCCGATCCCTTCCGCGTGCACGAGACCCCCTCGCCGGGCACCCGCGTGAGCGTGGTCTCTTACGGGCGCGGACGCGAAGAGGTGCTGTCGCGCGAGCCGGACTGCGAAGTCACGCAGCGCTACCGCCATGACGTCTTGGGCTTCGACTGCGACGTGACCTTCGGCTCATCGGGGGCGCCGGTCTTCGTGCGCGAGAACGACCGCCTGCGCATCCTGTCGGTGATCTCCTCGGGCAATGCGCGCGGCGAGGCCTACGGCCCGAGCCTGCCGGCGCTGGTCTCCGAGCTGCGACAGCGCCTCAACCGCGAGGATGCACGCCCCAAGGTGACCACCGGCGCCCGCCGGATCACCGTCGGCGGCAGCACCCGCGAGGGCATCGGGGCGCGCTTCGTCAGGCCCTGAGCCGAAGGTCTTGAAAGCCCGAAATCGCCTCCCCAACTAAGAGCTATCCGGGGTGCCTGAGACAGGGCTCCGGGGTGTTCCAGCCGCCTGTCCCGTGCCGGGAAGGCGCATCACATATGGTATCGCTCAATGGAGGATGACCCATGCGTCACTTTGATTTCGCACCGCTTTATCGCGCAACCGTCGGCTTCGACCAGATCGCCGACCTGATGGACCGGGCGCTGACCAGCGACGTCGCCCAGCCGACCTACCCGCCCTACAACATCGAGAAGACCGCGTCGGATGCCTATCGCATCTCGATCGCCGTGGCCGGCTTCGCCGATGACGATCTCTCGGTCGAGGTGAAAGAGCATCAGCTTGTCGTGTCGGCCCGCAAGGCCGAGGAGGACGAGGCCCGCAGCTACCTGCACCGTGGCATCGCCACCCGCGCCTTCGAGCGCCGTTTCACCCTTGCCGACCACGTGCGCGTGACCGGCGCGGTGCACGAGAACGGCATGCTGCATATCGACCTCAAGCGCGAGATCCCCGAGGCGCTGAAGCCGCGCCGGATCGAGATCGCCCGCGCCTCCGGCACCCCGGCGCTGGAAAAGGACGTGGTCGACAGCAAGTCTGTGAACTGATCGCGACCCGACATCGCCTGCAGGGCCCCGGCATCCGCCGGGGCCTTTTTGCATGGCGCGGCGGCGGTGGTCTCAGTGTGGCGTCAGCTCGCAACAGCCGGTGACCGCGCGGCTGATCTTGCCCGTCAGCACCAGCGTGGCCCCCAGCCCATAGAGCCGGTCGGACATGCCATCGCTGCAGGCGGCCTCCGGGGTCATCACGAGGATGGCCTGAAGGTCCGGCCCCGCCGCCACCGACACGAACGGGTGCAGCCCGGCATCGACGCGCCGGGTGTCGCCCGCCAGCAGGGTCACCGGGTCCTCTCCCAGCTCGGACCAGCGCGCAACCTTGTCGGGGTCGACGCGGTAGCTCCAGAACGGCTCGGTGCCGAAGCAGCCCACTTCGGCGGCGTCGGGCATGGCGCTGCCCGGCTGCATCGCGAGGAACGAAAGCGACGCCCAGCCGCTGCCTTCGCCGGTGTTGAGCCGGCCCCACGTGCCGTCCTCGTTGAGGGCGGTGATCTCGATATCGGTGGCGTCGGGCGCCAGCGTGCCGATCTGCGCGGCCCCGGCCTCGGGCTCGGCGCGGATGTTGAGGTGGTCATCGCCCGCCACGCCGGTGACGTCATAGAGCGCAGGCGCCTCCTGCGCGGCGCTGGCACCGGCAAGACAGGTCGCCAGGCAAAACAGTGTGGATCTGAACATCGGGGAACCCTCCTTTGAGACGTTCGAACGCGCGGACGGGCCCCGTGCGAAACAGCGCCCTACCGTCGGGCGCTCCAACTCGCCGAGGCGTGCTTGCGCGTGTAGAACTCGCCCATAAGACCGATCATGATGAGAACCAGCGACAGGTAAAGCGCGTATTCCCAGTCGGAATTGCGCGGATTGTAATCGACGAAGGCATAGCCGCGCGACTGGTCAATCGTGTGAAACAGCGGGTTCCAGTCGAACATCACCAGCATGTAGCTGGGCAGCGTATTGGCCACGAACATCTTGCCCGAAGCGATCATGTTGGCGCGCTGATAAACCGTCGAGAGGATCTGCACCGTGGTCGGGAACCACGGCTTGGCGGCAAGAAACACCATGCCGATCGCCGCGCCCGAGAACCAGGACAGCAGGATCATCGCCATGCAGCCGATGGGATCGTGGATCTCTTGCATGACGAATGGATTGAAGGCCACATCGTAGATGAACAGGATGAACACGAGGCTGAGGATCTGGATGTAGAGCGTGCTCAGCATCGCCGAGGCGATGGCGATGGCGGTGTTCATCGGCGCGTGCTGCATCATCGGGCTGGCCGGTCCCTCCGAGCCCACCACCGCGCTCAGCGTCTTGGTGTGGGTCATGTAGAGGAACACGCCGGTCATGATGTAGATCATGAAATCGCCACGGATCGCCGTGCTGCGCATGCCGAGGATCTGGAACATGAAGTAGAAGGCCAGCACGAAGATGATGGTCTGCAGCATGTTCATGAAGATCGCCATGAAGGCGTTGCCATGGGTCCGGCGGACGGCGCGCACCGAGTTATGGTAGATCAACTCGGAAATGTAGAGCGCGGAACCCAGCCGCGAGCGCGGCTTCGTGGTCTGAAACATGGCAAAACTGCTCCGATGCCGGCGGGTGCGACGGGTCTTTCTTGCCCATCTTGGTTGAGGAAAGCATAAGGATTCGTGGCTGCCAACGCAAACATTGCGCCGCCGCGGTAAAGGAGAACCACTTTGAATTACGAAACTCTTGTTCGGGTCATGCGCCGCCTCGCCCTCGAAGCCGGCGACAAGATCATGGAGATCTACGAAAGCGACGATTTCGAGGTGAAGTCGAAATCCGACGCCAGCCCGGTCACGGAGGCCGACGAGGCCGCCGACGCGCTGATCTCCGCCGGCCTGCGCGACGCCTTTCCCGATGTCGCGCTGGTCACCGAGGAGCAGGCTGACAGCCACACCCAGGACGTGATGACCTTCCTGATCGTCGACCCGCTCGACGGCACCAAGGAGTTCGTGAAGCGCCGTGGCGATTTCACCGTGAACATCGCGTATGTCGAGGACGGCGTGCCGACCCGCGGCGTGGTCTATGCCCCCGCCAAGGGCCGCATGTTCTACACCACCGCCACCGGCACCTCGGTCGAAGAGACCGGTGCCTTCGACAAGGAGACGGTGGGCGAGACCACGCCGATGAAGGTCTCGGACGCGGACAACAGCGCGCTGATGGTGGTGGCCTCCAAGTCGCACCGCGACGAGGCCACCGACGACTACATCAACAAGTACCAGGTGAGCGATTCCAAGAGCGCCGGCTCGTCGCTGAAGTTCTGCCTCGTGGCCACCGGCGAGGCGGATCTCTACCCGCGCCTCGGCCGCACCATGGAGTGGGACACCGCCGCAGGCCACGCCGTTCTCAGCGGTGCCGGCGGCCGGGTCGTGCGCTTCGACGACCACTCGCCGCTGGCCTATGGCAAGCCGGAATTCGCCAACCCCTTCTTCATCGCCTACGCCCCGGGCGTCGAGCTGAAGGAAGGCTGATCCGGCGATGGGCGCGCTCCCGGTCAGCGTGGTGATCGTGAGCCGGGGCCGCCCCGGCGCATTGTCGCTCTGCCTGACCGGCGTGGCGCAGCTCGACCATCCGGCCTACGAGGTGATCGTGGTGGCCTGCCCGGAGGGCGTTGCCACGGTCGCCGCGCGCCCCGATGCCGACCGGATCAAGCGTGTCGCATTCGACGCGCCCAACATCTCGGAGGCGCGCAATCTCGGCATCGCCGAGGCCGCCGGCGAGGTCATCGCCTTCCTCGACGATGACGCGGTGCCCGAGCCGACATGGCTCGCGCATCTCTGTGCCCCCTTTGCCGATCCGCAGGTCGCGGCGGCGGGCGGCTATGTGCGCGGTCGCAACGGCATCGACCACCAGTGGCGGGCGCAGGGCGTCACCGCCCGCGCGCAGGAGCGTGACCTGCCCATCGAGGGCACGGAACCGCGCATCCTGCATGGCCGTCCCGGTGTCGCGGTGAAGCTGCAGGGCACCAACATGGCGCATCGGCGCAGCGTGCTGGCCGAGATGGGCGGCTTCGACCCGGCCTTCCGCTTCTTCCTCGACGAGACCGATCTCGACATGCGCCACGCCGCCGAAGGCCACGCCGTGGCCGTGGTGCCTCTGGCCGAGGTGCATCACGGCTATGCCGAGAGCCCGCGCCGCGCCGCCGACCGCAGCCCGCGCGACCTGAGCGAGATCGGCGCCTCGCTCGCGGTCTTCCTCGCCAAGCACTGCCCAGAACCCGAGCGCCGCATGGCGTGGCTGGTCCTGCGCGACGCACAGCGCCAGAGGCTGCTGCGCTTCCTGCAGCGTGGCCCGCTTGGCCCCGATGACGTCACGCGGCTGATGCGCGGCCTCGACCGGGGCTGGACCGAGGGGCTGACGCGGTCCTTTGGCACACTGCCGCCGATCCCCGATGCGCGCACGCCATTTCTCGCCTATCCCGGCCGCCCCGGCGCGCCGCGTCGCGTGCTCTCCGGACGGGTCTGGACCCGTGCAGCCATGCGCCGCGACGCGGCGCGCCACGCCGCGGACGGTGAGATCGTCAGCGCCTACCGGTTCTCGCACACGGCGCTGTTTCACACGCTCAGGTTTCGCCCGGAAGGATATTGGGAGCAGATCGGCGGGCTCTGGGGCCGCAGCGAACGCGCCGCCCCGGCGCTCCAACCGCAAAGTTTCGCGCGCCGTCTGCGATCCGAAACGGCCCGTGTCGCGGCAGTTCGCGACAAGAAAGACCGAATTTAAGGCACCGCAATCGTTCAATCTATGGCAGAATTGTCGCGAATTTGACCAGTTTGCGCGCTAGCCCTTACATGGTACAGAATCAGACGAAGGCCACGCGTGCGTGTCAACGTCGCGTGTCGATTTTAGGAGCAGGATATTATGAGCAACAAGGTCACCAAGGCGATCTTCCCGGTCGCGGGTCTTGGAACACGGTTTCTTCCGGCCACGAAGTCGGTGCCGAAGGAAATCATGACCCTCGTCGACCGTCCGCTGGTGCAATACGCGATCGACGAGGCCCGCGCCGCCGGCATCAAGGAATTCATCTTTGTCACCTCGCGCGGAAAAAGCGCGCTCGAGGACTATTTCGACCACGCCCCCCAACTCGAGCAGGAGCTTGAAGCCAAGGGCAAGGACAAGCTGCTCGGCGTTCTCAAGGACACCTACATGGACTCGGGCGAGATCGCCTATATCCGCCAGCACAAGGCGCTGGGTCTCGGCCATGCGGTGTGGTGTGCCCGCCGCCTGATCGGCGACGAGCCCTTCGCGGTGATGCTGCCCGATGACGTCATCGCCGCCGACAAGCCCTGCCTGCAACAAATGACCGAAGCGTATCAGGAGACCGGCGGCAACATGGTCGCCGCGATGGAAGTGCCCGCCGACAAGGCCTCGGCCTACGGCATCCTCGACGTGCAGGAAGACATGGGCTCGATGGTCTCGGTCAAGGGCATGGTCGAGAAGCCCAAGGCCGGCGAAGCGCCGTCGAATCTTGCGGTGATCGGCCGCTACATCCTGTCGCCTAAGATCCTCGAGAACCTCGATGCCAAGACCACCGGTGCCGGCGGCGAGATCCAGCTCACCGATGCCATCGCCAAGGAAATCGGCAGCTCGGAGGGCGTCTACGGCTACCGCTTCAACGGCCAGCGCTACGATTGCGGTTCCAAGGCCGGCTTCCTGCAGGCCACCGTCGCCTTCGGCCTGTCGCGCGACGACCTGCGCGACGATCTCGAAGCCTACCTCCACGAGGTGGTTTCGGCTCGCAAGGCCGCGCAGTAAGCGGGCACAGACCGAGACATGTCCAATGTACTGGTAACCGGGGGTGCGGGTTATATCGGCTCGCACGCCTGCAAGGCGCTCAGGGCTGCCGGCTTCACGCCGGTGACCTATGACAACCTCGTCACCGGCTGGAAGGATGCCGTCAAGTTCGGCCCGTTCGAACAGGGAGAGCTGTCGGACCGGGCCCGGCTCGACGCGGTGTTCGCGCAGTATGAACCGGTGGCGGTGATGCATTTCGCCGCCCTCAGCCAGGTCGGCGAGGCGATGTCCGAGCCCGGCCGCTACTGGCGCAACAATGTCGAAGGCTCGCTGACGCTGATCGAGGCCGCCACCGCGGCGGGCTGCCTGAACTTCGTGTTCTCCTCGACCTGCGCCACCTATGGCGAGCATGACAACGTGGTGCTCGACGAGGGCACGCCGCAGGAGCCGCTCAACGCCTATGGCGCCTCCAAGCGCGCGGTCGAGGACATCCTGCGCGATTTCGGTGCCGCCTACGGCCTGAAACACGTGATCTTCCGCTACTTCAACGTGGCCGGCGCCGATCCCGAGGGCGAGGTTGGCGAGCATCACCGCCCCGAGACCCACCTGATCCCGGTGATGCTCGAGGCGATCGACGGCACCCGCCCGGCGCTCACGATCAACGGCACCGATTACGACACCCCCGACGGCACCTGCGTCCGCGACTACGTGCACGTGATGGACCTCGTCGATGCCCATGTGCTCGGCCTCAAGTGGCTGCAGGACGGCAAGCAGAGCCGGGTGTTCAACCTTGGCACCGGCGATGGCTTCTCGGTGCGCGAGGTGATCGACGCGTCGCGCGCGGTGACCAACCGCGAGGTGCCCCACTCCGAAGGTCCGCGCCGCGCCGGCGACGCCACCAAACTGGTGTCGGGCTCGACCCGCGCCGCCGCCGAGCTGGGCTGGACGCCCGAGCGCTCGACCATGCCGCAGATGATCGCCGACGCATGGCGCTGGCACCAGAATGGACATTACGAGGGCTGATCCGCCCCCGCGCCTTCTGGATCTGACGCGCCTCGTCTCGCGCGCCGGAAGGCCCTTCACGGGGATCGACCGGGTCGAATACGCCTATCTCAGGCAACTGCTGCGCACCGGCCCGCTCTTTGGGCTGGTGCGCAGCTCTCTGGGCTACCTGCTGCTCGATCAGCGCGGCTGCGCCGAGCTGAAGCGCCGCCTCGACAGCGGCGACTGGCCCGCCCCCGACCGTCTGGCAAGGCTGCGCAAGCTCGACTCACGGCGCGCCGGGGCCGAGCGCGCGCTGCGCGCCGGCGCACTGGCCCGCTGCCTGCCGCGCGGGCTGGGCGCGATGCTCCGCAGACACCTGCCCGCCGGCACCCGGTACTTCAACACCGGCCACACGAACCTGACCGACCGCACCATTGCGGCGCTGCGCGGCGTGCCCGGCAGCCGCATCGCGGTGCTGCTGCACGACACGCTGCCGCTGGACGTGCCTGAGCACCAGCGCCCCGGCATTCCCGAGCGGTTCGCGGGGTTCCTCGCGCGGGTCGGGCGCCACGCGGATCTGGTGATCTGCAACTCGCAGCAGACCGAGCGCGACCTGCGCCGCCACCTGCCCGACAGCACGGCACAAAGCGTCGTCGCGCCTCTCGGCATCGATCTGCCCACGCCGACCAGCCCCCCCGACGGGCCATGGCAGGGCAGGCCCTATTTCGTCGCGCTCGGCACCATCGAGCCGCGCAAGAACCACGCACTGCTGCTCGAGATCTGGGCGCAGGACCGACCCGCCGCCGACCTGCTGATCTGCGGCAGCCGCGGCTGGAACAACGATGCCGTCTTCGCCCAACTCGATACGGGCATCGCGGGCGTGCACGAATTGCCCGGCCTCGATGACGGGCAGGTCGCGGCGCTCCTGCAGGGCAGCGCCGGGCTGCTGTTCCCGAGCCTCGCCGAGGGCTACGGCCTGCCGCCGATGGAGGCCGCGGGCCTTGGCGTGCCGGTGCTCGCGAGCAACCTTTCAGTGTTGCGCGAAGGGCTTGGGGATATTCCCGTTTACGCCCCGGTAACGGAGCGGTATCTTTGGGCCCAGTTGATAAGAACGATGGCCGAGGATCACCGGGCAGGACGGGGCGCGACACCAGACGCCGCGGCGGCATTCGCCCCGCCAAGCTGGGAGGCGCATTTCAAGACCGTGTTCACCCTGATCTGACCGCCGCAGGGGAACGGGGCCGGAGCTTCCGGCCGGACGAGGGCGCACAGTGGGTGCATGGCAGTCATACCGGCTGAGGCTTCAGCGCAAGCGCTGGCGCATCCGCGCCCTGCGCAAGAGCCGCGAACTCGTTCCCGTCAGCGACCGCACCGACGCGCTCCGCCCGAGCGACCTGCTGGTGTTCTGCACCCAGCGCAACGAGGGCATCCGCCTGCCCTATTTCTTGGAATACTACCGGGACATGGGGGTGAACCACTTCTTCTTCGTCGACAATGACAGCACCGACGGCTCGCTCGACTTCCTGTCGCGACAGGAGGATGTCTCGGTCTGGAGCAGCCGGGGCAGCTACAAGCGCGCGCGTTTCGGCATGGACTGGATCAACGTCCTGCTGCGCAGGTATGCCCATGGCCACTGGGCGCTGACCGTCGATCCGGACGAGTTCTTCCTCTACCCGTTCTGCGACACGCGGCCCCTGCGCGCCCTGACCGACTGGCTCGATGCCTCGTCGATCAAGAGCTTCTCGGCCATGCTGCTCGACATGTATCCCAAGGGCCGGATCGACGCGCAGCCCTACGAGCGCGGCCAGAACCCGCTCGAGATCGCGTCGTGGTTCGATGCCGGCAACTACACGATCAGCCGCAACAAGCGCTTCGGAAACCTGTGGATCCAGGGCGGGCCGCGCGCGCGCGTGTTCTTTCCCGACCGCCCCGAACGGGCGCCGGCGCTGAACAAGATCCCGCTGGTGAAATGGGACCGGCGCTACACCTATGTCAGCTCGACCCACATGCTGCTGCCGCGCGGGCTCAACGCGGTCTATGACGAGTGGGGCGGCGAGAAGGCCAGCGGCCTGCTGCTGCACACCAAGTTCCTCGACACCTTCGGCGCCAAGGCCGAGGAAGAGCTGAACCGGCGCGAGCACTATGCCGGCTCGACCGAGTATCTTGCCTATGCCGCCGGCATCCGGGACAACCCCGAGCTCTGGTGCAAGTGGTCCGAGAAATACATCAACTGGCGCCAGCTCGAGATCCTCGGCCTGATGTCCAAGGGGAACTGGGCATGAGCGTCGGCATCGTGATGCTGGTGCACACCGCGTTCGACCGCGCCGAACAGGTCGCCCGGCACTGGACCCGCGCCGGCTGCCCGGTGGTGATCCATGTCGACAGCATGGTGCCGAAGACGATCCATGACGGCTTCGTGCGCAGCCTCGCCGACGAGCCCAACGTGCGCTTTTCCAAGCGTCACCGCTGCGAGTGGGGCACTTGGGGGCTGGTGGCGGCGAGCCAGGACGCCTCCGAGCTGATGCTCGAGAGCCATCCGGACGTGCGCCATGTCTACCTGACCTCCGGCGCCTGCCTGCCGCTGCGCCCGATCGAGGAGCTGATCGAGTATCTCGACGCGCGTCCGCGCACCGACTTCATCGAAAGCGCCACCACCGCCGACGTGCCTTGGACGGTCGGCGGTCTCGACCACGAGCGCTTCACCCTGTTCTTCCCGTTCTCGTGGCGCAGGAAGCGCTACCTGTTCGACCGCTGTGTCGAACTGCAGCGCCGGATCGGCTTTCGCCGCCGCATCCCCGACGGCCTGGTGCCGCACATGGGCAGCCAGTGGTGGTGCCTGACCCGGCAGACCCTCTCGGCGATCCTGCAGGACCCAAGGCGGCACCGGTTCGACCGCTACTTCAAGCGCGTCTGGATCCCCGACGAGAGCTATTTCCAGACCCTCGCGCGGCTCTACTCCACCAGCATCGAAAGCCGCTCGCTGACGCTGTCGAAGTTCGACTTCCAAGGCAAGCCGCACATCTTCTACGACGATCACCTGCAGCTGCTGCGCCGGTCGGATTGCTTCGTGGCGCGCAAGATCTGGCCCCATGCCGAGCGGCTCTACGACGCCTTCCTCCACCACCCCGAGGCGGCGCAGACCCGGCAGGAGCCCAACCCGGGCAAGATCGACCGCATCTTCGCCAAGGCCGTGGACCGGCGGACCCGGGGCCGCAGCGGGCTCTACATGCAGTCGCGCTTTCCCAATTACGGCTGGGAGAACGGGCTGACCGCCGGCAAGTATTCCGTCTTTCAGGGCTTCTCGGACCTGTTCAAGGACTTCGAGAGCTGGCTCGGCCGCGCCACCGGCGCGCAGGTCCACGGCCATCTCTTCGGCCCCGAGCGGGCCGAGTTCACCGGCGGGCAATGCGTTCTCAACGGCGCGCTGTCGGACAACGCCGCGCTGCGCGATGCCAACCCCAAGGCGTTTCTCACCAACCTGCTGTGGAACACGCGCGGCGAGCGGCAGTGCTTCCAGTACGGCCCGCACGACACCCCGCAGATCATCTGGGACATGGCCCGCGACCCCAATGCCCAGATCAACGTGATCTCGGGCGCCTGGGCGGTGCCGCTGTTCAAGTCGAACGCCAATTTCGCCGACCTGCGCGCCGAGGCCGCGCTGCTGCAGAAGGTCGAGCACAAGATGCTCGACCAGCTGCGCGCGACAGACGCCAAGGCGCGGATCGGGATCTGGACCATGGCGGAATTCATCGAGGCCCCGATGGAGGCGTTGCAGAGCGTCATCGACGAGATCGGCCAGACGCCGCGGCGCCGCTTGGCAGAGGCACCGGTGATGGAAGACCTCACCGGGTTCGGGCGCTTCCTGCAGAACCTCAAGAACCAGGGAATGCACCCCTACCTGATGGGCGATTTTCCGGTGGAACACGCCCCGCGCACGCCCAGCCGCACCGCGCGCAAACCGTATCTCGTAAAGAAATAGGCCCGCCATGTCCGACCGTTTCGATAGCTTCGTGGTTTTCGCCGAGATGCGGACCGGCTCGAATTTCCTCGAGGCCAACCTCAACGCAGTCGACGGGCTGAGCTGCCTTGGCGAAGTGTTCAACCCGCACTTCATCGGCTACCCGAACGCCCAGGACGTGCTCGGCATCACCCAGGCCGAACGCGACCGCGATCCGGAGGGGCTGCTGAACGAGATCCGCGGCTATGCCGGCGGGCTCGCCGGGTTCCGCTTCTTTCACGATCACGACCCGCGCATCCTGCCCGTCATCCTCGAGGATGCGCGCTGCGCCAAGATCATCCTCACCCGCAACCCGGTCGACAGCTATGTCAGCTGGAAGATCGCGCAGGCCACGGGGCAGTGGAAGCTCACCAACGTCAAGAAGCGCAAGGATGCCAAAGCGCAGTTCGATGCCGCCGAATTCGAGGCCCATCTCGACGCGCTGCAGGCGTTTCAAGTCACCCTGATGAACGCGCTCCAGACGACGGGGCAAACGGCGTTCTACGTCGCGTACGAGGATCTGCAGGACGTTGCGGTGATGAACGGTCTGGCGCGCTGGCTGGGCGCGACCGCACAGCTCGACAGCCTCAACACCGCGCTGAAGCGGCAGAACCCCGAGCCGATCTCGCAGAAGGTCGAGAATTTCGCCGAGATGGAGCAGGCGCTGGCGCGGCTCGACCGCTTCAACCTGACGCGCACGCCGAACTTCGAGCCCCGGCGCGGACCGGCGGTGCCGGGCTACGTGGGCGGGGCGCGGACACCGCTGCTCTACATGCCGCTCAAGTCAGGCCCGGAAGAAACGGTGCGCAACTGGATGTGTGCGCTCGATGGCGTTCCGGAGCAGGCTCTGGCGCGTGATTTCAACCAGCAGAGCCTGCGGCAATGGAAGCGCGAGCGCCCGACCCACCGCAGCTTCACCGTGCTGCGCCATCCGCTGGCGCGGGCGCATGATGCCTTCTGCTCGAAGATCCTGAGCACCGGCAAGGGCAGCTACAAGGGCATCCGCAAGACCCTGCGCCGGGCCCACAACCTTCCGATCCCCGAAGGCGAGCCAGGCAGCGACTACACGCTCGAGACCCATCGCGCCGCCTTCACCGCCTTCCTGCACTTCCTCAAGGCCAACCTCGCCGGGCAGACCGCGGTGCGGATCGACGGGCATTGGGCCAGCCAGACGCAGGCGCTGCAGGGCATGGCCGATCTGACCCTGCCCGACATGCTGGTGCGCGAGGACGAGATGGCAAGCTACCTGCCGGCGCTGGCCATGCAGGTCGGCCATGCCGCGCCGCCGGATCCCGTCGCGGTGCCCACGCAAGCGCCCTACGCGCTGGCACAGATCTACGACGACCAGCTCGAAAGCGCGGCGCGCGAGGCCTATCAGCGCGACTACCTGATGTTCGGCTTCGGCGACTGGGGCTGACCACGCCGGGCCGCGGCAGCACCAAAAGCGCGGCGACCTCGGGTCGTGCCGCGCGCAGGGCTTGCGATGTCCGGGAGGGAGCGGAGGTCATGCCGACCGGGCGCACCCGGTCGAGATCCGGTGCTCAGGCCGCCTGCGAAGAGCGATCCTCGGTGAGGATGGCGTGCAGGGTGGCGGCGTCGGGGTTGGCGCGCAGCTTGTTGCACAGGGCCGCGTCGCGCAGCGTGCGCGACACCAGCGCAAGCGCCTTGAGATGCTCGACCCCGGCATCAGCGGGGGCAAAGAGCGACAGCACCACGTCGACCGGCTGACGGTCGACGGATTCGAACTCCACCGGTTTCTCGAGAAGGATAAAGACGCCCTTCACCCGGTCGAGCCCGTGCATCCGGGCATGGGGAAGGGCGACGCCATGGCCCACACCGGTTGGGCCAAGGCTTTCGCGTTCCATCAGCGCCTCGATGACCGCGGGGGCCGAGAGCGCATAAGCGCTTTCGGCCAGATCCGCGATGTCATGCATCAGGCGCTTCTTGCTGCTGGCCGCAGCTACGACCTTCACCGCTTGCGGTTTCAGAAGTTCCAAGAAGGTCATAGACCGCCTTTCACTGTCTGTTCAGGAGCGTTTCAGGCCGCGGCACAGGCGATCTCTTACGGATCGATCCAGCCGATATTGCCATCGTCGCGGCGATACACGACGTTCACCCCATCCTTTTTCTCATTGCGGAAGACCAGGACGGGGGCCCCGGCCAGTTCCATCTGCATAACGGCTTCGCCCACCGTCAGCGATGGAATCTGGGTCTCCATCTCAGCGACAATGATCGGCTGCAGCGAGTCCGGTTCGTCGTCATGCGACTCGGCTTCGCCGGCGAGGATATACGAGGCTGCTCCGAAGAGTTCAACGGGCTGGGCGCGATCCTTGTGGTGGTCTTTCAGGCGGCGCTTGTAGCGGCGCAGCTGCTTGTCCACCTTCTCGGCCACGCCGTCGAAGGATGCGTAGATCTCGGTCGCCTTGTCCTTGGCCGAAGAGGTCAGGCCGGTGGACAGGTGTACCGTGACTTCGCAGATGTATTCATGTGCGCTCTTGGAAAAGGTGATGGTCGCATCCGTGGGCCGGAAGGCATATTTTTCCAGGACGTTGCCCAGCTCGTTCTTGACGTGAGTCTGAAGGGCTTCGCCGATATCGATCTGCTTTCCCGTGATCTGATAGCGCATGTCTGTTTCCTTCTCTTCTTTGGACCCGACTACCGGTCCCGCCTTTCTGGCAGGTTAGATTTGGTGACGGATCATGGGAGACGCAAGGCAACTGCGGCAAAGACCCCTTCTTCCCTCTCCACGGGGCGCTTCGGTCAGGCATGCAAAACTGCGCTGCGTCATGGGTATATTTGACGTGAAAGAAGGTCGTCCTGTCAATGATCTGTCGCAAACCGTCGTCAATTCGCGCAGCCATCCGGGACCCGGCCGGCTTATCCGATCCGGAAGTTCTCGCCAAGATAGACCCGGCGGACATTCTCGTTCTGCACCACCTCGGCCGGGGTGCCCGACATCAGCACCTTGCCGTCATGCAGGATATAGGCCCGGTCGACGATCTCGAGCGTCTCGCGCACGTTGTGGTCGGTGATCAGCACGCCGATGCCGCGCGTCTTGAGGTCCGAGACCAGCATGCGGATATCGTTGACGCTGATCGGGTCGACCCCGGCGAAGGGCTCGTCGAGCAGCAGGTACTTGGGACTGGCCGCGAGGCAGCGGGCGATCTCGACGCGGCGCCGTTCACCGCCCGACAGCGCCAGCGCCGGAGCGCGGCGCAGGTGCTCGATCGAGAACTCGCCCAGGAGCTCCTCGAGCCGCTCGCGGCGGCGGTGCCTGTCACTCTCGGCGATGTCGAGCACGGCGGTGATGTTGTCCTCGACCGAAAGCCCGCGAAAGATCGACATCTCCTGCGGCAGGTAGCCGATGCCGAGCCGGGCGCGGCGATACATCGGCATCCACGTGGCATCGCGCCCGTCGATGGTGACCTTGCCGCCCTCGGGATTGACCAGTCCGGCCACCGCGTAAAAGGTCGTGGTCTTGCCCGAACCGTTGGGCCCGAGCAGCGCCACCACCTCGCCCCGGTCAAGGTCGAGGGTCACGTCGCGGATCACGACGCGCTTCTTGTAGCTCTTGCGCAGGTTCCGCACGCGAAGGCCGCTGTCGCCTTCGGTCACGGTCAGATCAGGACGGGCCATGGAAACGTCGTTACTCTTCCGGAAATTACTGTTGTTGCTCGTCCGCACCCTGCGAGATCACCGTGCGCACGCGCCCCGTCATCTGCGCAGTGCCACCCTCGAGGTTCACGACCATGCGCTCCGAGGTCAGGGCATTCGGCCCCTGCGTGAGCAGCACATTGCCCGTCATCACGACGGTGCCATCGTCGATGTCGTAATCGGCGCGCTCGGCCTCGGCGGCCTCCTCGCCGCTGACCAGCGTGACCCCGCCGCTCGCCTCGAGCCGCGCGATGCGGTTGCCGGCCTCGTCGAACACCACGAGGACACGCGGCGCGGCGAGCCGCATCTCGCCCTGCCCGATCACCACGTTGCCGGTGTAAAGCGCGGTGCCGTCCGACTGGTTGACCTGAAGCTGGTCGGCGCTGACCTCGACCGGCGCGTCGGTGTCCTGCTGCATGCCCCCGAAGGCGACCTGGGCACCCTGCGCCAGCGCCGGCCCCGAGAGGGCAACGAGCATGGCGGCAACGGTCAGAAATCGGAACATACTGGAACCCCTATGGATCTTTCGGATCATATATCAGGTTTACGCCTTCGGTGAAAAGCAGTTGCACGTCCTCGCCGGTTTCGGTCGGCGTGATGGTCAGCTTTCCCGCGGTGAAACTGCCCGCCGGCCCCTCGCCCGAGACCGGCGCGAGGGTTTCGGCCTCGATCCGGTCCAGCGCCGCGCGCAGGCGTTCGGTATCGATCCGGTAGCCGGTGCTGCTCTCGATCCGCACCGCCCCTTCAAGATCGGCACTCTGATCGGCCTCGCTGACCACCGCCCGGTCCGAGCGCAGCGTGATGCGGCTGCCATCCGACATGTCGATACTCGCATCGAGCCGGTGCGCGAGAACCTCGTCCATGCCCTCGGCCACCGGCTCGGCGCGGTCGGCGGTGAGGATCAACTGATCGCCGCGCGCGGTCAGCCCGGCATAGCGGGGCTCCAGGATCTGCTGCCGCGCCGGCCCGTCCGGACTGTCGGGATCGGCGAAGGGAATGCTCGGCGCCGGGTCGCTGCCGCGACCGACGAGGAACAGCGTCGACAGCAGCCCAAGCGCGATCAGCGGCAGAAGGATCTTCAGCCAGCCGATCACATAGGAATAGGTGTCCCCCCGCGGCGCCATCGGATCAGGAATGCGCGAAGATGTCGGTGCCGGGCCAGCCCTCGAGATCAAGCAGCGCCCGGGTCGGCAGGAAGTCGAAGCAGCTCTGCGCGAGGTCGGTTCGGCCCTCGCGTTCGAGCATGGCGTCGAGCGCCTCGCGCAGCTTGTGCAGGTGCAGCACGTCCGAGGCGGCATAATCGCGCTGCGCCTCGGTCAGGGTCTCGGCGCCCCAGTCGCTCGACTGCTGCTGCTTCGAGATGTCGACCGACAGCAGCTCCTGGGTCAGCGTCTTGAGCCCGTGCCGGTCGGTATAGGTGCGCACCATGCGGCTGGCGATCTTGGTGCAATAGACCGGTGCGGCCAGCGCGCCAAACGCCTTGTACATGGCGGCGATGTCGAACCGGCCGTAGTGGAACAGCTTCAGCACGTTCTCGTCGCGCAGCAGGCGGCAGAGGTTCGGCGCCTCGGTCTGGCCCTTTGCCACCTGCACGAGGTGGGCATTGCCGTCCCCGCCCGAGAGCTGCACCACGCAGAGCCGGTCGCGATGCGGCTCGAGCCCCATCGTCTCGCAGTCGACCGCCACGACCGGGCCAAGATCGAGCCCGTCGGGAAGATCGCTTTTATAGAGGTGGTTCGCCATGACGGGCCCTTTCCGATACATCTACCGACCGGCCCGAAATAGGCCTGCGCCCCCCGGCTTGCAACTGAAGCTTGCCGATCGCGGCCGCCCCATTTTGGCAAATGCCGCCGGAAATATGTCGCGATTCGGGCCTAGTTTGGCGATTCGAGGGCGCCAAGCCGACGCGATTCGGGCCCTCAATCACGTGAAGACCCACCTCTGTAACATTCCGTGAGCGACCGAACTCCCTCTTAGCGTGTCGATTGCCGGGTCTCGCAGGGGCCCCTGCCGCGCCGACCGGCGCGAGAAGCCACGCCCGACCTTCAACGCAACAAGGCGCCCCCGCAGCATCTGCCGCGGGCCCTCCTGCCACAAATACTGTTTCCAAACCCAAGCCAGCGCGCGGGCGCGGCGGCTGGATACGGATCGACGCCGGCGCGCCCCGCATCCGCCGGAACGACGATGCATTCTTTTCACAGCATTTGTTTACACTTCCGAAACCAGCGCCCGCGCGGGGCGGCTCTGACTGTTTCTGAAGATGCGGCCGTCGCGCCCGCCCTCTGCCCCCTCCAGAAGGAGGGATCGCAGCGCGGAAGAGACCACCTGACACCGGCTGACTTGATACAGCCCGCGCCCGCATTCGCCGCTCTCGCGTGGGCGCCCAATCGAGACGTCTAAAGCTTGGCTCAACTCTTAATTGCGGCAAAAACGTGGAGTTGACCGAACTTAGGGCGCGATGCATAACCATCCTCGTCGAGTGTGAGGACACATTTTCGACACTCTAGGGCACTGGGGTTGGTGCTTCCAAATGGGAGTTGTGGTGAGTTTGCTTTGGTCTTGTTACGACCAGAAAATCTTCTGAACGCCTGAACGCGCCGCGCGCTTTCCCGACCTTCGCTTGATCGCGAGGGACCGGATCTCTGCGGCCTGCGTCCCGCCAGAAGAACATCCTTGCCAGCGTCTCCGTCAATACAAGCCTCGAGGAGGTCAAATTGGCTATTCACATTCGCCGGCCGCTGCCGCCCTACGCTATCGAAACCCTGATCGATGGTGCCCTCTTCGCGGCACCGACCGGCGCGTCCTATGACCGCTTCGCCAAGCGCATCCTGGACCTCACCATCGTGCTGCTCGGCGCGCTGCCGGCCCTGCTGGTGACCATGGTGCTCGCCGCGATCATCGCGCTGGATGGCAAGTCGCCCTTCTATCTGCAAAAGCGCGTCGGCCGGAATGGTCGCGTCTTCTACATGTACAAGCTGCGCTCGATGGTGGTCGATGCCGACGCGCGCCTCGAGGCCTATCTCGCCAGCAATCCCGCCGCCCGCGCCGAGTGGGACCGCGCCCAGAAGCTGCGCCGCGATCCGCGCATCACCATGGTTGGCCGGCTGATCCGCAAGACCTCGTTCGACGAGCTGCCGCAGCTGCTCAACGTGCTGCGCGGGGACATGTCGCTGGTCGGACCGCGCCCGATGATGGTCGAGCAGCAGGACCTCTATCCCGGCACCGCGTACTATGCGCTGCGCCCGGGCATCACCGGCTTCTGGCAGACCTCGGTGCGCAACGAGTCGAGCTTTGCCGAACGCGCCGGGTTCGACACCGATTACCTGCGCCAGCTCTCCTTCGGCACCGACCTCAAGGTCCTCGCCCGCACCGTGCGCGTCGTGCTGAAAGGCACCGGCTGCTGACCTTACGGCAAAGCGCTAGGTGAACAAGGCCCTCGCCATCGGCGGGGGCCTTGTGTTTTCCGGTCCCGGCAGCCATGCACCGGTGCCCGTCCGATCCGCGCACCCGGGACGCGGTGGGCAGTGGGGCAGACCGTGGGCGCGGCCTGAAAGCCGCTGGCGCGGACCGGGTCACGCCCGTCGCCCCGATCCATCCCGCCGCCGGGGCCTCGCAGCAGGCCTCGCGGCGCAGCGCCGCTCGGGGGGCGGATATGAAAAACGCGCCGCGGGGAGGCCCCCGCGACGCGCTGATGTCAGCCGAGGCGTGCCTGATCAGGCGTTCGGCAGGATGACGATTTCCACCCGGCGGTTCTGTGCCTTGCCCTCGGGCGTCAGGTTCGACGCGACCGGCTGGGCCTCGCCCCGGCCGATGACCGAGATGCGGTTCGACGGCACACCGCTCGAGACCAGCACATTGGCGACGGTCTGCGCGCGACGCTGCGACAGGCCCTGGTTGTAGCCGGCATCGCCGTCGCTGTCGGTGTGACCGACGACCTGAACGCTGGTGTTCGGGTACTGGAGCAGCGAGGCGCCGACGGTGCGGATGTCGGCCTGCAGGTCGGTGCGCAGCGTGTCGCTGTCGAAGCCGAACAGGATGTCCTGCGGCATGGTCACGATCAGGCGGTCGCCGGTGTTGCGGATGCCGACGTCGTTGCCGAGCTGCTGGCGCAGTTCCGCTTCCTGCTTGTCGAGCTGGCTGCCGATCACGCCACCGGCGATGGCGCCCACGGCGGCCCCGGCGAGCGAGTTCTTGACGGCATCGTCGTTGTTGCCACCGATCAGGCGACCCGCGGCCGCGCCGCCGAGCGCGCCGAGAATGACGCCCTGGTTGGTGTTCCGGTTGGGATTGTTCTCGTTGAACATCTGGCCGTCGGAACAGGCGCTCAGCCCCATCACTGCGGCAAGGGAAAGAAGAATGGACGTCTTGGCCCGGATCATGGTGTGCCTCTTGATCGTTATGGCCCCCGCATCGCGGGGGCGCTCCTCCTGAATTATAGATCGACCATGCAACGGACCAACAGCGCTGTCACGGGGGTGTCGGCGGGTCTTCGCCCATTCCGCGCCTCACTTCACGGTGATGCAACCTGGCTCAGGCCTCGAGACGCGCCGCCTCCCAGGCGAGGATGGCGCGCTTGATCGGAAGACCCCAGTGATAGCCGCCAAGGCCGCCGGACTTGCGCAGCGCCCGGTGGCAGGGAATCAGCAGCGAGATCGGGTTGCGCCCCACCGCCGTGCCGACCGCGCGCACCGCTCGGGGGCGGCCCACCGCCTGCGCAATCTCGGAATAGGTCGTGACATGGCCAGAGGGCACCCGCATCAGCGCCTCCCAGACCTTGATCTGGAACGGCGCACCGATCAGCAGCAGCGGCACCTCGCCGCCCGCCTGCCCGAACGCCGCCCGTGCCCAGCCGTCCAGCCCCTCAGCCTCCTCGGTGTAGTCGGCCCCGGGCCAGCGGCTGCGCAGGTCCGCCATGGTGGAATCGTCGCCGGCCTCCGAGGCGAAGCCGATGCCGCAGATGCCGGTCTCGGTCGCCATCACCAGCGCGCGGCCGAAGGGGCTGTCGAACCAGCCCCAGCGAATCGTCAGCCCCTCGCCGCCACGACCATAGGCACCGGGGCTCATCGCCTCCCAGCGCAGGAACAGGTCGTGCAGCCGTCCGCCGCCCGAGAGCCCGGCCGCGTGCGCGGTCTCGAGCGTGGTGAAGCGCTCGGAGAGCAGCGCCTTGGCATGGCCGAGCGTCAGGTATTGCTGGAAACGTTTCGGAGATACCCCGGCCCAGCGCGAGAACAGCCGCTGGAAATGCGCCGGGCTCATGCCCATGCCCGCCGCCAGTTCCTCGAGCGTGGCCTGCGGCCCGGCGGCGTCGACCATCTCGATGGCGCGGCGCATGACCTCGTAGTGATACCCTTGCGACGTGTCAGACATGGTCCGGCTCCCGTGTTGCCGGCCCAGACTATGCGGCGCGGCGGCAGCGTGCGACCCGGTTCCTGCGCTTTCAGGGCGCCGGGTCGCAGCCGGGCGCGGTCTGCCTGCCCGTCAGTATTCGTCGGAGGTCAGCACCTCGGCGTCCTGCTCCACATTGGCCACCTTCTCGAGCGTGTTGATCGAGACATGTGGCCAACCGATCAGGCCGGGGATGCCGTCGCGGCGCGGGAAGAAGTCGAGCATCACCACCTGCAGGTATTGCATCACCAGCTTGGGCTCGTCGTCGACGCCGGGCTCGTCCAGCTCCATGATCCAGAAGGTCGCGTTCATAGAGGTCGCGTTGGCGTGCTTGACGATAAACGGAATGTTAAGGATTCCCGCCGCCTCCGTGGCGCTGGTGGTCATGTCGAGCCGTGTGGTCCGTTTCACCTTGCCGGGGTCCGGCTGCGCGCTGCGCAGCAGCTCTTCGGGGTGGACCGGGTTGAAGCCGGGGAATCCCGGTGTCCCCGCGGGGACGGTGCCGAAGAACGGGGTGTCGTGGAAATGCTTGTAGGGCGCCATGTAGGGGCTCTCGAGCGGCGTCAGCAGGTCATCCGCCCCTCCGGCGGTGTCGTCCCGCGGCACGAGGACCCCCTCGGGGAAGCCGTTCACCGCCGGGATCTGCGGCGGGCCATCGAAGATATCGACCGCGGCATCGAAGCGCCCCAACGCCAGAAGCGAGTCGCCATGCGGCACTGTGCCGAGCCGGGCGATGTTGATGCCGTCGGTGGTGTGGTTGGTCATGAACAGGAACAGGCCGGGCTCGTGATGGATCGCCGCGCCGGGATCGGCGAGCTTGTCGGTTGCGAGATCCGGGCCGCTCTTGGGAAACTCGTCGACCGCCACCTGCTCGACAAGCTGCTGGTAGTCCAGCGCCACGACGAACTGGTCGAGGTCGCTCGGCCCGCCGGCACCGCGCGCGATGCCGCGGTTGGGCGCGCCCTTGTCGGCGGTGAAGAACTGCAGCGTCTCGCGGTAGTGGTTGACCATCAGCCGGTAATTGAACCCGGCGGGCGGCGGATCGGTGACGAAGGGCAGCGCGATGCAGTTCCAGCCGAACGGCACCTCGGCATTGGTGTTCTTCCAGATCCCCGGCAGGAGCTTCAGCGGCCCGAGGTCATCGTCAAAGGGTTTGGCAATCTCGATATGGCGAGTTTTGGCACGGCTCACGGCCTCTGCATTCAACATGGCTTCGATCCTCAAATGAATTGTGACGTCAAAAAATAAGCGGCAGACGGAGGAAAAACCGGGACCGCCGCCATGCGCGTTTCTATCACAAAAATACAATTCCAGATAGACAGCACTAAACCACAAAGTGTGTCAGGCCGTCTCGCGTCGACGCTCCGCCATCGCGCGGGCCTCCTCCATGACAGCGCCCGCGCGCGCAAACGGCTTGCCGCAGCTGGAAAAGCGTTTCATATCCGGGGGCATGGCCAAGCAGCTCGACTATCATACCCTGCGCGAGATCTTCAC
>Ga0114905_1000249_pt1 | contig 37027 bp, 30 predicted proteins | sample MalvireepMed_b05_FD_83499 | JGI IMG/M metagenome (GOLD analysis project Ga0114905, IMG submission 83499) | Marine viral communities from the Global Malaspina Expedition - Malaspina viral metaG DeepMed_b05 | ecosystem: Environmental > Aquatic > Marine > Oceanic | place: Mediterranean Sea...
GATCCGCGCGGCGTGCTGCACCTCGGCGCCCGAGCTCTCGACCGCGCCGGGGGCGAACCAGATCCGCAGCACCGCCGAGCCGAGCGCCATGCGCACGGCGTTCTTCGCCTCGCGCTCGGCCTGACCCGTGGCGAGTGTCGCCGAGACATCCGGGGCGAGCTGCTCGAACACCTCGAGCACGAAGCCCACCATCTGGAGCTCGAGCGTGGCGTGGTGCCGGTCGGCATCGTCGATGAGCTGGCGCAGGGCAGGGGTCACCGCCTCGAGCGCCGACAGCTGGCGCTGGCTGGCCGAGGCTTCGGTCGCCTGCAGCGTCTCGGTCTGGCCTTGCGCGACACCCGCTTCGAAGCCCTCTCGGCGCGCGTTGGCCACGGCCTCGTCGAATTGCGCCCGGGTGAACACCGCGCCGATCACCGGCTCGTCGCCGCGGCGGGCGGCGTCGAACTCGGCGTCGAAATTTCGGTCGAAGACAAAGCTCATGCGTTCGGTCCTTCAGCAAGCCACGACCGGACCACGGTGATCGCGCCCTCGGGCTCGCGCTCGATCAGCTCGCTCACGGTGTTGATCAGGCCGCGCGGCACGCCGCCCTGGACCGCGGCCAGTTCGACCAGTTCGTCGGCGCCGGGGGGCAGGGGATCGAGCACGGTGCCGGTCTGGTAGACCGGCTGATCGCCGCCCCGAGCGTTCGACGCGGTGGCGCTGTCGTTCGTGGTGGTGGCGGGCAGGTTGCCGGAGGGCGCAAGGCCGGGCAGATCGCCGCCGCCGCCCTCGGCAATCGCCGGCTGGTCAAAGACCCGGTTCAGCGCCGGGCGGACGCCCAGTGCGAGCACCGCCGCCACCAGCGCCAGCGCGAAGACGCCGCGCAGGATGGTGCCGGTGTTCTCGGTCAGGGTCTGGGCAAAGCTGCGCGACACCGGCTCACCGACATCCATCGAGTAATCCATGAAGCGCAGGCTCACCACCTCGACGCTGTCGCCGCGCGCCTCGTCAAAGCCGATCGCGCTCTGCACCAGCGCCTCGAGCCGCTGCAACTCTTCCTGGCTGCGCTCCTCGTAGTCGACCGCGCCGCCGTCCTGCACGTTGTAGATGCCGTTCACCAGCACCGCGACCGAGACCTTCTCGATGTCGCCCGGCTCGCGCACCGTCTCGGAGGAGGTGCCGCCGATCTCGTAATTGACGATCTCGTTGGTGCTGTTGGCGGTGTTGCGGTTGTTGCCCGGCACATCGGCGGCCAGCGCCGCGGGGATATCATCGGCGACGCCGACCTCGCCGCCCGCGGCGGTCTGGTCCTCGCGGGTTTCCTCGCGGGTCTCGGTGGAGCGGACGACGCGTTGATCGGGGTCATAGGTCTGCTCGCGCACCACCTGCCGCTCGGTGGTGAGGTCGACGCTGACCTGCACCCGCGCGTTGCCGGCGCCGACGCGGGCGCTCAGGATCTGGGCGATGCGCTGCCCGAGCCGGTCCTCGATCTGGGCGCGGGCCGATTGCAGCGAGGCCTCGCTGCCCGCCTCGCCGTCTTCGGAGAGGATGGTCTCGCCGGTGGCCGACAGCACGGTGACCTGCGCGGGGGCGAGATCGGGCACCGCCGAGGCGACCAGCGAGCGGATCGCGCGGGCCTGCCGCATCCCGACCTGGCGCGAGCCACGCACGATCACCGAGGCCGAGGGGCGCGGGCGTTCGCGCGAGAACGGCTCACGCTCGGGCAGGACGAGGTGAACGCGGGCGGCCTCGACCCCGTCGATGGTCTGGATCGAGCGGGCCAGCTCGCCTTCCATGGCGCGGGCGCGATTCACCCGCTGCATGAAGGTGTTCATGCCGAGCCCGCTGGCCTCGTCGAAGATCTCCCAGCCCGGCGTGCCGTCATTGGGAAGACCGGCGCCGGCCAGAAGCATTCGCGCCCGGGCCATATCCTCGCCCGGCACGCTGACCGCGGTGCCTGCCATGTCGGTACGCGACCGAATTCCGGCCTGCTCCAGAGATTCGACCATGCGCCCTGCCTCGGCAGGGGAGAGGTCCCGGTAAAGCGCCACGTAGTCCGGCGTCGTCACCGCCGAAAGCCCGAAGAACATGGCGAAAACCATCGCAACGCCAGCCCCGCCGAGGACCGTAAGACGTTTCCACCCCAGCGATTTCAGATTGTCTAGAATGCCCTGCACGCGAAGTTCTGCCTATTCCCCTGTCTTGTCCAAGGATAACCATAATTATTCTTGACCGGCAAGAACTAGCTCAGCTTTTATACTTGTATTAAACCGACATTTTGCGCATTGTGGTGCAAGATTAGAACAACTTCGAAGAACAGGGGCGATGGTCGACTCAACCGGGACATCCCAGGACGCTGAGACGCCGAAAAAGAAGACGTTGCTGCGCATCGTCGCGTTGCTCTTGCTGTGCGTGGCAGCGCTTGCGGGCGGCTTCGTGGCGTCGGTCGGGCCGCAGCGCGCGATGGAGCTCGTTGGTCTGGCGGACAACCCCGAGGACACGGCGGCCGCATCGGGCGAGGATGCCGCCGAAGAGCACGCGACCGGGGACGGGCACGGCGCAGCCCCCGCGACCCCGGCGGGGCTTCCGGGCGAGCACATCGTGGTGACGCCGTTTCAGGAGATCATCGTCAACATCACCGCGACCACCGCCACCGGACGCCAGACCACGCGCTTTCTCAAGCTCAACCTGGCGCTGGCCTATGACAACCGGGTCTCGGGCGCCGAGAACATCGAAAGCCGCAAGCTCTTCCTGCGCGACAGTTTCCAGGAATACCTGCGGCAGCTCAACGAGAACGACCTGCAGGGCTCGATCGGGCTGGTGCGGCTCAAGTCCGAGCTTCTGCGCCGCGCCCGCGCCATCTCGGACAGCGAGGCGCCGCAGGAGTTCCTTATCGCGGACCTGATCGTACAATGAGCACGGCACGCACCCTCACCCCCGACACCCGCGCCGTCGAAGAGCTGATCGTCGAGCGCGCCAAGCTCTCCTACGCCCGGCTGCCGATGCTCGAAGTGGTGTTCGACCGTTTCGCATTGTCACTGGCGCAGACGTTGAAAAGCTACCTCGGCGCCATGGCCGAGGTCAGCCTCGGCGGCATCGACTATCTCAGCTGTCAGGATGCGCTCAAGGATCAGCCCGATCCCTCGCTGATTTCGGTCACCACGGCCGAGGAGTGGAGCGGCACCGTCGCTGCCATCATGCCCCCCGAGCTGCTCTTCGGCATCATCGAGATCACCTTCGGCGGGCGGACTGTCGCCGCCGGCGAGAAGAAGATCCGCAACTTCACCAGCATCGAGAAACGCATCGGCCAGAACTTCACCGACAAGGTGCTGTCCGAGCTGTCGGAGGCCTTTGCCAAGGTCACGCCGGTGACGTTCGACATCAGCCATCTCGAGACCAACCCCAAGGCGCTGCTGCTGGCGCCCCCGACCAGCGCCTGCGTGCGCGCCCGCCTGACGATCGACATTGAGGGGCGGGTCGGCGAGATGGTCTTCGTTCTGCCAAACACCGCGTTCGAGAAGGTCAGCCACATCCTGTCGCAGCAGTTCACCGGCGGGCAGCTTGGCGGTGACAGCGGTTGGCGGCTCAAGATGACCGACATGCTTGGGCATACCAACGTGCCGATATCGGCGGTGATGGGGCAGGCGGTGCTGCCGATGCGCGATGTGCTGGCCTGGGCGCCCGGGCAGATGCTCGATCTCGGCATACAGATCGATGATCCGGTGACGCTGTGCTGCGCCGGCAAGGACATCGCCCACGCCGAGGTCGGCCACCGCAAGAACGGACGGATTGCGCTGAAACTCTCCGAAAAGCTCTACGAAGAAGAGGACTCCCCCGATGACCTTCGTGATTGATATCGCTATCCTTGTGTTGCTCGTGGGTACCTTGACCTATGCTTGGGTGGTGGACCGCCGTGTGCGCAGCCTGATGCGGGTCCTGCGCGAGATGGAGCCGATGATCGGCAATTTTTCCGAAGCCGTGGATCGCAGCGAGAGCACCGTGTCGGTGCTGCGTTCGCTGGGCCAGCAGGCCGAGCCCAAGCCGCGGCCCCAGCGCGAGCGTGAGCGTGAGCCCGAGATGACCCGCGCCGAGCCCTCCTTCCGCACCACCCGCGAGCGCCCGACGCGTCCGACCGGTGCCACCAAGGCCTCGGGCAAGTCCGAGCTGGTGCGCGGCTTCTTCGAAACCGTCCGACAGCGCGAGGCCTGATCCCAGATGCGTCCGATCACCTTCGTTCTCGCCGGCCTCGCCCTCGCGGTGGTGGCCAAGATCGGCGTCACGCTGATGGACGAGCCGGGCTTCTCGAGCGCCGGCGCCGATGGCAACACGCCCTTCGTGAGCGCGGCCTCTGCCGCGGCGACCGATGCCGAGAGCGCGGCCCCGGCGCCGGACCCGAAGGTCTGCAAGGCCCCGGAAGAGCTTCTCGCCTCGATCCAGCAGGAGCGCGAACTGCTCGAAGCGCAGAAAGAGCAGCACGCCAAGCGCGAGGCCGAACTGGATCTCACGGCGGAGACGCTCGAGGTCGAGCAGCAGCGGCTCGCCGATCTCAAGACCGAGCTCGAGGCGCTGCTCGACAAGGTAAAAGCGGCGCATACGGCCGATGTCGACAGGCTCGTGGCGCTCTATCGCAACATGAAGCCCAAGGATGCCGCGGCGATCATGAACGATCTCGATATCGAGGTGTCGGTCATGGTGCTCGGCACGATGAACGAGCGTGACGCGGCGCCGATCATGGCGGCGCTGACGCCGGTGCGGGCAAGGGCAATCTCGCAGATCATCCTCGAGCGCTCCAAGCTGCCGGGCGACCAGCGGCTCGACGACATCAAGCTCTGAGCGTTGCGGGATGCGGCCCGACCCGCATCCCGGCCGGGTCAGGCCTCGATGCCGCGCGCGGTGAGGATGCGCTCGGCGCTGTCGTTCCAGACATCCATCTTCACGATCTTGCCGTTCTCGACCACGAAGCGGTCGACATAGCGGTTGCCCTCGAACGCCGTGCCATCTGGCCATGCGCCGTAGAGATAGCCGGTGGAATAGACCACCGTGCCCTCGGCGCCCTGCGCCACGTCGAACTGGCGCATGTCCTTCTTCACCCAGGCGTAGCGCATGGCGTTGAACCCGGCCGGGCCCGCGGGGTGATGATAGACACGGCCGCCGGTGAAGGTGATGACCACGTCCTCCGCCACGTAGGTTGCCGCGCGCTCGGGATCGGGCACCATCGAGGCCTCGAGATAGTCGTGGACGATGCGGGCCTCCGGGCCGAGGGTTTCGGGATCGATGGACAGGGGCGTGGACATGCGGGCTCCTCGGCGTGTGCGACAGGTCTGCTCGCCCGTGCTAGACCTTCGGGGCGCGATTTCCTACAGCAATTGCAGGCGACTGCTGCTCATTCGGGCAGTGCGCGCGCGCCCCGGCGCGAATATACGCGATGATCCCCCTGGGGTTTTGACACGCGCCACGCGGCAGCCATGTAGTCCGGCAGCGCCACCTTGCCGGCACCGACAACAGATGAGGTCAGACCATGCGGTATCTTGCATCAACCCCGGCGGCAGGAATGGCGTTGCGATGAGCCTCGATCTGGTGATCCGTCGCGCGCGGCTCGAGGACGGGGCCGCGCCGGTCGACCTCGGCGTGAAGGACGGCGGCATCGTCGAGATCGCGCCCGCCATCGCGAGCGACTCGCCAGAGCGTGACGCGGCCGGCGGTCTGCTGATCCGGGGCTTTGCCGACAGTCACCTGCATCTCGACAAGGCCTGCATCCTCGAGCGGGCGCAGAACCGCTCGGGCGACCTCGGCGGCGCGCTCGAGGCGGTGACCACCGCCAAGCGCGACTTCACCACCGAGGATGTCTATGCCCGCGGCGCGCAGGTGCTCGACAAGGCCATCGGGCAGGGCACCACCCTGATCCGCACGCAGGTCGAGATCGATCCGTTGATCGGTCTGGCCGGGTTCGAGGCCGTGCGACGGCTCAAGGCCGATTACGCCTGGGCGCTAGACCTGCAGATCTGCGTGTTCCCTCAGGAAGGCCTGCTGAACTACCCCGGCACCGAAGACCTGCTGCGCGCGGCGCTGGAGCAGGGCGCCGACCTGCTCGGCGGCTGCCCCTATACCGACAGCGACCCGGAGGGCCAGATCGCCCGGATCTTCGGCATGGCGCGGGCGTTCGACGTGGATCTCGATTTTCACCTCGATTTCGACCTCGATACCAGCTGGCGGCACCTCGACGAGGTCGCGCGCCAGACCATGGCCCACGACATGCAGGGCAGGGTCGCCATCGGACATGTCACCAAGCTGTCGATGCTACCGCCCGAGCGGCTGGCCGAAAGCGTGGCCTTGCTGCGCGACGCGGGCATCGCGCTGACCGTGTTGCCGGCCACCGACCTGTTCATCACCGGGCGCGACCATGACCACGCGGTGCCGCGCGGGGTCGCCCCGGCGCATGTCTTTCACGCCGCAGGGGTGTGCTGCACCGTGGCGACGAACAACGTGCTGAACCCCTTCACGCCCTATGGCGACTGCTCGCTGCCGCGCATGGCCAACCTTTTCGCCAACGTCGCCCAGCTTGGCCGCCCCGAAGACCTCGCCGCCTGCTTCGCGATGATCAGCGAGGATCCGTTCCGCCTGCTGGGCCACGACAGCCGGATCGCGGTCGGAGGGCCTGCGGATCTGGTCCTGCTGCCCGGTCCCAGCCGCGCTGCGACCGTCTCCGAGATCGGCCGCCCGCTCTGGGGCATGAAGGCGGGGCGCCTGACCTTCGAGGCACCGGCGCCGCGTCTTTTCAGACCGTGACGACCATTCGATCGGTCAATTCCCCCCGGCAGGATCATAGTTGGACATACCGCCGAGCGGCCGCGCCTGCCTCAGGCTCTGTATCGCGGCACGAGACGCCCCAAGATGAGCGCGCCTGACGGACTCCGTTTTCCGAGCTGCGACCGCGTCCCGTCCGGCCCTGCGGCGACGCAGCGTTCGGGCCGGACGCTCGACAAGGCGCCGATGGCGAGGCTGCAGGTCACGGGGTGATGCCGGGCGGTCTGGTCTGCCTCTTTCGGGTGGTCCGGTGCGCAGGGTCGTGCCTGTTTGCCCGTTCGTTCATCGCGATGGTGGTCTCAGGCGTCGGTGGCCGATGGATCGAGGCGCTGTGGGGCCGCTCGGTGTTGTACTGGCAGCGTCGTTGTGGCCTAGATCAGGCGCTGCCGCTGCTCGACAGGTTTGCCCATATGGGCATCACCATCAGCGAGCCCGACACCACGCCGTTCATCGGGGCCTCGCAGCCCCTTTACGATATCCGGCTCACCCCCGATGGTCGGAAGGCGCTTTTCGACGCGCTCACCACGGACGAAGCCACTCCGGCCCGCGGCGCCATCTCCCCCGGCGCCGCAGGCCAAACAACCAGACGCAGGACAAGACACACATGCTCGATCTCGCCATCCGAAACGCTGAAATCGTCACCGCCGCCGACCGCATCCGGGCCGAGATCGGCATCCGTGACGGGCGCATCGTCACCATCGCCGAGGACGTGGGCGTGGCCGCGGAAGAGATCGACGCCGCGGGGCTTCTGGCCCTGCCGGGCGGGATCGACCCGCATGTGCATCTCGAGCAGCCGCAGGGCGGCGGCGTGGTGATGGCCGACGGCTTCGAGAGCGGCACGCGCTCGGCCGCCGCCGGTGGCAACACCACCGTGATGCCCTTTGCCCTGCAGCAGAAGGGCCAGTCGCTGCGCGAAGCGGTGCAGGCCTATCACGAGGCAGCCGACGGCAAGTGCCATGTCGACACCTCGTTTCACCTGATCATCACGGACCCGACGCCGCAGGTGCTTGGGCAGGAGCTGCCGGCGCTGGTCAAGGCCGGCTACACCTCATTCAAGGTCTTCATGACCTATGACGACATGGTCCTGAACGATGCCGAGCTGCTCGAGGTGTTCGACGTGGCGCGGCGCGAGAAGGCTATGGTCATGGTCCATGCCGAGGGCTACGACGCGATCCGCTACATGGCCAAGCGGCTGGAAGAGGCCGGCAGGACCGCGCCCTATTACCACGCCGAGAGCCGGCCGCAGTCGGTCGAGCGCGAGGCCACGCACCGGGCCATTTCCCATGCCGAGCTGACCGATGTGCCGATCACCATCGTGCACGTCTCGGGGCGCGATCCGATGGAACAGATCCAGTGGGCCAAGCGCCGCGGCATGAATGTCTGGGCCGAGACCTGCCCGCAATACATCGCGCTGACGGCTGACGACCTCAAGGGTCTGAACATGGACTTCGAGGGCGCGAAATACGTCTGTTCGCCGCCGCCGCGCGACAGCGACAGCCAGAAGGCGATCTGGGAGGGGCTGCGCGACGGCACCTTCGACATTTTCTCCTCCGACCACTGCCCGTTCCGCTTCGAGGATGCCAAGGGCAAGGACGTGGAGGGCGCGCGCACCTCGTTCCGCTGGGTGCCGAACGGCATTCCCGGCATCGAGACGCGGATGCCGATCCTGTTCTCGGAAGGGGTCTCGAAGGGCCGCATCGGGCTCGAGCGCTTCGTGGCGCTGACCGCGACCAACCCGGCGAAGCTATTCGGTCTCTACCCGCGCAAGGGCACGATCGCCGTGGGCGCGGATGCCGACATCACGCTCTGGGATCCCTCGCGCGAGGTGACGATCTCGCAAACGCTGATGCATCACGATTGCGACTACACGCCGTATGAGGGGCTCGAGGTCAAAGGCTGGCCGGTGCGGACCATCCTGCGCGGCAAGACGATCTTTGCCGAGGGCGAGGTGACTGGGGGCCGTGATGCCGGGCTGTATCTGGAGCGCGGCACCAGTCAGGCATTCGGGGCGTAACGCCGCCTGAGCCTTGCCGGCGCGGGCCCAAGCCGCGGAGCACCGCTCACACATTGCGTTTCGCGATGTGTGAGAGGCGCGCCATCGCCGGTCCGGCCCGAGGCCGGCGGTGCGCCGCGGACTTTGCCGGTCCAGCCTCGCGAAATGCAGCGCTATCCGAGGGCCGCGCGGGTGGGCTGAACCTCAACACAGCGTGTCGTCCCGACGGCCCATGGGCGCGAGTTCATCGCCAAGGCCGTCGGGGAGCGAAGGCGGCAGTCATCGAACCGGCGAGCCCTTGGGGAGAATGGCAACTGCGAGAGCAGTCAACTCGAAGCTTTGTGACAAGTTGCCGAACGGAGAGATCTTCTACTCGCTGGTCGAGGCCCGCGGGATAAGTGAGGCGCGGAGAGATCACTTCGATACCGTCAGCCCCCACGCCTCGCCGGGTTGTCGATCACCGTCGGTCCCGCGAGGGCGGATCCCCCCGCCCGAGACCTCGACCTTGCTGCCGGGGTCCGCCCTGCACCAAGACTGAAAGCGGGTCACCCGATAGCCCCAGATCAAACCGTCAGTTCGATCCGCAATCATCGGGCCAAGAGCGTCACGCTGGCCCCGGTATCGCGCCCTGTGCGGCGAGCTCCTCGATCTCCGCTTCGCTGCACCCAAGCGCATCTTTCAAGACGCGGCGGGTATCCTCCCCAAGCAGGCTTGGCGCGCGCGCACGCGCAGGGCCTTCTCCATCAAAGCGGATCGGACCCCGAACGAGGCGCAGGTCTCCTTCGGTCGGATGGTTGGCGGTCTCCACGAGGCCGCGCGCCGCGACGTGGGGCTGCTCCAGCGCGTCGCCGATGGAGAGGATCGGCGCGTTGGGCACGTCGTAGTCGCTGAGCCGCTCAAGCCAGAACGCCGTCGTGTCGCGGGACATCCGCGCGTGGATGATCTCATGCAAGGCGACCCGGTTCGCGAGCCGGGCCTCGTAAAGCGCGAAGCGCGGGTCCTCGATCAACTCGTCCTGGCCGAGGCAGCGCGCGAAGTTGTGCCAGAACCGTTCCGTCAGGCAGGCAACGATCACATGGCCGTCCGAGGTCGGAAACGAGCCATAGGGCACGATGCTGGGATGCTGCGATCCGACGGGTTGTGGGCTTTGGCCGGTCACGAAGTAGATCTGAGACAGGTAGCCCTGAAGCGCGATCAGGCTGTCCAGCATCGCCACCTCGACGTGACGCCCCTTGCCGGTGACATTGCGCTCGTGCAGCGCCGCCAGAAGGCCAAAAAGCGAGAAGATGCTGCCGGCCATGTCGCCCAGCGGCACGCCCAGCTTGTTCGGCGCCTGACCCGGCTCGCAGTTGACGCTCATGACACCCGAAAGCGCCTGCGCCACGATGTCGAAGGCGGGTTTGTCGCCCAGCGGGCTGTCCTGCCCGAAGCCTGTGATCGAGCCGTAGATCAGGCGGGGGTTGTCCGCCCGAAGGGTCTCGTAGCCGATGCCGAGGCGATCCATGACGCCGGGGCGGAAGTTCTCCAGCACGATGTCGCTCTGCCGCGCGAGATCCCGGGCGACCCGGACGCCATCGGGCGACTTCAGGTTCAGCGCGATGCTCTGCTTGGAGCGGTTGAGCGCGATGTAATAGTGGCTGAGCTTGCCTTGGAACGGCGGAAAGCTTCGGGTCTCGTCGCCCTTTTCCAGCGGTTCTACCTTGATCACCTCGGCCCCCAGATCGGCCAGCACCATGCTGGCGTAGGGACCGGACAGGATCCTCGAAAAATCCAGTACCTTGACCCCGGCAAGGGGGCCCGCGCTTGTCCCGGTCATGTCTTTTGCCCCGCTTTCGTGGATATTTTCAGGATGGCCGACGCGGATGCGATCGGCTCGCTGCCCGAGGTGACCTCTGCGTCGACGAAGATCAGCGACCGCGTGCCGTGGCGGATCGTGGCGCGCGTCTCGAGGAAGTCGCCAGCCCGGGCCGCGCCGAGAAAGCGTGTGTCCATCTGGACGGTCACGGTGGGCTGGCGATCGGCCGCATTCCACGCCGTGATGGCGAGGACCTGATCGAGAAGGCTGGTCAGCACGCCGCCATGGACGAGGCCGATGGCGTTCTTGTGCCCGTCATGGGTCTGGAGCCCGTAAGTGTCGCGGCCCTCGGGTCCGGTTGCGCGCAGCAGCGGCCCGATCAGCGCCATGAAGCCGTCGATCCGCATCGGCTTCCAGCCGTCGGGATGTCTGTCCTGTACCGTCAAGTGTTACCTCCCCGTGTCGATTTGCAGGTCCTGGATGTGATCGCGGATCGATTGCATGGCTGTCGCGAGCTTCGGGATTTCCCTGTCCTGAAGGCGTTCCGAAATGCCGATGGCGACGATCGATCGCGTCATCTTGCGGTTCAGGCCGAAGACCGGGACCGCAACCACTGTCACCCCCGAGATGTAGGCGCCCTGATCGACGGAATAGCCGCGCTCCCGCGCCTGGTGGACCTCGTCCAGCCATGTCTCGAAGGCGGGGGGATGATCCCAGACCAGCTTGTCGAAGCCGGCCTTCAGCGCCGCGTCATCGGTTGCATTGAAGGCCGCGAAAAGGCGTCCGGTCGCGCTGATGAGGGCGGGAAAGCGGCTGCCGAGATCGACCTGAAGGCGGAAGGGCAGGGTCGATTGCGACAGCGCCACCACGATCATCTGGCTGGGTTCGGCGAGCTGCGTGGCAATGCCGGTGACGCCGAACGCGTCCGAAAGCCCGGACAACCTGGGCTGGATCAGCGTCGAGAAGCTGTTGCGCTGCAGGGCCGAGCGCGCCAGCGGCAGGATGCCTATTCCGATCGAGTAGCGCTTGGTGGTCGAATCGAAATCCACCATGCCCTCGTCCTGCAGGACACGCAGGATGTGCAGGCAGGTGCTTGGCACCAGATCCAGCTCGCGCGCCATCGGATTGACGCCGACCGGATCCTGAGAGCGCGCCAGAAATCTCAGTATTGCCAAGGCTCTGGACACGGCGGGCACCTGCCGCTTGGTGGTTGGATTGGGTTGTTCCGTGGACATTTCTTGCCTCGCGACCGCTGATATTCATTGCCTATATACAATAATAATAGCGTATTGACAATAAATGCCTGCGATCCCTACCGTTGTCAACGAGCCGGATGACCACGCTGCGGTGCACCGGGTACGAGACTTGGGAGGCACAGCCGGATGACCCGCCTGACGGATTTCACGACCTTTGCAGACGCTCAGAAGCACTATTCGAAAGAGGGACTCTGGGCGCTGTTCGACGGCACGCGGGAGCGGTTCAACATTGCGCATGAGTGCATCGACCGGCATGTCGATGGCGGCGCGGTGGCGCTGCGGATCGCGCATTCGGGTGGCGCCGACGAGGTGGTCTCCTTCGAGGAGATTTCGCGCCGGTCCTCGCAGATCGCGCATTTCCTGACGGGCAGGGGGATCGGCAAGGGCGACCGCGTGGCGGTGATGATCGACCCCTCGCTGGCCTTCTATTGCGCGTTGTTCGGAGTGATCAAGACAGGCGCCGTGGCGGTCCCGATGTTCTCTCTGTTCGGGCCCGACGGGATCCGGCTGCGGGTCGGCGACTGCAAGCCCGAGGTCTTCTTCACCAATGCCGAGAAGGCCCCCGAAGCCGTCGAAGGTGGCGCGAAGAACGTCATCGTGGTGGACCACGATTTCCTGAACGGACTGAACGATCTTCCCGCGACCTTCGACTGGGACACCGCCGGGGGCGACCTTGCGGTGCTGCAATACACCTCGGGCACGACCCGCGCGCTGCCTGCCGCGGTCGAGCACAGCCACCAGTCCATCGTCACGCTGATGGTGGCCGCGCTTTACGCCACCGGCATCCGGCCCGGCGACCGCTTCTTCTGCCCGTCCTCACCGGCATGGGGGCATGGGCTGTGGCACGGCACGCTGGCGCCGTTGGCGATGGGCGTCTCGACCGGCACGTTCAGCGGCAAGTTCGATCCGGTGCGGCTGCTCAAGGCGCTGCAGGACTTCCGGATCACCAACCTCACCGCCGCCGCCACCCATTACCGGATGATGCGCAATTCCGGCAAGGCCGAGAGCTTTACCTATTGCTTCGACAAGCTGTCCTTCACCGGAGAGCCCATCGACTCCGAGACCGCCGCCTATGTCGAGCGCGTCTTCGGCACCAAGGTCCGCTCGATGTACGGCACCACCGAGATCGGCGTGATCATCGCCAATTATCCCGGTGCCGACGATCTCGAGGTCCGCGACGGTGCGATGGGCAAGGCCGTGCCCGGCGTCGAGGTCGAAGTGCAGCGCGAAGACGGCAGCGCCGCCGCACCGGGCGAGACCGGCGAGCTGATGGTGAAGAAGCGCGGTCAGTGGTTCCCGACCAAGGATCTCGGCCGGGTCGACGAGGACGGCTATTTCTACCACGGCGGCCGGGCGGACGACGTGATCATCTCGGCCGGCTGGACGATCGGCGCGGTCGAGGTCGAGGATGCGCTGCTCAGCCACCCGGCGGTGGCCGAATGCGGGGTCGTCGGATCGCCCGACGCGGTCCGCGGCCTCGTGGTCAAGGCCTTCATCATCCTCAAGACCGAGGAGACCGACGGGCTGGTCGAGGACATCCAAGACCACGTCCGCGCCCGCCTCGCACGGCACGAATACCCCCGCCGGATCGAATTCGTCAGCGATCTGCCAAAGACACCCGCCGGCAAGGTCAACCGCAAGATCCTGCGCGACCGCGAGGCCGAGAAAACACATGCCGCGGAATGATCCGCGCGCAAAACCCATGTCCCGAGGAGAGAGACATCATGAACGACATGACCCACAAGAAATTTCCCAAGATCACGCAGGAGGGGCTGGACGACCTGCGCAAGCGCATCGGCGTGAAGATCGAGAAAACCGTCGAGCCCTGGTGCTACGAGGCGACCCGTGACAACATCCGCCACTACGCGCACGGGATCGGCGACGACAACCCGCTGTGGTGCGATCCCGACTATGCGAAGACGACGAAATACGGCGACGTGATCGCGCTGCCGAGCTTCCTGTTCGCGACCAACCGGATCATCTCGGGCTATGTGGGCGGTCTGCCGGGCGTGCATGCGATGTGGTCGGGCGCCAACTGGAACTGGCACAAGACCATCACCCGCAACATGGAATTCCGCACCGAAGCGGTCCTGAAGGATCTGATCGAGCACGACACCCGCTTTGCCGGGCGCGCGGTGCAGCAGATCTACCACGTCGATTTCTACGACGCCGCGACCGGAGAACTGGTGGCCGATGCCGACAGCTGGTGCTTCCGCACCGACCGGGATCAGGCCCGCGAAAACGGCACCAAGTACACCGAGGCCAAGGAAAAGGGCCGCCGCGTCTGGACCGAGGACGAGCTGCAGGAGTTCTACAAGTACTACGAACAGGAAGAGGTTCGCGGCGCCGAGACCCGCTACTGGGATGACGTGAACGAGGGTGACGACCTGCCGACCATGGTCAAGGGCCCGATGACCGCGACCGGTTTCATCGCCTATGCGCAGGGCTGGGGCGGGCTTTACATCCGCGCCAACAAGCTGGCCTGGCAGTTGCAGCAAAAGCACCCCAGCGCCGGCCCCAAGAACAAGTTCGGCATTCCCGATTGCCCCGAGCGCGTGCACTGGGAAGAGGAATTCGCGCTGGAGGTCGGCGCGCCCGGCGCTTACGACTACGGCCCGGAGCGGACCTCGTGGCTGACGCACCAGATCACCAACTGGATGGGCGATGACGGCTTCCTGCGGCAGGCCAAGTGCCAGGTGCGCCGGCACAACCCCGAGGGAGACATCATCCTGATCCACGGTCAGGTCATCCGCAAGTTCGAGGAAGACGGGCGGTTCCTGCTGGAAATCCGGCAGCGCGCGGAACAGCAGGACGGCGACTTGTCGGCCATGGGATCGGCCATCGTCGAGCTGCCCAAGCGCTGAGACCTGAAACTGCAACGGCAATGGGGAGGCAAGGCCGATGCTTGAAAAGGTTCTGAGCAAGGTGGAGGACCTGCTCCACCTCGCGGGCTGTCTCAGCCTTGTGGCGGTGGCGGTCCTGATCAATGGCGACATCCTGTTGCGGCTGTTCGCCAATCGACCGGTGCAGATCCAGTTCGAGCTGACCGAACTGTACCTGATGCCGGCCCTTGCCACCTTGTCGCTGTCGCGGGTCTTTCGCGACGGCGGCCATCTGGCGCTGGAATTCACTCCGGAACGCCTTCCGGGCGCGTTCGGGGCCGTCGTCTCGAAGCTGCGCCTTCTGCTGCCGGCGGCCTTTTTCGCCGCCGTCACCATCATGTCCGGGAAATTTGCCATCGGCGCCATCCTCCACGGTGACGTGGAATACGGCGTGGTCGATTGGCCGCTTGGCTGGGCCTATGCCGTCGTTCCCATCGGGTGCGGCGTGCTGGTCCTGCGCCTGCTGCACGACGCGGCAAGACCGCCTGTCGCTGCGGACATCTGAAGAAAACACATGGGAGGAGAAACAAGATGAAGACCAAGACCACGTTCGTCGCGGCACTGGTGGCCGCGCTCGCGCTGGAAGCCACCGGGGCGCAGGCCGAAACCCTGCGTCTGGGCGATTTCCAGTCCACCAGCCATATCGTGTCCGTCGAAGGCACCTCGAAATGGATGACCGCCGTCGAGGAGGCCACCGGCGGAGAGATCACGTTCCAGCACTTCCCGTCGCAGCAGGCCGCCAAGTCCAAGGCCCAACTCGACGCGGTGAACAACGGCATCCTCGACGCGGCCCTGCTGGGCACGCCCTATCACGCCGACGTCCTGCCGCTGAACTCGGTGGTGGCGCTGCCGGGTTACTACGGCTCTGCGGTCGAAGGCACCGAGGCGCTTCAGTCCATGCTGAAGGAAGGTCCGCTGCGCGAGGAGATCCTTGCCACCGGCGTGACGCCGATCTTCGGCTTCGTGCTGCCGCCCTATCAGGTTCTGGCCAAGTCACGGCTGGGCGCGCTCGCTGACTGGGACGCGCAGGACATCCGCACCTCCGGCTCGACGCAGGCCATGACGGCGCGCGCGCTCGGCGGCGTCGGAATTTCGATCCCCGGACCCGAAGTGTACACCGCCGTGGAGCGCGGCCGCCTGGACGCGGTGCTGTTCCCGCTGGCTTCGGTGCCCGGATACAAGCTCAACGAGGTGGTCAGCCACATTTCCACCAACGGCTCGTTCGGCGGCTACAGCTTCGTCATGGTGATCCGCAGCGACCTGTTCGACGGCCTCGACGCCGAAACGCAGGAGGCCCTGGTCGAGCTGGGCGGCGAGACCGCGCTGCACGTGGCCAAGGCGCAGGACGACTCGGTCGCCGGCCTGATCGAGGAGTGGAAGGCGGAAGGCATCGATACCTACGCGTTCACGGATGAGGAACTGGCCGAGATTTCCGAGCAGATGACTGCGGTAAGCGCGGACTGGTCCGAGCGCATCGGCGGCGACAAGGCCGCCTCGGTTCTGGAAAGCTACGGCGCCCTGACCCGCAAGTAAGCGGACGGCCCGACCATGCCTGCCGACAGCCGCCGCGTCCGGCGGCTGTCCCGTCATCCTTTCAAGCGCAAAGGCCACATATGCTGACCTTCCTTGCCATTCTGGCTCTGTTGGCCATTCTCATGGCGTTCCGCGTGCCCATCGCCTTTGCCATGGGAATTGCGGGAACGCTGGGCCTTGCTGCGCAACTGGGCCCTCGCCCGGCGCTGGCAGTGCTCGAACGAACGTTCTTCAACACCTCCGCCTCTTTCATCCTCGTGGCCATTCCGCTGTTCATCCTGATGGCAGAGCTTCTGACCGCCGGGGACGTCACGCGGCGCGCGATCATCGCCTGTCAGGCGTGGATCGGTCACGTCCGGGGCGGGCTTGCCATGGCCACGGTCGCGGCCTCGGTGATCCTTGCCGCGCTGGTGGGAAGCTCCACCGCCTCGACCGCGGCGATGTCCGCCTCGGCCTATCCGGAAATGCGGGCGCACCGCTATTCCGATCGGCTGGCGGCGGCGGTGGTCAGCGTCGGCGGCACGCTCGCCGTCGTCGTGCCGCCCTCGATCGTTCTGGTTGTCTACGGGGTGCTGACGGAAACCTCGATCGGCAAGCTGTTCATCGCCGGGATCATCCCCGGCCTGCTGACCGCGGCCGGTTTGGCGATGGTGATCAAGATCATCGCGCATTCCACCGATCAGGCGCCGAAAGGCGAACCCTTCGTTCTCAAGACGGCGGTGAAGCAAAGCCGTCATGTCATTCCGATGGTGCTGCTTATGGTGGCGGTGATCGGGGCGATCTACGGCGGCATCGCCTCGCCCTCCGAGGCGGCGGCGCTGGGGGTCATGGGGTCGCTGGTGATCGTGCTGGCGCAGCGCACGCTGAGCTTCGTGCAGCTGAACAAGTCGATCAGCAGCGCGATCCGCGCGACGGTGATGATCGTTGCCATCGTGGCCTGCTCGGCGATCTTCTCGAACTACCTCGCCTTCACGCGCATCACCCATGCGATGCTGGAATTCGTCGCCACGACAGAGATGCGGCGCGAAGTCCTCATGGGCATCATCATCCTCGTGCTGCTGGTGATGGGCATGTTCATGGACCAGCTGGCGATCCTGTCGCTGGCAATGCCGCTGGCCTTCCCGACGGCCATGGCGCTGGACTACGATCCGGTCTGGTTCGGAATCGTCGTCACGAAGACCGTCGAGATCGGACTGCTGACCCCGCCCCTGGGACTGAACGCCTATGTAGCGGCGGCGCAGACGCGGGTTCCGCTGGGCACGATCTTTCGCGGCATCCTGCCCTTCCTCGGCATGGAGATCGTGGTGCTGATCCTGCTGCTGTCCTTCCCCGAGATCACGCTCTTCCTGCCTGACCTGATGATGTCGCGCTAGCGGAGAGACCTCGAACCTGCGCGCATCGTTCCCCCCTTCGCGGAAGGCACGGGGTGAGATGCGCGCAGCCGAGACCCGGAGGCCGGGTGCCAATCCTCGCGCGACTCTGGCTCTGACGCACCTTCGATGCGCGCCGGTCACGGAGGCATCGGGCCCCTCTGAGGTCCGATCAGAAGAGCTGGCAGGACGCGGCATTTGACCATGAGCGGGTTGCGCCCGCCTGGCCCTCGCCCCGCCCGCCGTCAGTTCGACATCCGCCTCGATGATCCGCGCGCCGGCACGTCGCGCACGGGCTGCCGGTCAGCCTGCGTTGCAGCGCCTGTCTGTCGTCGATCGTCGCCTCTGCCGCTTGGGTGTCGTGTGCCGCAAGCCGAACCTCTCCCAAGAACGGGGATGCCTGCCAGCGTCGCCCGTGGCCGCGCCGCGCGACGCGAAAAGCGCCACGCGCGGCCTTCGGTATCCACGCATGGGAGGCGGCTCACACCAGCTATCACGCTGATTTCATGCGATAGAGTTGCTGCGCGATTGGCGCAAGAAGCCCCGAACCAAGCCAAAATCTGATTTTTGAAACTTCGTTTTGACAAATGTCAGAATCGTTTGTAGGAATTTTGTCAGATTGATCGTGACTAATGTCAGGATCGGCCGGGGGGAGCCGGCGAGGAGGGGAACCAATGTCGAAGTCGCTGTTGATCGCGGGGGGAATTCGCAAGTCCTTCAACGGGGTGCCCGCTCTGAAGGATGGCCGCTTCGTGTTGCAGTCGGGGTCGGTTCACGCACTTTGCGGCGGCAACGGCGCCGGAAAGTCGACCTTCCTCAAGATCCTCATGGGCATCCACCATCGCGACGGCGGCACGCTGGAGCGCAACGGCGAGGCGGTCGTCTTCGACAGCCCGTCCGAGGCGCTCGCCAACGGCATCTGCATCATCGAGCAGGAACTGAGCCCGGTCCCCGCCATGTCGGTCGCCGAGAACATCTATCTCGGGCGCGAGCCGGTGGGATTCCTCGGCCGGGTCGATTTCCGCAAGATGAACGCCGATGCGCAGGAGCTGCTGGACCGGTTCGGCTTCGGCATCCGGGCCGAGACGATGATGATGGACCTCACCGTGGCGCAGACCCAGCTGGTCGAGATCGCCAAGGCACTGAGCTACGACGCCGAGGTCATCATCATGGACGAGCCGACCTCGGCGCTTGGCGAGGCGGAAGCGGACCAGCTCTTCGAGGCGGTGCGCGCGCTGAAAGAGCGCGGCAAGGGCGTGATCTACGTCAGCCACCGCCTTTCCGAGATCTTCAGCATCTGCGACAGCTACACGGTGTTCCGCGACGGCGCCTTCGTCGAGGAGGGCAGCCTTGCGGACATAGACAAGACACAGCTCATCAACCTGATCGTCGGGCGCCCCCTGACCGAGGAATTCGTCAAGGAGAACGCGCCCGGCAGCGAAGAGGTGCTGGCGGTGCAGAGCCTCGGCGCGGATCGCGGCGTCGCGGATGTGAGCTTTTCAGTGAAGCGCGGCGAGATCCTGGCGCTTTATGGCCTGATGGGCTCGGGGCGCTCCGAGATCTTCGACCGCCTCTTCGGCCTGTCGTCGAGCACGGCGGGCGAGATCCTCCTCGGCGGCAAGCCGGTGCGGATCACCTCGCCCAAGGAGGCGATCGAGGCCGGGCTTGCCTATGTCACCGAGGACCGCAAGGGCTCGGGGCTGAACCTCGCGGGCGATGTGCGCGACAACCTGTGCCTTGCCACGCTCGAAGAGATGTCGCCCGCCGGGGTGATGAACGGGCGCGCCGAAGCCGAGGCCGCCGGGCGGATGATCTCCACCCTGAACATCAAGACGGCGAGCGACCGATTGGGCGTGTCGAACCTGTCGGGGGGCAACCAGCAGAAGGTTGTCCTGGGCAAGTGGTTCCTGACGCAGCCGGAGATCCTGCTGCTCGACGAGCCGACGCGGGGGGTCGATGTCGGCGCCAAGCGCGAGATCTACCGCGTGATGTCGGATTTCGCCGCTGCCGGCGGGACGATCATCATGGTCTCTTCGGAGACCGACGAAGTGCTGGGCATGGCCGACAGGGCCGTGGTGATGCGCGACGGGCGCGTTGCCGGCGAACTGGACAGAGCCGACATGTCGGCGGAGGCGCTGCTGCACCTGGCGGTCTGAGGGCGCTGCGGCAAGCTGCCAAACGGGAGGAATGACGTGGAAAATCAAATGAAGGCCGAGGCCCCCGCGGGCGCCGGCGCCGGTCAGAAACGGACCGTGACCGAAAAGATCGGCCCGGTTGCCCAGCGATACGGCATCCTGATCGCGCTGGTGCTGCTGTGCGTGGTGCTGGCCATCGTGAACGAGAATTTCCTGAGCTCGCGCAACATCATCAACGTGCTGCGCCAGACCTCGATCAACGGCATCCTCGCCATCGGCATGACCTTCGTCATCCTGACCCGGGGGATCGATCTGTCGGTCGGCTCGGTGGTGGCGCTCACCGGCGTGGTCGCGGCAAGCTTCGCGACGACCTCCTCGTCGGGTTTCATCCCCGGCGCCCCCTACATGCCGGCGATCCCCATCGTGATCGGGGTGCTGACCGGAATGGTGGCGGGGGCGATCTCCGGCGTCGTGGTGGCGCGCTTCGCGGTGCCGGCCTTCGTGGCGACGCTCGGCATGCTGTCGGCGGCGCGGGGCATGACGCTGATCTACACCGACGGGCGGCCCATCCCGGCGCTGTCTGACGGGTTCCGCTGGATCGGGACCGGGGATGTCGCGGGCATTCCGCTGCCCATCATCCTATTCGCGCTGGTCTTCGCGGTGTCGCATTTCGTGCTCACCCGCACCCGCTTCGGTCGCCATGTCTACGCGGCGGGGGGCAACCCGCACGCCACCAAGGTCTCCGGCATCTCGGTCAACCGCATCCGCTTCATGGTCTACGTGATCTCCGGCGCGCTTGCGGGGATCGCGGGGATGATCCTCGCGGCGCGCACCGGCTCGGCCCTGCCGCAGGCCGGCGTCGCTTACGAGCTCGACGCCATCGCGGCGGTGGTCATCGGCGGCACGTCCCTTGCGGGCGGGGTCGGCCGGGTCTCGGGCACCGTCATCGGCGCGCTGCTGATCGGGGTCCTGAACAACGGGCTCGATCTCATGGGGGTCGAATCCTACTACCAGCAGGTCATCAAGGGCGCGCTCATCGTGGCTGCCGTGATGCTCGACCGGTCGCGCAAGACCGAGGACTGAGCCTGCTTCACACGCCCAAACATCGTCTCAAGGGAGGAAACCAACATGACGAGCAAGTTCCTGAAACTCACCGCAAGCGCGATGGCGCTCGGCCTGACCGTGGCCGGCGCGGCCAGCGCGCAGGACGACCCGATCAAGGTCGGCGCAACGGTCTACGGCCTCAACGCCGAGTTCATGCAGCTCTGGGCCAATGCCGCCGAGAACCACCCGGCGGTGCAGGACGGCACCGTCGAGCTGACCGTCTTTGACGGCCGCTACGACGCGCTGGTCCAGCAGGACCAGTTCGAGACCATGATCACGCAGGGCTTCGACGCCATCGTCTTCGTGCCGATGGATATCGAGGCGGGCGCGACCGCCGTGCAGCTGGCGCATGACGAGAACATCCCCGTTGTCGGCTCCAATGCCCGCGTCAACAGCGACCTGCTGACCGCCTATGTCGGCTCCAATGACGTCGAGGCCGGCTACATGGAAGCCAAGGCGGTTCTCGACAAGATGAACTGCGAAGGCGACGTGGTGATCATCGAGGGCCCGATCGGCCAGTCCGGCGAGATCCAGCGCGGCGAAGGCAACGAGAAGGCGCTGGCGGAATGCGAGGGCGTCGAGGTGCTCGAGCGGCAGACCGCCAACTGGTCCCGCGCCGAGGCGCAGAGCCTGATGGAGAACTGGCTGACCTCGCACGGAAGCGACATCAAGGGCGTGATCGCGCAGAATGACGAGATGGCGCTCGGCGCGATCGAGGCGATCAAGGCGGCCGGCATGGACGTCTCCGACTTCGCCATCGCCGGCGTCGACGGCGTGACCGATGCGCTCAACGCGGTGAAGCGCGGCGAGATGGACTCGATCCTGCAGGACGCCACCGGCCAGGCGCAGGGCGCCATCGATGTCGCCATCAAGGCGGTGATGCCGGATTACGAGCCGCAGTCGCCGCTCTGGGAGGACTACCCCGAGCTGGACTGGGCCGATGGCGGCGAGACGCTCTACCAGGTGCCGTGGACCCCGGTGACCATGGACAACGTCGACGAACTGCTCGCCGAGCGTCAGTAATGACAGCGCCCCGGCGCGCGTGATGCGCCGGGGCACCCCCTGCGGCCCCCCGAAAACGGGTGCGCGGCTGCACCGGACCTTCCCCTGAAAGGACATGACATGGCCAAGGGTGCCGATTTCTCTCTCGCGGGCCGGACCGCCATCGTGACGGGTGCCGCCTCCGGCATCGGAGCCGCGATCGCCGAGGCCTTCGCCGCCGCCGGAGCGCGCGTGGCCCTGCTGGACATGAACGAGGACGCTGCCGCCGACCGCGCCGCCGCGCTGGAAGGCGGGGCGCAGGCCTTCACCTGCAACGTCACCGATCCAAAGAGCATCGAGGCGGCGGTCAGCGCCGTGACGGACGCCTTCGGCGGCATCGACATCCTGGTGAACTCCGCCGGTATCGTCGATCTCGCTCCCGCCGAAGACCTGAGCAGCACCGCCTGGACGCGGACCATCGACGTCAACCTGACGGGAAGCTTCCTGATGGCGCAGGCCGTGGGCCGCGCGATGATCGAAGCCGGCAAGGGTGGACGGATCGTCAACCTTGCGTCGCAGGCCGGGTCGGTCGCGATCGAAGGCCACGTCGCCTATTGCGCGTCGAAATTCGGCATCATCGGCGTGACCAAGACGCTGGCGCTGGAATGGGGCGGGCATGGCATCACGGTCAACTCGATCTCGCCGACGGTGGTGATGACCGAGCTGGGCAAGAAGGCCTGGGAAGGGCCGAAGGGCGAGGCGATGAAGGCGCAGATCCCGGTCGGCCGCTTTGCCGAGCCGGAAGAGATCGCGGCATCGGCGGTGTTCCTCGCCTCGGGTGCGGCGGCGATGATCAACGGGGCCGACCTTGTGGTCGATGGCGGATACACGGTGAAATGATGACAGAGGATGCAGGCAAGCCTGGCGCGGGCAAGGAAATGCAGCGGTTCGTCAACGACCCCGACGACCTGGTGGACGAGACGGTCGCGGGCTTCGTCAAGGCGCATCGCGAGCTGGTGCAGAAGGACCCGATGAACGCCCGCGTGGTGCTGTCGCGCTTTGCCCCGCAGGACGGCAAGGTCGGCATCGTCACCGGGGGCGGCTCGGGGCATGAGCCGGCGTTCATCGGCTACACCGGGCGCAACATGGTCGATGCGGTGGCGGTGGGCGAGCTGTTTTCGTCGCCGACCGCGAAGAGCTTTGCCGATGCGATCCGTGCCGCCGATGGCGGCGCCGGGGTCGCGGTGCTCTATGGCAACTACGCGGGCGACAACATGAACGTGCGCATGGCCTCGGAGATGGTCGCGCCGGAGGGCATCGAGGTCGGCACCGTGGTCGCGACCGACGATGTCTGCTCGGCGCCCGCCACCGAGCGGGACAAGCGCCGGGGCGTCGCGGGCGAGATCTTCATGTGGAAGATCGGCGGCGCGAAGGCCGCCCTCGGCGGCTCGCTCGAAGAGGTCATCGCGGTGTCGCAGAAGGCCATCGACTCCGTGCGCTCGGTGGGCGTCGGCCTCGGGCCGTGCACGCTGCCCGCCGTGGGACACCCCAATTTCGAGATCGCGCCGGGCACGATGGAGGTCGGCATCGGCCACCACGGCGAGCCGGGCACCCGCGTCGAGGATCTCAAGACCGCCGACGAGGTGGCCGACGACATGCTCAAGATCGTGCTGGACGATCACGGGCTGGCCGAGGGCACCGAGGTGGCGGTGCTGGTCTCGGGGCTGGGGGCGACCCCGGTGAACGAGCTCTACGTGCTTTACGACCGGATCGAGACCGGGCTTGAGGCGGCAGGGCTCAAGGTCCACCGCGCCTTCGTCGGCAATTACTTCACTTCGCTCGAGATGATCGGCGCGACCCTGTCGGTGATGGCGCTCGACGACGAGTTGAAGACGCTGATCGACGTGGAATGTGCCTCTCCGGGGATGACGGTCATCGGCGAGGCCGCCGCGCCGGTGGGCGAGGTCGTGCGGCGCAAGCACCGCGCCGGCGCCGGGGCCGCGGCAGCGAACGTGCCGCAGGCGCCGGAGGCAACGCAGGCGCCCGCGCTTGACCTGGGGCAGGCGTCGGGGATCGTCACCGAGATCGCGTCGGTGATCGTGCAGAACAAGGCGCACCTGTCCGAGATCGACGGTCTGATCGGCGACGGCGATCACGGCATCAACATGGCCAAGGGCTTTGGCCGCGCCGCCGAGCGCATCGGCACCGTGCCGGGCCCGCTCGAGCCCGCGCTCGAGCAGCTTTCGGACGTCCTGATGTCGGAGATCGGCGGGTCGATGGGGCCGCTTTACGGCTTCATGTTCCACAACATGTCGCTGAGCATCGCCGGGCGCGGGGCCATCGACGCGACAGGGTTCTCGGCCATGCTGCACGCGGGCCTTGCCGGCGTGCGCAGCACCGGCGCGGCGCAGGTCGGTGACAAGACCCTGGTCGACTGCTTCGTCCCCGCGGTCGAGGCGTTCGACGCGGCAATGGCACAGGGCTTCGCTCCCGCGCTTCAGGCGATGACGCGCGCCGCCGAGGAAGGCCGGGACCGCACCGTCGACCTGGTTGCGAAACTCGGACGCGCCGCGCGGCTGGGCGAGCGCTCGCGCGGGGTGCCCGATGCCGGGGCGACCTCCTGCTGCCTGATCCTGACGGAACTCGCTACAGCAACGACGCGCCGTCTGGGCAGCGCCTGATATTGCGTCCGGCCGGCATCCCTCTCGATGCCGGCCGGACAGCTTGCCTTCGGGCAGGGGGCCATGCGAGGAATGTACTCCCGCGTCGCCTCGGCGGCGAGCTTCCAAGGCCCGGACCAGCACCATGCGCAGTTTCAGCCGCTCCGACCTGAGCGATCTCTTCATGGCATTCGCCGCCCGGATGGCGCAGGAGCGCCCCCGCCTTGGCGCGCTCGACGGCGAGATCGGCGACGCGGATCACGGCGTTGCCATGGCCGATGGCTTCGATGCGGCGGCGCGCGCGCTTCAGCGCAGCGACGATGCGGGGGAGGGGCTGGCCGACGGGCTGACCCTCGCGGCACACGCGTTTCTCAATGCCGTCGGTGCCACCACCGGGCCGCTCTATGCCAGCGCGCTGATGCGCGCCGCCGAGACCTTCGGCACGCAGACCGAGGTGCCCTTCGAACGCCTTCCGGAGCTTGTCGTTGCGATCCACGACGGCATCGAGGCGCGCGGCCATGGCAATCCCGGCGACAAGACCATGCTCGACGCCTGGGGACCGGCGGCGCATGTGGTCGCACGAGACCTGCCCGCGACTGACCCGGTCGCATTGCTGCGCGCGGCGGCGGAGGCCGGCTCCAACGGGGCCGAGGACACCCGTGCCATGATGGCCGCGCGCGGCCGTGCGGCGCGGCTGGGGGCGCGCAGTATCGGCCATCTCGACCCCGGCGCGGTCTCGGCGGCGGCCCTGCTCGAGGTGCTCGCCGACTGGGCCGCACGGCACAAGGACGCCATCTGATGGCTCCGCGCAGAGCCGCCAGCGCCGCAGGGCGCAAGCCACCGACCCGCTTCGGCGAGGACAACCTGCTCTGGGCAGCATGGCTCTACTACGAGGAAGGCCTCACCCAGGCCGAGATTGCCGAGCATATGGGTGTATCCCGCCCGTCGGTGAACGCCTATCTCGCCGATGCCCGCACCCGTGGCATCGTCTCGATCGAGATCGCGCCCGAGCGGTTCCGCGCCCTGACGCTGGCGCGGGCGATGCAGGATCATTTCGGGCTGAGCGATTGCTATGTCATCCCGTCCGAGGGCGGCGAGCGCTCGCTGATCGACCGGCTGGGCGCTGCCGCCGCGCAGGTGCTGGCGAGGGTGACCCGCTCGGGCGACACGCTGGCGGTGACATGGGGGCGCACCACCCTGGCCCTGGCCAACAACGTCATGCCCGCCGGGCTGAAGGACGTGCGGGTGATCCAGGCCACCGGCGGCACCACCGCCAAGATCCCCTGGACTCCCGAAGCCTGCGCCACCCGCCTCGCCGAGAACCTCGGCGCGCGCTGCATCCCGCTGTCGGCGCCGGCCATCGTCTCGGCTCCCGAGATGCGCGACCTCCTGCTGCGCGAGCCGGTTCTCGCGGAGCAGATCGAGGCGCTGGGGCAGGCGGACCGGATCGTGCTGGGGATCTCGTCTTTGCGTCCCGAAAGCACCATTCATACCAGTGGCTTCTTCGACGGCATCTCGCTGCATGATCACTACCATTCCGCGGTGGGGAGCATCACCGGTCGGATGATCGACGCCAACGGTGTCAGGGTCGAAGGTCCGCTCGAAGAGCGCACCATCGGCATCGATCTCGACCAGATCCGCCGGGTGCCGGAACGCTTGGCCGTTGCCGGCGGGCTCGACAAGGTGCAGGCGATCCTTGCGGCGCTGCGCGGCGGCTATGTGACGGTGCTGGTGACCGATGCCGACACCGCGCGCGCCATCCTGACCTCGGAGGGCTACGAGGACCGCCCCCGCCGCCGGCCCGACACCCCCCCTGCGCCGCTGCCCGAGCGCACGCGGGTGAAGAAGTTTCTCAATCGCCCGCGCGATGCGGTGGACGAGGCGATCGCGGGCGCCCTTCTGGCGCATGAGGCGTTGCTGGCGCCTGTCGAAGGCGTGCCCCGTGCGATCCGCTCCCGGCATGGCCCGCGCAAGGGCAAGGTCGGCGTGGTGATCGGCGGCGGATCGGGGCACGAGCCCGGATTCCTGGGATATGTCGGGCAGGGCCTCGCGGATGCGGTCGCGATCGGCAATATCTTTGCAGCGCCGCCCCCGGACCCGATCCTTGCTGCGACGCTGGCTGCCGATGGCGGGGCAGGGGTCCTGCACATCTTCGGCAATTTCTCGGGCGATCTGATGAACTTCGAGATGGCCGCAGAGATGGCGCAGGCGCAGGGGATCGAGGTGCGCACCATCGTCACGACCGACGACATCGCCTCCGCGCCGTCGGATGCCCGCGCCGCCCGGCGCGGGGTTGCGGGCAACGTCTTCGTCTTCAAGATCGCCGGGGCCGCGAGCGAGCGCGGTCTCTCGCTCGAGCAATGCGCGGAGCTCGCCAGCCGCGCCGCCGAGAACTGCTTCACCATGGGCGTGGCGCTCGAGCCGGGTGCCTCGGTCGACACCGGCGTGCCGAGCTTTCGGATGGGGCCGGACGAGATGGAGATCGGCGTCGGCGTGCACGGCGAGCCGGGCATCCTGCGTACCGCGATGAAAACCGCCGACGACACCGCCGACCTGATCATCGACCGCATTCTGAGCGAGATGGGCGCGCCCGAGACCGCCGAGATTGCGCTGCTGGTCAATTCCCTCGGCAGCACCCCGGAGCTTGAACTCTACATCCTGAACCGCCGGCTGCGTCAGCGCCTGCGCGCTTGCGGGATACGCGTCCACACGACGTTGCTTGGGCATCGCTACACCTCGCTGGACATGGCCGGCGTGTCGATCACCTTGATGCGGTTGGATGGCGAGCTGAAAGCGCTGCTCGATCACCCCTGCAACAGCCCTGCCTGGTCGGTTGTTGGGAAGGCGTGAGCCGCATCGTCAGTCTCGGTCATATCCTTCCACGCAGGGGGCCTGCGGCTGACCGAGGTCCGTTCCGTCAATCGCACCGGTTTGGGTGGCGCGCGAATCGGATACAGAGTGATCTGCGGGCTTCGGCTGACGCTTCAGGGCATGCTGGCTTTCCGGCGGTTCTTGCCAGGGGGGCGATACTATTTTTCCGCCGCAGCGCCAAAAGCGTCTTGGCTCATAGGTTTTTGATTTACTTCTCCTTTAAGCAAAGACAGCACAGGAATTGGGCCAGGTCGGCCTGCAGAAAACGGACATTCGAAGGAGGAGCATGAGATGAAGGCGCTGGTTCTGGAAGAGAAAGGCAAGCTTGCCCTGCGTGAGTTCGAAATCCCCGGTGAGCTTAGGCCACGTGACGTCCGGATCAAAACGCACACGGTCGGCATCTGCGGGTCGGACGTGCACTATTACACGCACGGGAAGATCGGCCATTTCGTCGTGAACGAACCGATGGTTCTCGGCCACGAAGCGTCGGGGATTGTGATCGAGTGCGGCGCCGAGGTGACCGATCTCAAACCCGGCGATCGGGTGTGCATGGAACCCGGCATTCCCGATCCCGAAAGCCGGGCCAGCAAACTGGGCATCTACAACGTCGACCCGGCGGTGCGCTTCTGGGCCACGCCGCCGGTTCACGGCTGCCTCACGCCCGAGGTCATCCACCCCGCCGCCTTCACCTACAAGCTGCCGGAAAATGTGAGCTTTGCCGAGGGCGCCATGGTCGAGCCCTTCGCCATCGGCATGCAGGCCGCGCTGCGCGCCCGCATTCAGCCGGGCGATGTCGCGGTGGTCACCGGCGCCGGCCCCATCGGCATGATGGTGGCGCTTGCGGCGCTTGCCGGCGGGTGCGCCAAGGTGATCGTGGCGGATCTGGCCCAGCAGAAGCTTGACATCATCGCCGGATACGACGGGATCGAGGTCGTGAACATCCGCGAAACGCCGGTCGCCGACGCGGTGGCAGCGGCCACCGACGGATGGGGAGCGGACGTGGTCTTCGAATGCTCGGGGGCAGCGCCGGCGGTTCTGGGGATGCACCAGTTGGCAAGGCCCGGTGGCGCGATCGTGCTGGTCGGCATGCCGGTTGATCCGGTTCCGGTGGACATCGTGGGCTTGCAGGCCAAGGAACTGCGGGTCGAGACCGTGTTTCGCTATGCCAACGTCTATGACCGCGCCATCGCACTGATGGCTTCGGGCAAGGTGGATCTCAAGCCGCTGATCACGGCCAGCATTCCCTTTGCCGATAGCATCGCGGGGTTCGACCGCGCGGTCGAGGCACGCGACACGGATGTGAAACTTCAGATCGTCATGCCTGAGTAAGCCATGCATCTCTGGGCTGGTCTCGGCACCTTCGGCACCAAGCCGATGCTGGTGAGCGACATCTAGGTGCGCGCGACAGCCCTGTTCCACGGCGACCCCGACCTGCGCAGCGCGCTTGGCATCAGTGACGCGCGGGCGGCGCAGGCTGAGAGGTGGCCTCCTGAAGGCACGAACTGAAAACGCCGGCGGGGCGCTTGCGCCCCGTCCGTGGAGGGAATGCGAAACGTCACCCCGTTCAGGCCCGCCCGGCCGCCCGTCCCTTACGGTTCGGCGCGCATGCTGGTTGGCACGGCCCACAAGGTTCGAGGCAGGGTCTCATGCCCGCGTCCCTGCTCAGCGTCACCCAGCCCCGGCGGACCGCTGCCCAGTGTACGGTCGCGCCCGCGGAAGCTGGTGCCGACGTGCAAAGGCGTGCTGCCAGGTGCGGCCTTGTCTCCGCCGAGATGTTCCGGATACTCAACGTGACCCGGTCCGCTCTTCGCGAACGGTCAGCCCTAAAGCGTGGTTCTTCAAACGAAAAACCGGCTTCCGCTTTGCGCATCCTCCGACGTTTGCTTTGATCTCATCGCGGCCCGGTCTTCCTCTGCACCCGCGCTTCCACTCTTGTCTTTTCGGGAGGCCTCGTCAGGGCATGGAGCGCTTCAAAAACTCCGCCGACAGGCCTCAGGCCGCGCGCGATTCTGGTGACCCAAGTGGCGATCCCTTCCACATCCGGCGCGGCTCCGCTTCCTAGGCGGGGACAAACAGCGATAGCGCGTGATCTCGATGCTCTCGGGCCGAAGGTGACGCTGGCATTGTCGGAGCGGCCTGCAGCATGGAGCCGGTGTGGAAGCTGGTGCGATAGCTGCGCGCCAGGCACTGCAGTGTGCGATAGCCCTCGTCGTCTGGCAGGATCTCGGCTGCGGCCGTCTGGGCCTCTCTGCTGTCGCCGAAGAAAGGGGGGACGTATTCGGATGCCACCACCAGGTCGACCGCGCCCGGCACCATATGGGTGCGGAACAGCGTCTCCGTCGTGTCGAGATTGCGCCGCTTGAGGTCCCGCGAGTTGCGCCGATGCGCCGCGATCGTCATGGAACCGCTTGTCCTTAAGCGGCAGCTTCACCCCTGTTTCCCGCGCCCCCCCCCGGTGTCACCGCGCATGCGGGCTGGCGGTCGCCTTTGGCCAATGTTCTGAAAAGCAGAGAAAACTTTTCATTTGACCCCGAGGCCGATTTCCATACTGTATTATGAAGCAATAAAAAACAATTTAGCGACATCCTGACAGGGAGTGACATATGACACTTGGAACCCGCATCGGCGCTTCGGCCCTCAGCATCATGGCGGCGCTTGCCGCAGGCGAGGCTGCAGCCCAGACCCTGAACGCCCAGCTGTCCTCGGACATCCGCAGCTCACGGCCCGGCGTGAACCGTGACGCGCTGTCGGACATGGTGGCGCTGAACGTGGCCGAGGGGCTGTTCGCCATCGGCGAGCGGGGCGACATCGTGCCAATGCTGGCCGAAAGCTGGACAGTCTCTGACGACGGCACTGTCTACACCTTCGCCCTGCGCGAGGGTCGCAGCTTTCACAACGGCGCGCCGGTCACGGCCGATCTCGTGAAGCAGAGCTGGGAGGCCATGCTCGCCGCCCCCGACTTCAACTGCGCGGGCTTCTTCGACGGCAGCCGGGGCGCGGCCGTCACCTCGATCGAGGCACCGGACGCGCAGACCGTGGTCATTTCCCTGGCAGAGCCGGACGCGATGTTCCTCAAACATGCGGCGCAGTCGCAATGCGGCGGCATGGCGGTGACCCACCCCGACAGTTTCACCGCCGATGGAGACTGGGACCATCCGGTCGGCACCGGGCCCTTCGTCTTCGCCGAGTGGCGGCGCGGGCAGAATGTCACGCTGGAGAAATTCGCGGACTACCTGCCCCTCGCTGGAGAGATAGACGGCTTTGCCGGGCACAAGGAGGCCCTGGTCGAGACCGTCAACCTGGTGGTGACCCCGGACCGCGCCACCGCCGTCGCCGCCCTGCGCGGCGGGGACCTGGACGTGGTGCCCTACCTGTCGACCGCCGAGGCGGCGGAGCTGCAGGAAGAAGAGGGCTTCGTGGTGAAATCCGCTCCCCACGGGGGCATGATCACCCTGCTGATGCAGACCGAGGACCCGCTGCTGTCCTCGACCGAGATGCGCCAGGCGGTGGCCAAGTCGCTCGACATCCCGCAACTGGTGGACGTGGCGACCAACGGGCTGGGCACCCCCAATGCCTCGCTGGTGCCGATCAGCTCGATCTACCACAGCGAGGTGCATGATCAGGGCGTGGGCTATGCGCCGGGCGACGTGCCCGCCCTGCTCGACGCCGCGGGCTATGACGGACAGGAGCTGGTGATCCAGACCAACCGCCGCAACCCAATCAATGAAAACGTCGCCGTACTGGCCCAGGCCATGCTGCAAATGGCTGGCATCAACGCCCGGATCGAGGTCTTGGAATGGGCCACCCAGCTGGATCGCTTTCGCTCGGGCAGCTTCCAGATGTCGGCCTTCAACTACTCGAACCGCGCCGACCCGGTTCTGGCCTACAGCGCGGTCGTCGACAGCAAGACGGATCGCGGCAGCGCCATCTGGGATGACCCGCGCGCCATCGAACTGGTGGACGAGACCCTGCAGACCCCGGACGGTGAGGCGCGCCAGGCGCTCTTCGACCAGCTGCATGAGCTTTACCTCGAGCAGATGCCCTTCGTGATGCTGGCCAACAACCTGACGGTCTCGGTGAACGCCGACTACGTACAGGGCTATAGCGGCTGGAACGGCTTCGCGCGCCTCTGGGGCGTCAGCGTCGAGAAGTAACAGACCGATCCGACAGGACCTCCGAGGACCCGAATGACCAGATTTGTACTGTCGCGGCTCATCTCCGCGATACCCACCCTCTTCCTTGTATCGCTGGCGGTGTTCACCCTGATCCGGCTGATCCCGGGGGATCCCGTCAGTCTGATGCTTGGCGACAATGTCGACGATGCGGCTTACGCGGCCATGAGCCACGAATTGGGGCTGGATCGCCCGATCGCGGTGCAGTTCCTGATGTGGCTGAAGGGCGCGTTCCAGGGCGATCTGGGCCGCTCCATCACCACCGGCGAGGCAGTGCTACCGCTGGTGTTGCAGCGCTTCGCCATCACCGCTCAGCTGGTGCTGGTGGCGGTCGGACTGGCGACCGTGCTGGCCGTGCCGCTCGGTATGCTGGCGGCCTGGCGGCAGAACTCGGCCTTCGACCTGGGCGTGGTCGTGGGCGCCACGGCACTGATGTCGATCCCGACCTTCTGGATGGGGCTGATGTTGCTGCTGTTCTTCGGCCTGAACCTCGGCTGGTTGCCGGTGCTGGGCTATGTCTCCCCGTTCGAGGATTTCGGGGCAGGCGCGCTCTACCTCGTCATGCCGGTCGCCGCCCTGGTGCTGCATGAATGCGGGATCCTTGTGCGGATGTCGCGGGCCTCGACCCTCGACGTGCTGCGGCTGGACTATGTGACCCACGCCCGCGCCAAGGGCCTGACCGAGGGTCAGGTGCTGCGCCGTCATGTCTTCCGCAATGCCTTCGGGCCGACCTGGACCCTGCTGGGGCTGATCCTGGGCAACCTGCTGGGCGGTGTGGCCGTGGTCGAGACGGTCTTCACCATTCCGGGCCTTGGCCGGCTGATCGTGGAGTCGATCTATGGCCGGGACTACCCGGTGCTGCAGGGCTGCCTGCTGTTTGTCGCCGTCACCTACGTCGTCGTGAACCTAATCGTCGACCTTTGCTATCCGCTCTTCGATCCGAGGGTGAAGACCACATGAACCTTGGCCGTACCAACAAGTATCTCGGTGGTCTGCTGATCGCCTTCTTCCTTTTCTCCGCCCTGCTGGGCTGGCTCTGGACCCCCTATGATCCGCTGGCGCTGGACCTGCGCGCGCGGCTTCAGGCGCCCGGTGCGGCGCATTGGCTGGGCACCGACGAATACGGGCGGGACGTGCTGTCGCGCCTGATGGCGGCAGCGCGAACGTCGGTCACCATCTCGGCGCTGACGGTCAGTTTCGCGGTGGCCTTCGGCATCGTGCTGGGCGCCCTCTCGGGCTACGCGCGCGGATGGATCGACCGCGTGGTCATGCTGCTGACCGACACGCTGCTGGCCTTTCCCTCGATCCTGCTGGCACTGGCGCTGCTGTCGATCCTTGGCGCCAATATCTGGGGCGTGATCCTGGCCCTCGGGCTGGCCTACATGCCCACCGTGACCCGCGTGGTGCGCGGCGCGGTCATGTCCCTTCGGGAGCAGGAGTTCATCGAGGCCTCGCGCCTGATGGGCCACCCCGCCGGGTATACCCTGCGGGCCCACGTGATCCCCAACTGCCTGGCGCCGGTGATCGTCATCGCGACGTCGATGTTCGGCTCGGTCCTGCTGACGGAAAGCGCGCTGTCCTTCCTTGGCCTCGGCGTGCCGCCGCCGGCGCCCACCTGGGGCAACATGCTGGCCGGCGCGCGCCCCTACATGTCCCAGGCCTCGTGGCTGGGGATCTTCCCGGGGCTCTGCATCGCGCTGACCCTGCTCGGCATCAATCTCTTCGGGGACTACGTCCGCGACCGTTTCGACCCCCGCATGAAAGGCCTGTGATGACCGATCAAGACACGTTGCTGAGCGTCGAGGCGCTTGAACTGGGGCTCGCCGACCTGCCCGAGAACCGCATCGTGCGCGGTGTCGGCTTCGACATCCGCCCCGGTGAGATGGTGGGACTTGTCGGGGAATCCGGCTCGGGTAAGACCATGCTGGGCCGCGCCATCATCGGGCTGCAGCCGGGCGGTATCGTCGAGCGGGGCGGCACCATCCGCCTGCGCGGTCGAGACATCGCGCAGATGTCGCCGCGCGAACGACGCAAGATGCGGGGAGAGGACGTGGCCATCGTCTTCCAGGAGCCAATGACCTCCCTCAACCCGTCGATGACCATCGGACGGCAGCTTGACGAACCGCTGCGGACACACGCGAAGCTGGGCGCGGCAGAGCGGCGTGCGCGCATCCTGCAGATGATGGAGCGGGTGGGCATCCCGTCGCCCGCCGACCGGCTGGACGACTACCCGCACGAGTTCTCGGGCGGGATGCGGCAACGGATCATGCTGGCCTCGGCGATGCTGCTGAAACCCGCGCTGCTGATCGCCGATGAACCGACGACGGCGCTTGATGCGCTGGTACAGCGCGAGGTGCTCGAGCTGATGGTCGAGATGACGCGCGAAAACGGCACGGCGCTGATCCTGATCAGTCACGACCTGCCCATGGTCGCCCGCTACTGCGAACGGATCATGGTGATGCGCCAGGGCGAACTGGTCGAGCAGGGCGAGACGCGCCGGATCCTGGCGCAGCCGACCCATGACTACACCCGCAAGCTGCTGGCGGCGATGCCCGAACGCGGCCCCCTGCGCAGCTTCGAGGACGCGGAGACGCCGCTGGTGGAACTGCGCGACCTGAAGGTCGAGTATGTCTCTCGCGGGGGGCTGCTGTCGCGGGCCAATCGCAAGCTGGCCCTGAAAGGCGCCAGCCTGTCGGTGCGGCGGGGCGAGGTGGTCGCGGTGGTCGGCGCCTCCGGTTCCGGCAAGACGACGCTGGGGCGCGCGCTGGCGCACCTGATCCCCCACAGCGGCGGCGAGATCCTGTTTCGCGGCAACCCGGTCGCGCGGGGCAGCGAGGGCTGGATGGATTTCCGTCTGAACTGCCAGATGATCTTCCAGGACCCCTTCGGCTCTCTCGATCCGCGCTTCACCATCCGGCGCGCGCTGGCCGAGGCCCTGTACCACATGGATATCGGCGCGCAGGAAAAGGACGCGCGCATCCGCCATATCGTGGCAGAGGTGGGGCTGGAGGAGGAGCATCTGGACCGCCTCCCGCACGAGATGTCGGGCGGCCAGCGGCAACGGGTGGCCATCGCCCGCGCCATCATTTCCGAGCCCGATTTCGTTATCGCGGACGAGGCGGTGTCCGCGCTCGACGTGACGGTCCGGGCGCAGGTGCTGGCCTTGCTGGCTGACCTGCAGAAACGCCACGGCTTCTCCTCCCTCTTCATCAGCCACGATCTGGGCGTGGTAGAACAGCTGGCCGACCGGGTGGTCGTCATGCGTGACGGTGAGATCGTGGAGGCGGGACCTCGCAACCGGATCTTCGACGCGCCCGAAAGCGACTACACCCGCGCGCTGCTCTCGGCGATCCCGACCCTGAAACGCACCGGTGAGGGTGTGGAACTCAGCTGGCGGGGTTCTGCGCCGGAGGCGGGCGCATGAGGGGACAGCATTGTCTGCCGACGCGCGCGCCCGAGGCCCATGGCACCGATCCGGATGTGCTGCTGCGCCTGCTGGATCGGATCGCAGCCGAAGGCCTCGAGATGCACAGCCTGCTGGTCTGGCATGACGGCGCCCTGATCCAGGAGGCATATTGGGATCCCTACGGCCCCGATCGCCTGCACATGATGCATTCGGTGACCAAGAGCTTTACCGCGATGGCCGTCGGGCTGGCCTGGGACGACGGACTGCTGGACCTCGACGCGCCCGCGATCGACTTCTTTCCCGAGCATCGCGCCGGGGCACCCGAGGGCATCGAGGCGATGACCCTGCGCCACCTTCTGACCATGACCAGCGGCCACGGGCGCGGTATCTCGGGCGGGGCCTGGCGCAAGCTGGACACGAGCTGGGTCGCGGATTTCCTGCGACAGCCGCTGGAGCATACCCCTGGCGAGGTCTTCGTCTACGACAGCGCCTGCAGCTACGTCCTGTCGGCCGTCGTGCAGAAGGTGACGGGGCGGACCTGTCACGATCTGCTGCGGCAGCGGGTCTTCGACCCGCTGGGCCTGACACCCGGTATCCGCTGGGACCTCAGCCCGGAAGGCATCAACAGCGGCGGCAACGGCTTGTGGTGCACCAGCCGCGACCTGCTTTCTCTGGGTATCCTGCACCTGCAGGACGGGCGCTGGCAGGGGCGGCAGATCCTGTCGCGCGACTGGGTCCGAGCGGCCACGGGCATGCAGCTGCGCGACGTGTCTCTGGGCGTGCTGACCGGTGAGGCTTATCTGGGTCCAGACGAAAGCTACGACGGTTCAAAGGCCGAACGCCGTGAGGGCTACGGGTTCCAGTGGTGGCGCGGGCCGAATGACAGCTACTCGGCCAACGGGCTCTTCGGGCAGACCTGTTTTGTCTTTCCCAACGAACGCGCCGTGGTCGCGGTGACCGCCGGGATGGACGACGAGGACACACGGTTGAAACACCTGATTCAGGAGGACCTACGCCCCGCCCTCGGCCAGTGGCGCGGCGCAGAGCTCCCGCCGCGGATTGCCGGACTGACCCTGGCGCCGGCGCCCCCGTGCAACCTCGACGCCGCACCCGAGGGCTGGCAGGGGCTCTATATGGTGCAGGAGAATGACCAGCGGATCACCAGCATCCGGCTGGCACAGGACGGCCCGATCTTGCGCCTCGGGATCGAGGACTGGCGCGGTCGACACGACCTGCGGGCCGGGCTTGGCCATCGGCAGGAGGGGATGACGACCCTGAGCGGCGGCTCCCTGCACCACGCCTACGAGTTCGACGCTCCCGGCGCCCGGGTCGCCGCCTGGGGCGCCTGGTCGGCGCCCGATGCCGAGGGCTGGAGCTGCCTGACCCTCGACTGTGCCTTCGTCGAGACGGCCTTTCGCGACACGCTGCGCCTCTGGCTTCGCGGCGGTGAGATGCGGCTCGAGCGGGAGGTGAATGTCAATTCCTCGATCCGCCACCTGCCTCAGCTGCGCGCGACCCGCGTGCCCCATGACTGTCCCGAACCGGAGGAGTCCCCGACATGAGCGCCCCCGTGCATCTGGCCCGCATGACCCAGGCCGAGGCCGCACGGCGGCTGGCCGACACCCCCGTGATCCTGTTGCCCCTCGGCTCGCAGGAAGGGCAGGGGCCGCATGTGCCCATGGGCGACTATCGGCTGTCCGAGGCGCTGGCCGAACGGGTCGCGCGCCGCAGCGGCGCGCTGGTCGCCCCGGCACTGCCCTTCGGCTACGCGGATTTCTTCCGCGACTATCCCGGCGGCATGCAGATCCGGGCAGAGACCTTCACCGCGCTGTTGACCGACATGTTGACCAGCTTCCTCGATCACGGGCTGACCCGGCTCCTGATCCTCAACGGCCATACCACCAACGCGCCCCTGATTGCGCAGGTGACGCGGGCCCTGCGACGAGAGCGTGGGGCAGTGGTGGCCTCGGTCGATCTCTGGCCCTCGGTTCCCGCCGCGCTGCTGACGGAGCACTTCGGCGAGGCCCCGGCCAAGGGCCATGGCGGCGAGCCGGTCACTTCGGTCGCCCTGCACCTGCTGCCGGGC
>Ga0114905_1000252_pt1 | contig 36831 bp, 35 predicted proteins | sample MalvireepMed_b05_FD_83499 | JGI IMG/M metagenome (GOLD analysis project Ga0114905, IMG submission 83499) | Marine viral communities from the Global Malaspina Expedition - Malaspina viral metaG DeepMed_b05 | ecosystem: Environmental > Aquatic > Marine > Oceanic | place: Mediterranean Sea...
GCCTGCACCGACGATGCCGACGACCGCCGAGGCGCGCAGGTTGATGTCCCAGCGCAGGATCGCCACCGCCCAGAACGTCGGCATCACCTGCGGCACGATAGCGTAGGCGATGACCTTGAAGCGCGACGCACCGGTGGCCTCGAGCGCCTCGACGGGGCGCTTGTCGATCTCCTCGATCGCTTCGCCGAGCAATTTGCCGATGAAGCCGATCGAGCGGAACATGATCGCGATAATGCCCGCGACGACACCGGGACCGAAGATCGCGACGAAGAGCAGCGCCCAGATGATGGTGTTGACCGACCGCGAGGTCACGAGGATCAGCCGCCCGAGCCAGAGCGTCGCGCGGTTGGGCGTGGTGTTCTGCGCGGCGAGATAGGCGACTGGCAAAGACATCAGCACCGCGAAGGCGGTGGCGAAGGTCGCGATGTTCACCGTCTCCCACAGCACCCTAAGGATCGTGGCGAGGTTGGTGGCATCGGGGGGATACATCCGCTCGAACAAATCGCCCATCTGGCTCGGCGCGTCCCAGACCCAGGCCCAAACCACCTCAATCGAGGTGATCGACCATGCAATTGCCAGCGCGCAGACCGCGAATATCGAGAAGCGCTGCCATTTCTGTTTGGACGAAAAGCGGCTCCAGTCCTCGCGCCCGAACTGTTCGGAAATGCTTGTCATCCGATGCGCTTCCTGATCATGCCGCTGATACCTTCCGAGATGAGGATCACGCCCACGATCACGATGGTGATGGCGAGGGCGAAGTCGTAGTCATAGCGCCCGAAGGCGTTAGCGAGGGTGGCGCCGATGCCGCCTGCACCGACGATGCCGACGACCGCCGAGGCGCGCAGGTTGCTGTCGAGCTGGTAGATCGTCAGGCCAATTTGGCGCGGCATGATCTGCGGGAAGATCGCGTAGAAGATGGTCGAAAAAAATGGTGCCCCGGCGGCCTTCATGGCCTCGACCTGGCCGAAGTCGATCTCCTCGATCCGCTCGGCCAGCATCTTGGCGACGAAGCCGATGGAATAGACCACCAGTGTCAGCACGCCCGCGAACGGGCCGAATCCAACGGCCTTCACGAAGATGATCGCGACGATCACCGGATGGAAGCTGCGCGCAACGATGATGATGAAGCGCCCAAGATAGTAAATTGGCAACGGAGCCACGTTGCGTGCGGCCATGAAGGCGATGGGAATCGACAGGAGCACCCCGCCGGTGGTGGCGAGTATGGCGATCTTGAGGCTCTCGAGAAAGCCGTCGATCAGGAGGCCGCTGCGCTCGAAGCTCGGTGGGAAAGCCCCGCCGAAGATGCGCCCCGCGCGGCCGAACCCGTCCGCGACGCGGGCCCAGTCGATGGGCATGGTCGCACCGACCCAGAGGAAGTAGCCGAGCGCGCCGAGATACACCGCCCAGCGGATCGCGGGGTTCGCGATGAAAGGTGGCTTTTGCCAGGTGTCGCGCGCCTCGCTCATGACGCCGCCTTCAGGTCTTCGCTGCGGTCGGCATGCGGGCTGCCGGAATAGATACTGTCCATCGCTTCCTGGTCGAGGCTGGCAGGTTTGTCGTCGAAGATGATCCGGCCGTAACGCATACCGACGATCCGGTCGGTGTATTCCTTGGCCTCGGTCACGTTATGGATGTTGATGAGCACCGGCAGCTTCAGCTCTCCGGCGAGGTCACGCAGCAGTCCCATGATCTGCTCGGAGGTCTTGGGGTCGAGCGAAGCGGTCGGCTCGTCGGCCAGCAGGATCTCGGGATCCTGCATCAGCGCGCGCACGACGCCCACCCGCTGGCGCTCGCCGCCCGAGAGTTGGTCTGCGCGGGTATTGGCGTATTGGGCGATGCCAACCCGCTCCATCAACTCGTAGGCGCGGCGGATGTCCTCTTTTGGATAACGCCGCATGATCGCCGCCCAGGTCGAGATGTAACCGAGCCGCCCTGACTGGACGTTCTCCATCACCGTGAGGCGGTCGACGAGGTTGAAACCCTGAAAGACCATGCCGATCTTGCGCCGCGCCGCGCGCAGGTTCCCGCCACGCAGCTTCGTCAGTTCGGTGCCGTTGAGCTCGATCGAGCCCGAGGTGGGCTCCACCAGCCGGTTGATGCAGCGCAAGAGAGTCGACTTGCCCGCACCAGACGAGCCGATGATGGACACGACGCTTTCGCCCTCGATGGTCAGGTCGAGGTTCTTCAGGACCGGGTCGCCGCTGCCGTAGCGTTTGACGAGGTCGGTGATCTTCAGCATGGGATGCTCCGTTGTCGGACCGGCGCACGACTGCGCCGGTCCGGTAAGTGCGAGTTATTCCGCCGCGAGGCCCTCGGGGGTGTATTCGACGCCGTTCGCGCTCTGGATCTGACGGATCACCGCCCACTGGTCCTCGTAGGTGATAGGCACGAACTTGGACACGCCAGCGAACTCCTCACCTAGCGCGGTGCCTTCGAAATCGAAGCTGAAGAACGCCTCCTCGATGCTCTCCTTCAGCTCGGGCGCGAGGTTGTGCGCATAGGCGTAGGAGGTCGTCGGGAAGGGCTCGCTTTCCCAGACGATACGGACCTCCTCGGGATCGTAGAGGCCGCGATCGGCCATCCGCTCGACCACTTCCGAGGCAACCGGCGCAGCATCGTAGTCGCCTGCGACGACGCCCAGCATCGACTGGTCATGGCTGCCCGAGTAGTTAACCTCGTAATCCTCGTCCGGCACGACGCCGAGGTCGGGGAAGAGCGCGCGCGGCGCCTGGTTTCCCGAGTTCGAGGTAGGCGAAGTGTGCGCGACACGCTTGCCGGCCAGATCCGGCATTTCCTGAATGTCGCTGTCGGCTTGAGTGTAGACTTGGAGCGTATAGCCGAAGCGCCCGTCGTCGGCTCCCATGATCGCAAAGGGTACAGCTCCTGCGAGGTTCACCGCGAACGGCGTGGGGCCGGTCGAGAAGCCTGCGATGTGCAGGCGGCCAGAGCGCATGGCCTCAACCTCGGCCGAGTTGGACTGGACCGCGAAGAACTGAACGTCCTTGCCGGTCGACTCCTCCAGATGCTCGATGAACGGCGTCCAGATGTCTTCGTAGATCGCCGGGTCTTCGACGGGTGTGTAAGCGAAGACCAGCGTATCGGGATTGCGAAGCTGGCTTTCATCTTCCGGCGCGTCGGCGACGAGGTCGCCGTTCGCATCGCAATATTGCTCGTCGAGTTGACCGCGGTTCTCGCAGCTGTCTTGCGCGAAAGCGGTCGACGCCGTAAGCGCCAGCGCGGCAAGCGCCGTCGTTCCGAAGATCGTGTCCTTGGGCATGTCAGTAATCCTCCCGTTTCAGTCGGTGTGTCGCCTCCACGACACATTATGTGGATGACAGCATCGAAAATTGGGATATGCAACATACTTCATTCCAAATTCTGCGATTTTCACTTATTCACCATGATGAAAATTGGCGTAGAGCAAGGTCCGTGATCGAAGCCCTGGAACCGAGACGACTGAAAAAGGTAGAGCGGCGAGAGCAGATTCTGCTCGAGCTCAGGCTCAAGCCGCATGTTCGCGTCAGCGAGCTTGCAAGCCTGTTCGGCGTCACGACCGAGACGGTTCGTCGCGACATGGAAGAGATGAGCGAGGCTGGCCTGCTCAACCGAGCGCATGGCGGTGCGTCAGCGGCTGCACCCGGTATCCACCGCGACATGGACGAGCGCCGCCTTGAACGTGTCGCGGAGCGCGAGAGGCTGGGACGTTTCGCGGCCAGCCTCGTCTCGGATGGCGAGACGGTCATGATCGACGCCGGTACGACGACGATGGAGTTTGCCCGCGCCCTCGCATTCGCTGAACGCCGCGTGACGGCAATCACGAACTCTCTTCAGGTGGCGATGGTCCTTGGACAAAGCCAGGCGGCACAAGTGCGCCTCGCACCAGGCAGATACATGCAGCAGGAAGCCGCCGTGATCGGCACGGAAGCGTGCGATTATCTCTCGGGCTTCAACGTAGACGCCTGCTTTCTGGGGGCCGCGGGTCTGAGCGAGGCCGGTGTGACCGAAGCGGTCGAGGGGTTTGACGCCATCAAGCGAACGATGCTGCGCCAATCCGCGGCCCGACGTTTTCTGATCGACAGTAGCAAGTTCGGTCGCACGTATCTGTTCCGCATCGCCACGTGCGACGAGATCGGAGCTTTGGTGACCGACGCTTTGCCTGAAGGCCCACTGGGAGCTGCGATACGCGACACTTCAACAGAGATTCTCGTGGCTCCGGCTGGCCCGGTCTGCGTCGGAACGAAAAGGGCGCCGGCACCGCGTTGAAGTCCAAATGTGGAAGATGATAAGCGCTGTCCGGATGCAGAGAATGACGATGCTTAATACGATATGGTCCCAGTTCATAAAGCCGATCCTGAGACGGCCGTCGCGGTATCAGGTCGCCGCCCTGTGCTTTCGCCGCGTGCGGGGTGAGTTTGAGCTTCTGCTCATTACCTCGCTTGAGACGCGCCGCTGGGTCCTTCCGAAAGGCTGGCCCAAGACCGGCTTTGATGCGGGCGGCGTCGCGCTAGAGGAGGCATGGGAAGAGGCTGGCGTGAAGCCTCGTGGAGGCAAGCCGATGAAGATCGGTCGGTATCGCTATGACAAGCGTCTTCGAGGCGGCATACCGGTGCCAACCGACGTCGACGTTTATGCGATCGAGACCGAACTTCTTTACGACGTTTACCCCGAAGCCGGTCGGCGTGAGCGCTGTTGGATGACGGCGCGCGACGCTGCGGCTGCCGTCGACGAGCCGGAACTGCAACGTCTCGTGTCAAATGTCGATAATCTGCTTGTCCTTTCAACTCGATAAGTTCGGTGCCCTACGAAGAGATAGAATATGAGCGAGCAGGATAGCTCCTACAGCTGGCAGACGCTCGACCGGGACCTCAACCGGCTGTCGCGGCTCGAGGTGGCGACCATGTATGCCGCACGGCCACTCATTGGGGTCGGACTATCGCTTCTTTTCGTTGGCGTCGCAGCTATCGCTGCCGGACTGATCGTCGGCCAGACGCCGGGCGCGCTTTTCGTGGTCGTGGCGGCGGCGTTCGGTGCCTACATGGCACTCAACATCGGCGCGAACGACGTCGCCAACAACATGGGTCCGGCCGTCGGTGCGCGGGCCCTTTCAATGGCTGGTGCCATTGCCATCGCAGCCGTGTGTGAAAGTGCGGGGGCGCTTCTCGCCGGTGGCGACGTCGTGGACACGATTTCCAAGGGGATCGTTGCGCCGGAAAGTCTTGCCGATGGAAAGGTGTTCGTCACCGCGATGATGGCGGCGCTGCTCTCCGCCGCGCTTTGGGTAAATCTCGCCACCTTCATCGGCGCGCCGGTCTCGACCACTCATTCCGTCGTCGGAGGGGTCGTGGGGGCTGGTATCACCGCTGCGGGTCTCGGCGCAGTCAGTTGGACGACGATGAGCGCGATCGCGGCAAGCTGGGTGATCTCGCCCGCGCTCGGCGGCGTTTTTGCCGCAACGATGCTCGCCTTCATCAAATGGAAAGTCATCTATGTAGAGGACAAGATTGCCGCGGCCCGGGTTTGGGTGCCGGTCCTTATCGGTCTCATGGGCGCCGCCTTCGCGAGCTATCTCGCGCTGAAGGGCCTGAAACGCGTCATGTCGATCGACCTGCCGACCGCCCTGTTGATCGGAGCCGCGATCGGCGCGCTCTGCACGCTCGTGTCAGTGCCGCTGATCCGCCACCAGGCGAAAGGACTCGAGAACCGTAACCGCTCCCTGAAGGTGCTTTTCCGCATGCCGCTCGTCATATCGGCGGCGCTATTGTCCTTCGCGCATGGCGCGAACGACGTCGCGAACGCGGTGGGTCCGCTCGCTGCCATCGTCTATGCGCAGGAAACCGGGGGCTCGGCCGCCGAGGTCGCGATCCCTGTCTGGGTCATGCTGATCGGAGCGATCGGTATCTCAGTGGGCTTGATGTTGTTCGGACCGAAGCTGATCCGGATGGTTGGAAATCAAATCACCAAGCTGAACCCGATGCGGGCCTATTGCGTCGCGCTATCGGCCGCCGTCACCGTAATCGCGGCCTCATGGCTCGGTCTTCCCGTCAGCTCGACACATATCGCCGTCGGCGGGGTCTTCGGCGTGGGGTTCTTCCGCGAATGGCACGCGGAACGGCGGGCGCGCATGATCCAGCAAGCGCGCCCGCCGGCTCAACGCGTTCCGAGCGAAGAGCGCCGCCGCCGCAAGCTGGTCCGACGCTCACACTTTCTTACGATTGCGGCAGCTTGGCTCGTTACCGTTCCGGCGGCAGCGGGGCTTTCGGCGTTGTGCTACCTGGCTCTGTCGTTCTTTCCCGCCTGACACTCACATCGTCACGCTCGAAATGGCGCACTCGGGGACGTCCAGATCACCCTCTGACCGAAACTGTCCGTGGTCGCGGGGAAGGCTGAGGAGATGCGCGACTGGCAAGTAGGTCTGTGTAGCTAGAGTTCATACCGCCCGACCCAACGGCCTGTGGAAATATCTGAAACGGTAATTCCTCGACACCGACGCGGCGATACGTACGATCTCATTCCCGTTGCCAGATCGCTCGGCAGCGGGCGCTGGAGAAATGGCGCAGAAGGGCGATCAGGAGCGGATTGCGCGCCACTTGCGCGATCGGCTGGTGAAAAGCGTCATCCGCACGCTCGCAAGCCGCGCGGTCGCGTGCCGCCCGTCCCTCGGCGACGCGCCGGCGCAAGAGGTCGATGTCGCCCGGCATGCGCCGCATCGCGGCCGCCGCCGCGACCTGCGGTTCGAGCAATCGCCGCGCGTCCATCAGATCGGCGGGAGAGGTCGCCTCCAGTAGCGGCGTGTCCTTTACCGGGCGACCCAGAGGGGCCCGCCCCCGGAGCGTTCCCTGACCGACATGCCGCCAGATCTCTCCTTCGGCCTCGGGCGCGGCCAATACTGCGCGAAGGGTTTCCCGGCTGCACCTGACGAGATCTTTCAGCACGCGCTCCGGCGGCAGGCGATCTCCCGCGGCAGGCGCACACTCCTCGAGAACGCGCCACAGTCGATCCCGCGCCACCTGTTTGTCCATTCGCATGCTGCTCTCCAGGGCACGCCGAATTACGGACCTCGCTCTCGCAAAGGCAAGTAGTAGGATGTTTCCGTGTCGGCGCGTTCAGCGAAATCCTGACCTTGGCCGTGGGGCGAGTCCGGGACCCGTGTCCTTTTTTCGAGTATGGCCGTTCACTTTCCGCCACTCAAACTTTCCGCCACTCAATAAGGCATGCTCCGGAAAATTCGCGTAATACTTCGGCGCCTTAGGAGCCCTCCCACTTGCGAGCGTGGCATCATCTCTACCCGGCTCTGCCGGGATTGCATGGCCGCGAGCAGTTGCGAGCCGGCATCGGCGCGCTGATCGGGATCAGCCTGTGCGCCCTCGTGGTAAATCTCGGAGCCAGTCTTGGGGTGTCACCGCTGTATCTCGTTGCTCCCCTCGGGGCGACTGCGGTGCTGGTCTTCTGCGTTCCGAACTCGCCTCTTGCCCAGCCGTGGTCGGCGATTGTCGGGAATGTCACATCGGCGCTCGCCGCGCTCGCGGTGATCCAGATTGTTCCCGCCCCTTGGTCGGCTGGTGTCGCAGTCGGCGCAGCGATCACCGTGATGATGTTCGTTCGGGCCCTGCACCCGCCGGGAGGGGCCGTCGCGTTGCTGACCGCGCTCGATGCGGCCCCGGCTCTGAATACGGGGCCGCTCTTTGCAGTGATGCCGGTCGGGCTGACCACCGCCGTGCTTGTCCTCGCCGCCATAGTCTATAACAGGGCCACTGGGCGGGTGTATCCGTTCAGACAGCCCGACACTGAAACCGCAGATGAGCCGGAGCAACGGCTCGGTATGTCGTCCGAGCAGCTCGGCCAATTGCTCGAACGATTCAACCAGTCGACAAACGTTGGTGTTGCCGATCTCGGCCGATTGCTGGCCGCGGCCGAAGCCGAGGCGACACGGCATCGGTTCGACGGCACGACCTGCGGCGACGTCATGACCACCGGCCTTATCACGGTGCGCCCCGAAACGCCGCTCCCGGAGGCCGCGCGACTCTTCCGAAGCCATGCGATCAAAAGTCTCCCGGTCGTGAACCCCGACATGCGATTGCGCGGCCTGATGCTCCAAGGGGATCTCCTCGAAGCCGTAGAGTTTAAGGGGCGTCTTGCCGCACTGTGGCATCTCTCGCCCCGCCGCAGCGTGTCGAAGGTTATGCGCCCGGCTGTTCGGGCCGTGTCTCATGATCTCCCCGTCGGCGCGCTTCTCAACCGACTGGCGACGCAGGGAAGCGAGGTCATTCCCGTGACAAAAGACGGCCGCCTCGTCGGTATTCTCACCCGTTCCGACATCATCGGGTTGCTACTTTATGGGGCGGAGGACCGTCCGGCGGCGCAAGCGCCCGCTTGAAAAATCGGTGCGCCAATCCCATCATGGAGGTAGGCGAGGACGACCTTGCCCGGCCAAACGGTCAACACGCGGGACGGCCCGACTTACAATCGGAGCCCTTCCATGCGCAGCACCGCAGACCGTATCCGTCAGGCAGTGAGCTTCGAGCTCCTTGGCATCATGATCGTCACGCCTCTCTTCGCCTGGGTCTTCAATCACCCCATGGGGGACATGGGTGTCCTGGTCGTGCTCGGCGCCACAGCCGCGACGGCATGGAACTATCTCTTCAATCTGGGTTTCGACCACCTCCTGCACTGGTGCAGAGGTGACATCCGCAAGACAATGCTCCTCCGGGTCGGTCACGCGTTGCTTTTTGAGGCGACCTTGCTCGTCCTCCTGCTTCCGATCTTCGCGTGGTGGCTGGACACCTCGCTGATTGCCGTGTTGGCAATGGAGCTCTCGTTCGCGGTCTTCTACATGATTTACGCCTTCGTCTTCACCTGGGGCTACGATACCCTGTTCCCGCCGCAGAGAGCCCAAGGAGCGGCGTAACGATGGAAAGCGAATACGAGAGCGGGGATGCACCTTGCTTTGGCCCTCTGCTGGTCGACGGGCATCCGGTCGATCCCGATACGGCACGCGATGTGGCGCGGTTCAGGCGCGCCGAACGTGCGCGACTTGTAACGGCACGTGCATTGCCATCGGAGGAGCGCGAGGAGGCGACGGCCGCCCTGATTGACGGCCTCGACCGGATCGTCGCCCTTGAGCAAGGCATGACTGTTGCAGCCTACTGGCCGATCCGGGGCGAACCGGATTTGCGTCCCTGGATGCAAAGGGTTCATGACGCCGGAGCGCATGTCCTGCTACCCGTCGTGATCGAGGAGCACACGCCGCTGGAATTCCGCACATGGTCTCCGGACAGCCGGATGGTGCGGGGCGTCTGGAACATCCTCGTGCCTGCTCACGGCGCGCCACGCCGGCCCGATGTCGTCATCGCGCCGCTGGTCGGCGTCGATAAGGCTCTCCACCGCCTTGGCAATGGCGGCGGTTATTATGACTGCTCGCTCATTCGGATGGACCCGAAGCCGCGCATCATCGGCGTTGGCTTTTCCGGATGCTCCCTGCCGACGATCTATCCCATGCCCTGGGACGTGCCGATGGACGATGTGCTCCTGTCGGACGGCACACATCTGACAAGATAGACCTCCGGTACAGGCGCCTGTCAGATCACGAAGAACACTATCGTCAACACCGCGCCGATCCCCACGATCAGGGCGCGGAGGTATTCGGTGTGTCTTATCCGTCGCGTCTGCCGCGCGTCGACATATGCGTCCGAAGGTGGTGCTGTTACCTGCATTGATCGCGATGGCAGGGCAGCGATGCGGATCGCCAAGCTGATTCCGGAGGCCGGCGGCACGGCTCTGTCGCTCACGGCCGACGCCACCGATCTGGCATCTATGGACCGGGCGGTGCAGGAGGTGGTGCGCGCCTGGGGCCAGATCGACGTTTTGCACAACAACGTGGGTGCCACGATCATGGGTGGTCCCGCGGAACTGAGCGAGGCCGACTACATCCGCGGTATCGAAATGAATCTCGGCACGGTTTGGCGCAGCAGCAAATTGGTCCTTCCGCAAATGGTGAAGGCTGGTCGCGGCGCGATCGTCAATATCTCGTCGCTCGCGGCGATCCGCTGGACCGGCTACAAATACTTCGCTTATTCCGCCGCCAAGGCCGAGGTGAACCACGCGACGGTCACCATGGCGTTGCAATACGCCCGGCAGGGGATCCGGGCGAACTGCGTGATGCCCGGGGTCATCGACACCCCGCTGGTCTATCGTGAGATCGCCGGCACTTACGGGTCGGACGAGGAGATTCGCGCTGCCCGGGCCGCGATGGTCCCTTGCGGCTTCGCCGGGCGTCCGCAGGACGTGGCCGCAGCCGCCCTGTTCCTGGCATCGGACGATGCCCGCTTCATCAACGGTGTCTGCATCCCGGTCGACGGCGGGCAGCACGCCAGCGCCGCGGGCGCACCCCATTCACACTCTTCGCAGTTTGAACCGCCGGAAGGCGTGTCTGCACAAACCTGAAATCGAAAGGAAACGCGATGGTTCAGGAGGCCAAGCTCCACAACAGCCAACTTGCCGAACGGGCCGGACGTGTCCGGCGCAACGCGCTGGTCATGGCAGAAACGCAGGGGCAGGGATACATTGCTCAAGCCCTAGGTGTCGCCGATGTTCTGTCGGTAGCATATTTTCACGCGATGCAAGTTCGGCCGGAGCAACCAGAATGGGAAGAGCGCGATCGGTTCCTGCTGTCCGTCGGCCACTACGGCATCGCGCACTACGCCGTCCTGGCCGAAGCGGGCTACTTCCCCGAGGACGAGCTGACCACCTACGCCGCCGACGATAGCCGCTTGCCGATGTCGGGCATGACCTCGTATACGCCCGGCGCCGAGATGTCGGGCGGGTCGATCGGCCTTGGCCTGCCAATGGCCGTTGGCATGAGCATGGGCCTGAAGCGAAAGGGCTCCAAGTCTTTTGTCTACATACTGATGGGCGACGGGGAATTGGCCGAGGGCCCGACCTGGGAGGCCGCGATCTCGGCCGCGAACTACGGTCTGGGCAACATCATTGCCCTGGTAGACTTCAACCAGGTGCAGGCCGACGGGCCGTCGATGAAAGTGATGAATACAGAGCCTGTCGTCGACAAGTTCGAGGCGTTCGGTTTCTACGTCCAGCGCGTAGACGGGAACGATCTGCCGAGCCTGGTTGCAGCCTTCGACAACGCCCGCGAGCACCCAGAGCCAAAGCCCCGCATCATAATCTGCGACACCAAGATGGGCTGTGGCGTCGATTTTCTCGAAGGGCGCGAGAAAAGTCATTTCATCCGTCTCGGAGATGACGACTGGAAACGCGCCTACGCGGCGCTGGGCGAGAGGAGCAAGGCATGAGCGGGGCAGATCTCAAGCAGATGAAAACCACCAAGAAAGCACCAGACGTGACCGCATCGGCCGTAGACGAAGGGCATCGCACGGTGCCAATGCCCTTCGGTCACGCGCTGATCAAGCTGGCCGAGACGCGCCCCGAGATCGTGGGCATGAGCGCCGACCTGGCCAAATACACCGACATCCACATCTTTGCTGAACGGTTTCCCGACCGTTTTTACCAGATGGGCATGTCCGAGCAGCTTATGGCGACGGCAGCGGGGGGGCTGGCCAAGGAGGGCTTCGTTCCGTTCGCCACCACCTACGCCACCTTCGCCTCGCGCCGTTGCTATGACTTCATGTCTCATGCCGTTGCCGAACAGGATGCCAATGTGAAGCTGATCGGTGGCCTGCCGGGGCTGACAACCGGCTACGGGCCGAGCCATCAGGCAACGGACGACATCGCCATCTTCCGCGCGATGCCAAACATGACGGTGATCGATCCCTGCGACGCGTATGAAATCGAGCAGATGGTCCCGGCGATCGCGGATTACCCCGGCCCGGTCTACACGCGCATTTTGCGTGGCAATGTCGCCAAGGTGCTGGACGAATACGACTACCGCTTCGAACTGGGCCGGAGCGCCCTGCTGCGCGGCGGCCGTAACGTCCTGATCGTATCGACCGGTTTCATGACCATGAGGGCTCTCGACACCGCCAAGGAATTGCAGGCGGACGGCATCGACGTCGCGGTCCTGCACGTCCCCACCATCAAGCCGCTGGACGAAACGGGTATTCTGCGCGAGGTCCGCCGCACCGGTCGCCTAGTCGTCACGGCCGAGAACCACTCGATCATCGGGGGCCTGGGCGAGGCCGTGGCCAGTCTGATCGGCCGCTCGGGGATGGGCGTGGAGCTGCGCCAGATCGCGCTGCCTGACCGATTCCTCGACGCCGGTACGCTGGGCGTGCTCCAGCATCGTTACGGCATATCGAGGGCCGCGATGTGCGAGAGCATCAAGAGGTGGCTATGACCGGCAGTCAGGGGTCATGGGGGACCCTGGTCCTGACGGGCGGTGCTTCGGGTATCGGCCGCGGGATCCTGGGTCTTGCGGTCGACGCGGGCTACCGCGTCGGCGTCATTGATCTGCCCGGAGAGGCGCTTGATGCGCTGGCATCGGAATTCGCGGAGGCAGCCGTCGTCACCAGCGGCGCCGACATCACCGACGAGGCGGCGGTGGAAGCGGCCATTGCCGGGTTCGCCAAGGGAGGCGAACTGTGCGGCGTGGTAAACTGTGCCGGTGTCGGGCAGAATACGCCTTTCGCCGAGACGACCGCGGACCAGTTGCGCAAGGTGCTCGACGTGAACGTCGTTGGCAGCTTCATCGTTGCCAAGGCTGCCGCGCCTTTCCTCAACAATGGCGCTATCGTCAACATCACTTCGGTCTCCGGGATCTAGGGCAGCGTGGGGCGGGCGGCCTACGGTGCCTCGAAGGGCGCGGTAAACACTCTAACCCGAATCCTCGCGACGGAACTGGCTCCAAAGGGCATCCGCGTCAACGCGATCGCACCCGGCCCGGTGGAGACGGCGATGGCCGCCCGCTGGCACGACGACGAAACCCGCCGAACATGGATTTCGCGCGTGCCGATGGGCCGTTACGGTACGATTGAGGAAATTGCGTCGATGACCCTTGCCCTGCTCGACGGGGACGTCTCGGGGTTCGTGAACGGCAAGGTCATCGCGGTGGACGGCGGCTTCTGCGCGGCACGGCCGATGTCAGAATAGGGAAGGAGACCGCATGCCACGCGCACGGATCGTCGGATGGGAACACAGCAAGTTCGGCCGGGCCGAGGAACCGGATCTGGAAGCCCTGCTCGCGGGCGTGGTGCCAGCTGCCCTCGTCCATGCCGGCCTCGGGGCCGAGGACGTGGACGGAGTCTTTCTCGGGACCTATAACAACGGCTTTTGCCGGCAGGCGTTCGAGGGCTCGATCGTTGGCGTGGCCTGTCCCGAGCTGGCCCATGTCCCTGCGACCCACCTTGAGAACGCCTGTGACACCGGCTCGGCCGCGCTTTATGCCGCGCTCGATTTCCTCGAAGCCGGGCGCGGTCGGGTCGCGATCGTCGTCGGCGCCGAGAAGATGACCGCAATTCCGACGCGGCAAGCGGGTGAGATCATGCTCTCGGCCTCCTATGTGCCGTAGGAGGCTGACGTGGACGGCGGGTTCGCCGGCCTCTTCGGCCAAATCGCGAACGGCTATTTCCAAGCCAACGGGGACCATTCGCTGGAACTGGCGATGATCGCCGCAAAAAATCACGAAAACGGCACCCTGAACCCCTACGCCCACATGCGCAAATCGCTGGGCTTGGAGTTCTGCAACGATGTGAGCGACCGGAACCCGCGCGTCGCGGGACCGCTCCGACGCACCGACTGTGCGCTTATCTCGGACGGGGCCGTGGCGATGGTGCTGGCGGTGCCAGAGGTCGCCGACACCCTGGAGCGCGGCATCGCCTTCCGGGCGCGATCGCAGGTCAATGACGTGCTGCCGCTGTCGCGCCGCGATCCCACCGCCTTTGCCGGCGCCGCCGGCGCTTGGCGCAAGTCTCTAGAGACCGCCGGGCTGAACCTCGACGATCTTGATATGGTCGAGACGCATGACTGCTTCACCATTGCGGAACTGCTGGAATACGAAGCCATGGGCCTGGCGCCGCGAGGGCAGGGGGGCCGCGTCATCCGAGAGGGCCTTACCACGCGTGGCGGCAAGCTGCCGGTAAATCCCTCGGGAGGGTTGAAGTCGCGCGGTCATCCGCTCGGCGCAACGGGGGTGTCCGCGCGAGATCGAGGAAAGACTGCTCGAACATCCAGCCATCGCCGAAATCGCTGTGCTCGGATGTCCGCACCCAAAGTGGGGTCAAGTCGGTCTGGCTGTCTGTGTCAAGGCCGAGGGTCGAGACGTCGATCCGCAAGAGCTTTCGGACCACCTGCGACCTAAGCTGGCACGCTATAAACATCCCGCAGCCTATGTGTTCGTGGCCGAGATGCCGAAGTCCAGCTACGGCAAGATCACCAAGCGGCAAGTCGAGGCCATGCTCAAGGAGAGGGGCGTCTGGCCGGATTTCGGTCAAAGTCTTGTACAGTAGCCATTGTGTCTGTCAGGTATCCTGACCAACCCATTTCTGGAGGTACCTGCACGGTGCGTTCGTGAGTGCACAAGCTTTCAGACCACCGCGGCTATGATGACTTTTTGCGGGTTTCTGGCGTTGCGGAGCCGCTGAGCGAAGACTTTAATGGTCGAGGTGCGATGCGTGCGCATCTCGCCGGACTTGAGCATGGAGACCACGTTCGGGCGCTCGAAGCCGATCTCGTTGGCGATCTCGCGCTGGGTTTTGCCGCTGGCATCGATGGCTTCTGCGATCAGGCGGGCAGTGGGGCTGTCGGTCATTTTGAACCTCTTCATCATGTTGCTTGTGCAGTGATGATAGAAGGCGGGCAGGGGTCCTTGATCGGACCTGGGGCTGTGGACAAGATGTCCTAGAACGAGTGGGCTTTGGCTTTAGGGGCATGTTGGGTGCGGGCCGCAGGGTCAGCGTCGATCCTTGGAGTTCGGCTGGAGGAGCGGTTGCGGGAAACTGCCACAATGGTGACTGGCCAATGCCAGCCCAAGCTGACTTTCACCGCCGAAAGGGAATTTTCTCGAGTAAGCGGAAACTTCCTCGGGCCGAGTTCTTAGTGAAAGTTCTCGAAGCACAATCTCCTAAGACAGGCAGATAGGGCAGAAAGCGGAAGTTCGTTGAAGGTGCGGAAAGACCGCCACCTAGGTCGAGAAGCTGCTTTTCACGACAGGCGCAAGAACAGGGTCTGCTGCGGATAACGTTCTTTGGTTCGGTGCTGCCGTCGGCGCCGGGCGTGAGAAATGGACGCGTTACGGTTTTTCCGACTTGCATTGCGCTAAAAAACATCCATATACCATCCATACAGATGGAGATTGATCGTGAGCAACATCAGACACCTGCGTGACAAGACGCCCGAGAGCGAAAAGATCACCATCAACCTCGGCTATGTGGACCTGGGGCGCATTGATCTGCTGGTACAGGAAGGGTTCTATTCCAATCGCAGCGATTTCATCCGTACCGCGATCCGCAACCACCTGGACAGTCACGCGGATGTCGTCACCAAGTCGGTCGAGCGGCATACGATGGAACTGGGTCTGCGCGACTACAGCCGGACCGACCTCGAAGCGCTGCGGGACGCGGGGGAAGTCCTGCATGTGAAAGTCGTGGGGCTGGCGCGCATCGATCCCGACGTCTCGCCGGAACTCGCTCTCCAGACCATCGGCTCGATCACCGTTCTGGGCGCGCTGCAAGCCTCGAACGAGGTGAAAAAGGCGCTCGCCGACCGCATTCGATAACTCAACATATCTTATCCAAGGACCAACATCATGTTCGATTTCAACATCGGCGCGCGGCGCCCGGTGACCGGGGAGGCGCGCGCCAAGAGGCTGGCGGACGCGCAGGAACTGGTGCAGCGCACGCTTGCGCAGCACGGGCTCGACGGCGCTTCTTCGCCGTCTCAACTGTCCAACGCAGACGGTTTGACGCGGCTGTTGCAGCGGCTACTGCCGGTCGGCGAAAGCCCGACAAGGGCAACTCCGGTCCCGGAGCGGCTGGACCTCCCCGCCGGGGCGCAGTTTCTCTCCGGCAGACATCAGGGCAAGTGCGGAAGCCGCGCCTATCGTACTTGTGTACCGGCCTCGGCCGACGCGGGCGCCACTGCGATCGTCATGATGCTGCACGGCTGCACGCAGACGCCCGAAGATTTCGCCATCGGCACCGGCATGAACGCCCTTGCCGAACGGCACGGGTTCGTCGTGCTCTACCCCGAGCAATCGCGCGGTGCGAACGCGCAGACCTGCTGGAACTGGTTCAGCCCGAACGACCAGACCCGCGACAGGGGAGAACCCGAAATCCTTGCCGGCATGGCACGGGAGGCGATGTCGCATTACGATGTCCCGCCCGATCGGTGCTTTGTGGCCGGGCTCTCCGCCGGAGCGGCCATGGCGGTCATCCTCGGGACGACCTACCCGGATGTTTTTGCCGCTGCAGGCGTCCATTCGGGCTTGCCTTACAGGTCCGCCAGAGACGTCGCTTCCGCCTTTGCCGCCATGGCCGGTCAACGCTCCGAGCAATCGGCAGAACCAAGCCACCCCGGGATCCGCACGATCGTGTTTCATGGCTCCGCAGACAGCACGGTGCATGTCTCCAACGGCGACGGCATCGCCCGGAATGCCGATCGAAACGCGCCGTCACCCAGTCTGCAGACGACCCGGACGGGTCAGGTGAACGGACGCACCTGCTCCGTCACGACTTCGACCGGACCCGACGGGCGCGATCATCTGGAACACTGGGTGATCGACGGGCTGGGCCACGCCTGGTCGGGCGGGCAGCCCGGCGGCTCCTACACAGATCCGCAGGGCCCTGACGCGAGCGCGGAAATGATACGCTTCTTCTTCGAATTCAAGGACTGACAGACATGACCATGACACTCACCTTCGATGCCGTCAGCGAGCAGGCGCCCGGAGCAAAATGGCATAAACGCTGGCTGCGGTCGTGGCCCGCCTATGAAGCCTGGTTCGTTGCCCGTGGTGGCGATGCCGGACCCGAGCGTTCCGCCTGCCGTGCCGCACTGGATCGGCATATGCCGGAACTGCTGCCGATCTACGACCAGCTTGTCGCGATCGCCGGCGGCGGTGACCGCGCGGCGCGGTTCCTGTCCACCTGGTGTCCCCCGCGGTATCTGGGTGGCTGCTCTCTCGCCGCGATGTCGGACGGCACCGATGTGCGCCTGCTGCGCAACTACGACCTGGCGCCGGATCTGAACGAGGGTCTGCTCTTGCGCAGCGAATGGAGCGGCAGGCCGGTCATGGGCATGGTCGAATTCCTCTGGGGCCTGTCCGACGGTATCAACGATGCCGGTCTCAGCGTCGCGCTGGCCTATGGCGGGCGGTCGGAGACCGGCGAAGGCTTCGGCGTCACGACGATCCTGCGCTATGTGCTGGAGGTCTGCGATACCGTGGAAGAGGCGCTCATCGTCCTCGACCGGGTGCCGTCACACATGGCCTACAACCTCGTTTTGGCCGACGCATCGGGCGCGACCGCGAGCGTGGAGCTGGCCCCCGGCGGCGGGGCGAAACGCATGCCCCGCGCCATCGCCACGAACCATCAGAGCGGCGCAGCGGTGCCGGATCGCGCTGCCTTCACTCGCACCTACGACCGGCACAACTATCTCAGCGCGCTGCAAGTCGGCGTTCGGGACCTGCACAGCAGCTTCACCCGTGCGCCACTTCGGCAGGACCGTTTTGCCGAAGGTTTCGGCACGCTGTTCACCGCCGAATACGATCCCCGGGGGCGGTCAATGCGCCTGATCTGGAAGAACGAGTGCTGGCACCAGACGCTCGCGCAATTCGAGGAGGGGCAGCGCGTCATCGACTATGCAAGCACGGATCGTCACGCCGGAAGTCCCGGCTGGACAGCTGAAATAGACTGGTCTTGGTCTGCAAGGATCGATTGGGCCAGGGTGGGACAAGATTACCGTAGCGCTTCCTGTAGCAATCCGATTGCGGCGAGGCCGGAAAATAGCGAAGTTACCTTGTTTTACTGGGCCATTTCGTACAACGACGGGAGAATATTGGTGCCCGGGGGCGGAATCGAACCACCGACACGAGGATTTTCAATTGGTCCTGAAGGTGGTTTTGCACTGGCGTAGCTGCAACGATCCTTACCTAATTCTAGAATATCTCAAGCTGCAGGCGATGTCATTGTTTCAGTATCATCGGTGAGGCAGCTGGTGGCGGGACGCGACGAGAAAGACAACCCTTGTCCATAGATGAGCTGGATATCGGGTTCAGATAGCAAATTCAGATTATGTGTACGGTCGAATTCGGTCCAAAGCTGCAGTTCAGCAATGGGTGGTTAAGTCGCCTCGGCATTCGGAGCAAAGCACCCGAAAGACCTCGTTCCAGCTTGCGGCAAAAACCTCTTCGAAAGCGTGGTTTTGGCGGGTGCAGACGGACTGAACTGGCGGGGTGCCTTCCGCCAGTTTCAGAATGTCGCGGCGCCATCCGTCGACAGACCCTTCGCTGACAAGAATGGCGCCATGCGTGACATGGTCGACCAGCCCGTCGACCGGGTTCACCAGCAAAGGGCGTCCTGCAGCCATGGCCTCTATTGCGACGAGGCCATAGGCTTCCCAGGCCGATGGCATCGCGACGGCGTCTACAGCTTCCATCGCGTTTAGCGGGTCCGACGCGAAACCCATGAAACGGATCCTCGGATCGTCCTGGGCCAAGTGACGAAGATGCGCCTCTTCCGCTCCTTCGCCGTAGATATGCAGGGCGAGGTCGGAACGGTTGATCTGGCGAAATGCTTTTATCAAGGTGTCGAAGCCTTTTTGCCTGTCGAGCCGTCCGATCGCACCGAGGATCTTCACGGGTCTGTCGACGGGTGCAAGGGCGCGGAAGCCGGAAAGATCGACACAGGATTGGATGACCTTCAGTTTTTCGGTGGGGACTGCACCACTGCGTTCCAGCCAGCGTCCCTGAGCATGGCTAACCGCGACGGTACGGTCAAAAAGGCGAAAAGCCGTTCGGAGAAGCAGGCCGAACCTGCGTGTGTGAGTGACATTGGCGGCGACGAAGCCCTCGGTGTAGCTGTGCTCGACGTGCACAAGCGGCGTGCGCGGATGGAAAGCCCGCAAGGTCGCAACCAGCGGCATCATGCGCCAACTGATTGCCAAGTGAGAGACGATGGCATCCGCCCGGACACGATCGGCGAGCACGCCGTAGCGGTCCACCACCCGCAGTTCATGATCCGCATCTCGCGACAGCGCGTGGCTGGTCAGGATGTGATCCAGCACTCGCATGACGCCGCCGGCCGTTGTGTCGTCGACAAGGTGAACGACCCGCAGGCGACCCATCAGACTGCCTCCGACGTACGAAGCCGCTGGGCGTACTTCATGATTCGTCGCAGGACGGCCGTGCCGCAAAGTGACAACACCGCGGTTGCTGCGAGGGTGACGAGAGATTTCGCCGGTTCCTCGATCAACGGCACAGAGGAGTGTGCCATCCAGTCGCGCGAGAGGGCCGCCGCGCGGGGGGCGTCGAGGTCGCTGATCGCGCGCCGTGCCAGGTACCGGAGCTGGTAGGCCCGGGCGGCGGGGGTGTTGACCTCGAAGAAAGCGGGGTTGAGCGGGGTGAGCTTCGTCACCATCCGTTCCCACGCGGCACGCTGGCGGTCGGTCGCAGCCGACAGCCCGCCCGCGTTGATCCGGTACTGGGTCCATAGACCCGGAATGCCTTCAAAGACCCACTCTGTCCTGAGCGCGATCCGGAGCCAGCATTCGATATCCTCGGACTGGCGGAAGGTCTCGTCGAAATACCAGTCGCGCAGGGTCTCGTGGCGCGGGCGGAAAGCGATATCGTCGAGCACGGCACGGCGCATGACCGCGGCGGAGCCATTGCCGATGGGGTTGCGCTTGAAGATCGTCGCGGCGTCGATGCCGGTCAGGCGCGGGCGCTGCGCCTGGCCCGTCAGCGCGCCGTCGTCGTTCATCAGAGCGGAGCCGCAGTAACTGATCCCGACCCGGGGATTTGCGTCCAGATGCGCGACATGTCGCGCCAGCTTTTCCGGCAGCCACAGGTCATCGGCATCACAAAAGCCGATGTACCTTCCGCGCGCGGCGGCGATGCCGCTGTTGCGCGCTCCGGCGAGGCCGCGGTTGGCCTGCCGTATGACCCGGACACGGGGGTCGCAGGCAAAACGGGCTGCGATCTCGGGTGTGGCATCGGTGGAACCGTCGTCCACGACAATGATCTCGTAGGCGGGGTGGGTCTGGTGCAGCAGGGCGGTCATGGTGGGCCAGAGGGTGTCGGCGACGTTGAAGGCGGGCACGATGATGGAGGCGAATGTCATGGGATCGGTCTTTCGGGATCAGGAGAACAGGGAGCGGCGGAAACCGCGGGGGAGGAGCGGGGCAACGACAGCGGCCAGAAGCGTGGGGAGGCCGCGTCTGAGGGGGCAGAGGAACCCCGACGGGCTTTGCAACAGGCCGGAGATCGCGAACCGCAGCGCGGCGCCGCGTTCGGGAGCGATGCGCAAGGCTCGGCGGGCAAGGTAGCGGTAATGGACTGCGTGGCTGCGACCGGACGGGAAGACGCCGAAGCCCGCAGCCGTTCGGAGCGCTTGTGCCCGCCCGGATGCCATCTTGCCGAGGTCGGTAGAGAGCCCGGTAGGGCTGGTCCGATACCAGGTTTGCATCTGGTCGATGCCGACGACTCGGGCGCCGTAGCCCACCAGCCGGATCAGCCAGTCTAGGTCCTCGTTGTGCACCATCGCCTGATCGAACCCGCCGCTGCGCTGGAACACGCCGCGGCGAAGGGAAATGTTGGACATGGTGCAGACCGGGTTTTCGCCCAGCAGCATGTCGATGGTCAGATCGCCTTTCGGAACCGAAGAGGTGACGCCGGTATCACCCGGCACTTTGTTGAAGAAACCGATCCGCCCATAAATCGCATCGACGGAGCGGTCGGTGAAGGCGGTGCGCAACTGTAGCAGCTTGCCCGGAACCCAGAGGTCGTCGGCATCGCAGAAGGCGAGGAAATCGCCGGTGGCGCATTTCAGCGCGGCCATGTTGCGTGCGGCGCTTGGGCCTTTTGAAGTGTTGCGAACCAGTCGGATGCGGCGGTCATCGCGCGCGGCTGCGCGCACGAGGAAGGCGGTGGCATCGGTCGACCCGTCATCCACGCAGATCGCCTCCCAATCGGTGAAGGTCTGTGCCGACAGGCTGGCCAGCGTTCTGGTTATGGTGGCCTCGGCGTTGAAGCAGGGCATGATGATCGAGAAAACTGGCATGAAATCAGACCTTTGCGAAACGTTGCCCGAAGGCCAGGGTCAAAGCGGGAAGCGAGGCGCCGAGCATCACCAGGCTGGCGACGACGGCATAGCCGGAGGCCACCGTGACAAGGCCGAAGGGTGCCAGCAGCGCGGTGTTGAGCATCAGCGCGGCTGTCATCGCGGCGGTGACGTAGAATTCGCGGTGAGCCCGCCCGGTGGCGCGCAGCCACCCGGCGGTGGCGGACCAGAGCGTCGTGGGGATGGCGACGAGGCAGAGGATCGACACGATCCGGTCCAGCCCATCCCATCCCTCGCCGAAAAGGATCGGCACATACCAGGGCGCGAGGATAGCCTGAGTGACCACGGCGGGGGTAATCAGGCCCATCGCCAGCAGAATGCTCTGGCGCAGGGCGTGGGTCTTGTCGCGACTTGCGCAGAGATGCGGAAAGAGCACGGTCGAGAAGGCGACCGAGAAGGAATTGGCGAGGCTGAGCCCTGCGTTGAACGCCATGAAGTAGAGACCCAGCGCCTCGGCTCCCATCAGGGTGCCGACGATCAGCTTGTCGGCCTGCAGACGCAGCGCCTTGATCAGTTCCACGCCCAGCACCGCCCAGCCGAAGCTGAGGAACGGGCGCAGCGGGGCAAAGCCGTTCGACAGGTCACGGGTCCAGGGATGCAGCCTGCGCATCGCCAGCAGCCAGAAGGGCGCCGTCAGCAGGCGCGGCAGGATCAGAGCCAGAGCCGAGGGCCAGAGCAGCGCCAACGCCGCGGACATGAGGTTGGCGCCGACGATCTGCGCGCCGGAAATGGCCGCGGTCTGGCGCAGTTTGCCGGCCCGCATGGCAAGCGCGGTCTGCACGAGGCCCGCCGGCATGAAGAGGTATTCGCCCGCCAGAAGCAGGATCAGCAAGAGCAACTCGGGGCTCCCGCCTGCGGCGTAAAGCGCAAGGCCGATTGCGGATTGCGCCACGAACAGCCCGACGCACCAAGCCCAGAAGATCCGGTGCGCGGTGGCACAGGTCTGCGGCAGATCGGCCTCGGGTGCGGCGATTATCCGCTGCCCGACGCCGTTCTCGGTAAGCGCCTTCAGGATATCAGCCGCCGCAAGCGCCGCCGCGGCCACGCCGATCTGCGCGAGGTCGAGCGAGCGAGCCACGGCGACCACCACCAAGAGGCGCGACGCCTTCGCCGCCACCTCGGACGCGCCGTAGGCAAAGAGGTTCTGCGCGACGCTCGATGTCTTGAGGAGGGCGGTCATTGTCGGGGTCCAGTCATGTTTGCAGGACCGGTTCTAACCGGGCGGCGTGCTTGCCGTCTCGGACGCCACGGGCGAGCGGCATGGGGCAACAGAACTGCATCATATCCAAACGGATAGGCATCCGATGCGACCGCGCGCTCGACCGGCAGAGCGGAAATGCTTAATACGATTACAACCGCAGGTGAAAGCGAGCGCAGGCATGTCCAAGACCCTCAGATTCGGTTCGGTGCTGCTGGCCGTGCTGGCCCTGTCGAACTGCGCCAGCTACGACACGCCCGACAATCTTGAACCGGTGGCGGCGGGCGACGGCTACCAGGCGCAGTATCGCACGCCGGACGTCAGCCGCGGCCAGGCGCAGTTCCTGCGCTCCGCGGATATCAATGCCAGCAAGTGCCGACCGTGGCGCGGTGGGGCCGGGGGCAAGGGTGGCGGCATCGCCGCCGTGGCACTGCGCGGCGAACGGCTGAGCCGCAACGACCTTGTCGATATTCGCATCGCCGATGACGAGACCTTCAGCGGCGATTACGTCGTGTCGCGGGACGGCACCCTCAAGCTTCCCTTCCTCGCGCCGATCCGTGCGCAGGGGCGCAGCACCGGCGAGATCGAAGCGGACATCTCCGCGCAACTCCTCGCCGGGGATTTCTTCGTAGAACGCCCGCGCATCTCTGTCCGCGTGGCCGATTTCGCCTCGGTTACGGTGGGCGTCTCCGGCGCCGTGTTCGAACCGCGCTCGGTCGAGATCGGCGGCGTTTCGGGCGACCAGGTCGACAGTCGGAGGCAGGGCGCGCTCGGTGCCTCGAGTGAAGGACGCAACCTCTCGGCGGCGCTGCGTGCCGTCGGTGGCGTGCGTCCCGATGCGGATATTTCCGCCGTCGAGGTGCGCCGGGGCGGCACGCTCTACACGCTCGACATGCGCGGCGTGTTCGAGGGGCGCAACGCCGTCGACATCATGTTGCTGACCGGCGACGAGGTGTCGGTGCCCAGCCGCGGCTGTTTCCAGGAAGACCTGATGCGGCCCAGCCCGATCAGCCCGCCGGGCGTGTCTCTGTTCCTGTCGAACCTCACGCAACCGGCCACCGGCAATGCGCCGTCTGCCGTGGGCCGCGACGTGCGTGAAGTGCCCTACGGTACGCGCTACATGCAGGCGGTGATCGATACAAACTGTGTGGGCGGGGCACGGGCGACGAGCGCGGACCGGTCGGCGGTGCTGTTCTCGCGCAACCCGATCACCGAAGTTTCCGTGGTGATCGAGCGCGACATCGAGAACCTGCTGCGCCGCGCGGACCGGGACGATTACGACCCATTCCTGCTCCCCGGCGATTCCATCGCCTGTTACGACAGCACCATCACCAACGTCGGCGAGGTCGCCCGGGTCCTTGGCATTCTCGGTATCTCGGCACTGGCGCTCTAGGCGTCGGGGGCGTCGTCGCGGTCGGCCCGCATCTGGGGGCGCGTGACGAACCAGATCGCGGGCAGCGCCGCGATGGCCTTGGCCATGCCCTTTTCGTCGCCCGCGTTCGCGGCGGTCTCGACCGCAATCAGTCCGGCGCGAAGCTCGACGGCGCCCAGAGTCGCGGCACTGCCCGCGATCCGGTGCGCGCGCGCGGCAATCTCGGCCGGGGCGTGGCTGTGATGATCTGCAAGAAAGGCGAGCGTGTCGTTCACCTCGGTCACGAACCGGTCGAGCAGCGGGCGCAGCGCCTCGACGCCAAGCGTTTCGCGCAGATCGTCGAGATAGGCCCCGGCGACCGCTTTCGATGCGTCCCTCGCAAAGGCGGGAGGATCGGTGTCCCTGTGCACATGGTTGCCGATCACCTGCAACAGCCCCTCGCGGGTCAGCGGTTTGGTCAGGATGTCGTTCATGCCGTCCGACAGGAACGCCTGTTGTTCTTCGGCCATGGCATTCGCGGTCAGGGCCACGATCGGCGCCCGGGCCGAGGCGCCGTTGCCGTTCCGGATGTGACGCGTGGCGGTGCGCCCGTCCATGACCGGCATGCTGATGTCCATCAGGATCAGGTCGAACCGTTCTGACTCTGCCAGGTCCACGGCGACCTTGCCGTTCGCGGCCTCGGTCACGCTGTGCCCACCCGAGACCAGCATCTCGCGCGCGACGAAGCGATTGATCTCGTTGTCCTCGACCAGCAGGACCCGGCTGGGCTGAACGTCCGCGCTGCGCGAGTTGCGATGGGGTCCGGCGGCCGCTGGCGCGGCGACCGGAGTGATCGGAAAGTGGATCAGGAAGGTGCTGCCCTCGCCAAGGGTGCTTTCGACGTCGATCCCGCCTCCCAGCGCCTGCACGAACCGCCGGGCGATGCCAAGCCCAAGCCCGGTGCCGCCGACCTCGCGGTCGTAAGAGCTGTCGCCGGTCAGGAAATCGTCGAAGATCTGCGACTGCAGGGTGTCGTCCATGCCGATTCCGGTGTCGCTGACCGTGACGTGGAGTTCCGGCGTGCTGTCAGGGGCTCTCAGCACCTCTGCCTGGACCGAGACGCGCCCGCCATGGGTGAACTTCACCGCGTTGCCGATGACGTTCATCAGGATGTGCTGGATCCGGTCGCGGTCGGCGTGGATCCAGTCGGCGGGCGGCCCGACCCAACCCCAGTCAAGCGTCGTGTCGTGGGCCAGGGCGGCCCCGCTCTGGTTGTCGATGATGTCCTGCAGCAGCGTGCTGATGTTCATCGGCACCGGCCGCAGGTGGAGCTTTCCGGCATCGTACTTGGTGATGTCCAGTACATCCGAGATATGGTTCATCAGCAGCTTGCCGGAGGTGTCCATGTTGTGGATGTAGCGCGCCTGCCGCGCGCTCAGCTTGGTGTCGCGCAGCAGGGACAGGTTGCCCAGCAGGCCGTTCAGCGGCGTGCGGATCTCGTGGCTCATGGTCGCCAGGAAATCGGTCTTGGCCTTTTCCCCGGCCAGCGCGCGGTCGCGGGCGGCTACGAGGTCGGCCTCGGCCTTCACCCGGTGCGAGATGTCGCGCAGGAAGGCGATGAAGATTTCGCCGTCGTCGGTCTGCGCCGACTGGATGGCGAACTCCACCGGAAAGACCTCGCCGGTGGCACGCTTGGCTTCGAGCTTGATGCGCCCCTTGCCGACGACCCGCTTTTCGCCGTGGGCGCGCATGCGCTCCATGCCCGCGACATGGGCGGCGCGGTGATGGTCGGGCACGATCAGCGCGCCGAGGTCCGCGCCGATGGCTTCTGTGGCGGAGTATCCGAAGATCTGCTCGGCGGCGGCGTTGAAATCCAGGATGCGGCCTTCGGCATCGCTCACCACCACCGCGTCCAGCGCGGTGCCGGTGACGATCTTCATCCGCTCGCTGGCCTGAACGATTTCGGCCCGGCGCCGCACGTTCTGGGCATTGAGATAGGCGAGGTAGAGCGCCAGCAGCAGCAGCGTCACCAGCAGGATCGTGACCACGGCGGCCATCTGCATCAGGGTGACGGCGATGTTGCTGCGGCGGCGGTCAGAATCCTCCGCAAAGTAATTCAGCCCGGAATTGGCCAGTTGCCGGACGTTGGGCCGCACGGCCTCGGCCCGCTCGATAAGCTCGGGCAGAGCGCCCGTCAGCGCCGTGTCGGAGGCATCGATGGTGTCGACGGTCCGGTCGAGAAAGGTCTGCACGATCCGGAGGTTGCGCGAGAACTCGGGCACGTCGCGCAATGCGGAATAGATCGACGCCTGCCGCAACGTATTGATCCGGCTGTAGAAGATATCGAACTCGCGGCGCAGGGTTCGAAGATCGGGATCAAGGTTGCCAAGGCTCGTGTTGAGATGCAGGTCATATTCGAGAAACTCCACCTCCGCCTGTGACAGCGTCCATTGCACGTTGTCCGAACGGGCCGAGTTGAGCAGCCGCAGGTCGCGCACCACGGCCGTGGAGAGATAGAGCGTCACCCCGAGGCCAACGGCCCCCAGCAGCAGCGTGATCAACAGCCGCAGACGCATGGGGGAGGCTTTCAGGTTGGACATGAAGGACCGGTCCGATTGGGCGGCGCCGGAGGCTCCGGCGCCCGGTTACCGCTGATTACTGCATCACCTCGATGCGGTCGAGTTGCCAGATGCTGCGCGAATAGGTCACTTCGGAGCGATAGTCGGAGCTGGCATCGTAGGGGTAGATGACCCAAAGCGGTCCCTTGTCACGTACCGACATCGTCTCGCCGTCCATCCGATAGGCAAGGATGGGGCCGCCTTCGACCGCGTCCGACACGGGAATGTCCACCGCGTAATCGTTGATTGCGGTGGCGCGCAACGTCTCGCCCTCGACCCCCAGGCGCTCAAGCAGCGTGTCGAGCGACACGCCGGTAAAGCTGTGCGTTCCCTCGGTCCAGATGGTCGAGGTTTCAAAGGTGGTTGCGTCCAGCGCCTCCAGCATCTCGAGGTCGAACTGCGCGGTGCCGCCGACGTTTGTAACGTCCAGCGCGCCCGACACCGTGAGGATCACCTCGCCCTCGGGCTCTGCAAGGCTCTGGGCCCAGGCGGGCAGGGCGGTCGCGACGACAAGGGCCAGGGCAGGAAACAGGGAACGGTACATGGGAACATCCTCTTTAAGATTGTCCCCATATGGCACATCCGCGCGTCGCGCACATGGGGTCAGACGGATAGAGACCTATCCGTTCGGATAGGACGGCCCGTCAGGCCGCCCGCTGCTTTGGCATCGCGCCCGCGTCGAGGACCCTCCCCAGCGCGCCCTGCAAGTCGGGGCGGTCGAGGGCGAAGGCGATCGTCGCCTGCACGAAGCCCGCGACCGATCCACAATCAAAGCGTTCGCCCTCGAACCGGTAGCCGGCGACTCCGACCGCCTGCACATCGGCGTTGATCGCATCGGTCAACTGCACCTCGCCGCCCGCGCCCGGACCGAGGTCGGCAAGGCGGGCAAAGATCGACGGCTCCAGGATGTAGCGGCCGACGACGGCGCTGGTCGACGGGGCCAGGTCGGGCCGCGGTTTTTCCACCAGCCCACGCGCAGTGGTCAGCCGCCCGGCGGTCCGCGCCACGTCGAGGATGCCGTAGGACGAGGTCTCGGCGCGCGGCACGTCCATCGTCGCGACCAAGTGGCCGCGGGTCTTGGCATGGGCGTCGACCATCTGGGCCAGCGCGCCTTGAGGACCTCGAATAACGTCGTCGGGCAGCAAAACGGCAAAAGGCTCGTTGCCCACCAGCCGCCGCGCCAGCTTGACCGCGTGACCCAGGCCCAGCGGTGCGTTCTGACGGAGGAAGGACAGCGCGCCCTCGGGCATCCGCGTTCGCTCGAGCGCGGAAAGCGCAGAGGTTTTCCCGGCGGCGGCAAGGCGCTGTTCCAGCGCGGCGGCGGTGTCGAAATAGTCCTCAAGCGCGCCCTTGCCCGCGGCGGTGACAAAGATGAACTGTTCGATCCCGGCGGCGCGGGCCTCGTCCACCGCGTACTGGATCAGCGGGCGATCGACGAGCGGCAGCATCTCTTTCGGGATCGACTTGGTGGCGGGCAGAAAACGCGTGCCCATGCCGGCGACTGGAAAAACGGCGGTGCGGATATGTGTCATGGTCCGGGTCCTTTTCTGGAGCGAGGGGATCAATAAGCGCCACGGCCGGAGACGACCGCACCGAAGGTTCTGAAGATCAGCACGAGATCGACGAGCAGCGTGCGCGAAGAGGCGTAGGTGAGGTCCATCTCGACCATCTGGTCGAAGCCGACGGTGGCGCGGCCCGACACCTGCCAAAGCCCGGTGATACCCGGTTTGACCGCAAGCCGACCCAAGGCACGGCGGGGGTAGGCTTCGACTTCGCAGGGCAGTGCAGGACGCGGGCCGACGATGGCCATCTCGCCGCGCAGCACGTTCAGGATCTGCGGCAGCTCGTCGATGGAAAAGCGTCGGATGATGCGCCCGACGCGGGTGACGCGCGGATCGGTGCGCGATTTGAAACAGACGCCGTCGCGGTCCGAACTGCCCAGCAGATCGGCGCGCTGCTTTTCGGCATCCGTGGTCATGGAGCGGAATTTGAAGATGGTGAAGGGCGTGCCATTTCGGCCCACGCGGGTTTGCTTGAAGAACACCGGACCGCGACTGTCGACCTTGATCGCGAGCGCCGTCAGAGCGAGCAGAGGCGACAGCAAGAGCAGGGCGCCAGCCGACACGGTGATGTCCAGGAACCGCCGTTGGATATCGGCGAAGGAGCTGCGGCGTGCGACGGTCAGGGCGGCATGGGTCAGGAAAGCAAAATTTCCGGCAAGGTAGCGCTTGGCGAGCCGTCGCGGTTCCTGCGCAAGACGCCAGGCCCATTCCATCTTGATCCGGCGCACCGCCTTGGGTGCACGCACGACCGTCCCCGCCAGGAAGTCGAAAAGCGCACCGACGGCCAGCGTCAGGGAGGCGTCCAGACGGTGCGCATGGCGGTGCAGCCACAGCTCCTGCATCGGCACGCCCAAGGCGACAAGCACGATATCGGCGCCGCTGTCGTTGATTTCGGCGATGACCGCCTCGGCATCCGCCGCGCCGTCGTACCCGTCGCGGGTGCCCGCGATGCGCAGGTGCGGTATGGTGTGGATAAGGCGGCCGGCCGCGGCCTCTGCCGTGCCCGGGGTGCCGCCGAACAAATAGACCGACTTGCCCATCCGCGCCGCCTTGGCCAGCAGCATCGGCACAAGGTCGGTGCCGTTGAGGTTGGCGGTCAGTTTCTGGCCGGTCATCTTTGCGGCCAGTTCGACGCCGATCCCGTCGGGCAGCAGAATGTCGGCCCTGGCCACGGCGTGGGCATAGGCCGGATCGCGGCGACGCAGGTTGCAGCAATGCGCGTTCATGAAGAACGCCCGGCGGCGGCCCGGCGCCAGCAGATGGGTGATCGCCTGATCAGGCGTCGCATCGACCAGATCGAGTTTCAGCGCGGGCAAATATTGCGTGGGCAAGGCGGGGGGCGTGATTGCGTCGGAAAGGTCTAAGCGGGTCGGGAAGGCAGCGTGTTTCATCAGTGTAAGTCCTTGAGGTTGCAGAAGTTGCGCTCAAGCTGACGGGAAACATGACGCCGCTCAACGGAGCGGACGGTGAGGCTTTCGGGACATCGGAGGGCCGTCTATGCCCTGCGGTCAGGGGACCTATCCGAACGGACAGCGGTCCGTCCGAATGCGCCGCTTGGCTGCCTTGGTCGCGTCGGTTTATTGACGTGCATCAGCCATGATCTCTGTTTAGTTGTAGAGGCCGAAGAGGAGACCGCGATGCGCGTATTGATCGCTGACGACCACGACCTGCTGCGTGATACGCTTGTCATGTTCTTGCAGGCCCAGGGCGGGATCGAGACCAGCACTGCGGCGGATCTCCCTGGCGCACATCGCCTGATCGAGGCAGAAGCGCCGTTCGACCTGATCCTGCTCGACCTCAACATGCCGGGGATGAACGGCTTGGATGGGCTCAAACGGACCATCGCGCTCCAGGACGGCCAGCGGGTGGCGCTTCTGTCCGGCGAGGCGACGCGGGACATCGTCGAAAAGGCGCTCGACGCCGGGGCGGCCGGCTTCGTGCCCAAGACGCTTCCTGCGAAATCCATGATCAACGCAGTCAAATTCATGGCCATGGGCGAACAATATGCGCCCATCGACTTCATGACGTCGGTTGACACGACGCCGGCGCATCCGTTGGCCGAAAAGCTGACCCAGCGCGAATTGCAGGTGCTCAAGGGGCTGACAGAGGGCAAGTCGAACAAGGAGATCGCCCGCGATCTCGATATCACCGAGCCGACGGTCAAGCTGCACATGAAGACGCTGTATCGCAAGGTCGGCGCATCCAACCGCACCCAGGCCGCCCTCATCGCGCGCGAGGCGGCGCTGTTCTGAGCTATCCCTTCGGATAGCTCTTTGACGCAGATGCGCCGCCGGTCTCGCCATGCGCGCACGGGCGGGATGGCGCGCGTCACGGTAAGGGTACGGGCAAAGGAGATGCTTGATGACCCTGCAAGAGACGTTTCTGCCCCGTACCAATCTGGCCCCTCGTCCGCGCCGCCTGTCGCTCCGCCGCATCCTCGTCGGCGGGCGGATCGGCGACCTCGGCCGTTTTCCGCGCTACCTGGCGTTTGCCCTGGTCGGCGGTACTTTGATCTGGGCACCGATCACCGGCTACCTGCGCACTGCGCCGCTGGCGTTCAAATCCGGCACCTCGCTGATCCTGCCTGGGTCGGGCGCCTCGGCATCGATGAACCTCAATGGCATCGGGCAGGCTTCGTCCTACGCCAACTCTGCGTTTTCCAGCAATTCCGTCAGCCCGACCGAAACCTACAAGCGCCTGATCGGCGCGGATCGCATACTAGAAGCGGCGGCACGGTCGCTGGGGGTGAGCCGGGCGGAGTTCGGTAAGCCCCGGATCGACCTGGTGGACCAGACCAGCCTCATCCATCTCGAGATCACCGGCGGCACCGCCGAAGAGGCGCAAGCCCGCGGCGAGGCGCTGCTTGCAGCCTTCTTTGCCGAGCTCGACGCGCTGCGGGCCGACGAACAGGCCACGCGCGAGGACAGCGGGCTGGCCGCGATCGAGGATTACCGCAACTCGGTCGCTGCGACCCGCGCCGACATCGCGCGGTTGCAGGCAGAGACCGGACTGGTGTCCGTCGATCAATACGACGCCATCGTCGACGCGACCCGGTTGCTGGAGAGCCGCGTGCAGGATCTTGCCGCGACACTGGCCGAAAAATCCCGCAGCGTGGCCGCGCTGGAGGTCAGCCTTGGCGTTCCGGCCGGTGCCGCGGCCGCGACGCTCAAGCTTTTCGCCGATGCCGAATACATTGCGCTGACCGAAGAGTCCGCCGTCCATGCCGCAAGCCTTGCCCAGGCACGTTCGCAATTCGGAGAGGGCCACCCCAAGGTGCAGGCCGCACGCGCCGCCAACGCAAAGGCGGGCGAAGCGGCCCTGCGCCGGGCGCAGACGGTGACCGGCTTTGCGCCTGAGAAGCTCGAGACGCTCGATCTGGCCCCCGAGGGCGCCCGTGCCGATCTGCTGGCACAGCTTGTGCGCATGGATGCAACGCGCGCCGGTACCGCAAGCGAACACCAGACAATGTCGGCGCGGCTGGCGGAAGAACGCGCCATGCAGCAGGCGCTGGCCGCGCCCGCCGCCCGATTGCAGGACTTGCAGCGCGACTTCACCGTGGCCGAGGCGGTCTTTGCCAGCGCCATCGCGCGCACCCAGTCAACCAAATCAGACGTCTACGCGTCTTATCCCTTGGTGCAGGTGCTGGAAAACCCGTCGCTGCCGGATCGTCCGTCGTCGCCGAACCGCAAGCTTGCCGTCGCGGCGGGCGGGGCAGCGACGGTTATGATGCTGTTGGGTCTCCTGCTTGGATGGATGCGCTCTGCCGTGATCGGGCGGCTGATCAAAGCACCGAAAGCGGCGACATGATCCCGCAGAATCCAGCGGAGCGCATGGTCTACAAGACCATGGTCTGGACCTGGCCGTTCTATGCCGTCGGCGCGCTCTACGTAGTCGGCCCCGTCCTTGCGTGGCTGCTGGGCGGGCTCGCCGCGCTGGTGCTGTATCTGGGCCCGGCGGTGCGCCTCGACCTGCGCGCGACCGGGCCGGTACCCGGGCTGGTCTGGCTCTGGATCGCTGGCATGTGTATGATGCTGGTGGCGCTTTGGGTCGGGCATCTAGACTGGGGGCTCGGCCTCAAGCAGACGATCAAATCGTCCATCGGCTGGGCGAAGGGCTGGGCGCTGCTCGCGCTCTTTCCGCTGGCGGGAGCGGTTCTGCCGATCCGCCGGGCCATCCTGATCCGCGGCCAGTGCGTGATCGGTGCATGGACGCTGGCGCTGGCCCCCTTGCTGCTGGCGGCGCCCTACCTCGGTTTGCCGGAACGCATATTTACCTCGCCGCTCAAGGCCATCGGCGGGCCGGGACCGGAATATTTCAGCGTCTTCCTCTTTACCTTCGATCCGGCAAGCTGGACACCGCGGTGGCAATTCTACGCCCCATGGTCGCCCTTTGCCGCCCTGCTGGGCGTCGTCATGGTGCTCTTTGCGCTGGAGGAAAAGGACCGGAAATGGATGCTGGCGGGCCTTGGCGCGGGTCTCCTGATGATCCTCGCATCAAAGTCGCGCATGGGGCTTGTTGGGCTTGTCGCCTGCACGATCACGCCGCGCCTGATGCCGCTGATCCTGCGGGGCTGGGCCTGGCAGGCCACGGCGGCGCTCACGGCTTCTTTGGCTGTGCTGGGCACGGCCCTCGCGGCCTTGGTGCAGGATGCAATTTCGACCTTCAAGAGCGCGCGCGCCGACAGCACCCGCGTCCGCGAAACGTTGCAACGCATCGCCTCGGAGCGCTGGCAGAACGAGGCCGTCTGGTTCGGTCACGGCACGGTCCATCCCGGATCCCACGCGGTGGAATACATGCCGATCGGATCGCATCACACCTGGTACGGTTTGCTGTTCGTAAAAGGTCTGGTCGGGTTCGCGGCGCTGCTGGTCCCGCTTGCGTTGCATACATTGGTCGTGATGGTCGACGCCGCGCGCCATCCGCGCGGACGGCTGCCCATGGGCATCCTGATGACGCTTGTTCTGCTGTCCTTCGGCGAGAACATCGAGATCGAAGCCTACATGTTGTGGCCGGGAATGGTCTTGCTGGGCGTACATCTGCGAGAAATGATGCGCGAAAATATAGTATCCTAACGTTAAAGCGAATTAGAGAGACATTTCTCACCACCTAATAACGAATATACTGGTCAAGCCGCCAGCAAATCCTGCTCCAGCTTCTCGAACATCCCGGCATCCTGCTCGGCGTTTTCGAACAGATGACCGTAAACGACCATCGTCATGGTGATCGACGCATGACCGAGTAGGGTCTGGATCTTCTTGGGGTTCCAGCCCTGCTCGATGAAAAGCGATGCCGCTGCGTGACGCAACGCGTGGATGGCGAACTTCGGTTTGCCGTCAGCATCGACGACTCCGTTCGCGATCAGAATCGGACGAAACACGCGGTTGTAGATGTTAGCGTAGTTCTGGACCTTGCCAGCACCGTTCGGGAACACGAGGTTTTGCGGGGAGGCAGGGCCTTCTGCCTGCCACTCGGTCAGTGCGCTCTTGACCTTGGGCGCCATCGGGATGTCGCGGTAGCCCGCCCGGCTTTTGGGCTTGCCGATCTCGCAGGTCTCGTCGGCCCGCTGCCGCACCTGGATCACACCGCGGTCGAGATCGACGGCGTCCCATGTTAAACTGCGGAGTTCCGAGATCCGCATCCCGGTGAAGATCGCCACGATGAACATGGCGCGGTGCGTCTCCGGTGCATTTTCGATGATGATGCGAATCTCGTCTTTGGTCGGGATGACCTTTTCGTCCTGCTCGGTGCGCCGCCGACGCCGCATCTTCGCGTCCGTCGGGGGGTAAAGTGGCTGGATTAACGAAATTCTCAAGATTTATAATGGCTTGGGCGTCTGCAAGGGCGGCCCCGACGCTTCCCTGACGTATCGCTGCCGAGTTTTGGTTTTCGTTTCGGGGGTATAGCTACTACGCAAATGCCATGAACAAAGCCGTCTCCGCATATCTGATCGCAACCCATGGCCGAAGGGAGGTCACGGAAGACCATCCGGCAGTCCGTCAGCAAGTCGCCAACATACGGATATTCGTTCGCAAGGTGCAGTCGCGCACCGAGGAGCAGGAGGGAGGCAAGACCAACTATTACTTTGACTACGCGCGCAAGGTGCGTGGCCTTTCCTCGCTGCCGAAGCTCGAGCGTGCGTTAACGCGAGTCTCCGAGGGCCACTTTCTGATCATGGATGGCCTCAGTCGGCTTTGGCGAGCATGTCCGAACCGGGAGGCAAGGGATCGTCTGCTGGCCGACCTGGAGCTCTATTCATCGAAGCTGTTCGGCGTGCGGCAAATAAGTCCGCTGTCCGATCTGACGCGTGAGACGATAGATTTGCTGATGTCCGGCGCCCTTAATCCTCGTTTCCAGCTTGCGCCAAGAGAGGACAAACGGCCGCACATCAAGCGCCAGCTTCAGACAGCGTCCGCGAGCGTCATGTCCAAGAAAGTGCGGCGCAGCGCTGCTGACGCCAAGGCACATGAATTGCATAAAATCCGAGATGAACTGCAGGCGGGGGCAGACCGCGTCACCAACAAGATGATCGCCGACCGTGCAAACGAGCAGGGTTTGCGCACGACCCGCGGAGGCCCGTGGCGCCCCGACACTGTCGCACGGCAGCTCAAGCGTCTGTCGGCCGACCCTCACAGCAAGGATGATCCTTGAGGCGTGCAGAGGTGGACGTAGGTGAGCTTGGTGGGATTTTACGATCGAGACTGCACAAAAGGGCAGGACGCAACCTAAGTGCGGCTCAGCCAGCCTGGCGAAATCCATCGCGGAATCTGCAAAGAGCGGGGATGATGGCGCGACAACATCGCAATGGCCGTACGGCGCGTTGAGGCGTCGGGGGCGATGACGTTCGAAGGAGAGGCCATCGGCGGGGTAACATGCGCCACGTCATAGAGGGCGTTTTTCTCGCGGGGCAGGGACCTCGCACCTGGGTGCCCCTGAGGCGCGCTCAGCGCGTCACCTGTGGGCATGCCGCGGTTTTGTGATCAACGCAGCGCAAAGAGAAAAGTCGCGTCCTGCGAGCTTTTCAGCCAGCCTTGTCGGGTGACTGTCCCGGGAACATCGCCACTCCGACTTTCGCGTCGCAATCTGCGCCGATACCTGAGAGCGAGGTCCAAGGCGCCGGGTGGGAAGATTGACTTGGGGCTTTGAGCTTGCCAAACCCGGGCCGAGACCTTGGAGCGAGCCGCTGCGCATTTCAAGCCCCCTCGGAAAGAAAATTTCTAATCGCTTGGTCTGGGCGTTCCTTTAACGTGCGCCGAGCATCAGTCAGCAGGCCGTCTAAAGTGCTACCCAAATGATACCCAAGCACAACTGGTCCACGTACTCTCAATGGAGAAAGGTCTCAAGTTATTGTTGTCATTTGGTTTTTATGGTGCCCGGGGGCGGAATCGAACCACCGACACGAGGATTTTCAATCCGTCCAAAGTTAACGATTTGCATTTGCGTAGCGACCACAGGTGGCTTTCGTTTCCAGTCAAAAGGAAATTGGGAGCGATCAGAAAGCGGGGGCGATGTGGCGCACGCCCCCTCTCCCAAGTTTCTGCTGGCAGGCTCAGGCCGCTATCCTACGACCCCGCGCTCTCCGTCGCAGATGACCGCGTCACCTTTTCGTTCAACACCGAAACTGCTGCCCCGGCGACCAGAGCCCAGAACGGTGCGCTGATGTTCAGGAAGAACACGTTGGACATCGCCACGATCAGGGCGATGAAGGCACCGATCTAGTGTCCTGCGTTGCGGTCAAACCGCCGCGTGGCTGTGCGTGCCCGGGTCTAAAGGCCAAGCTCGGTCAAGCCAGGATGGTCTTCCGGTCGGGGTCCGTGCGGCCAGTGAAAGAGCCTTTCGCTTTCGGCAATGGGCACGTCGTTGATCGACGCGTGCCGCACCGCCATGTACCCTTCGGCATCGAATTCCCAGTTTTCGTTGCCGTGCGCACGGAACCAGTTACCGTCGGCGTCGTGATATTCGTAGCAGAAGCGTACGGCGATCCTGGTGTCGCCATGTGCCCAGATTTCCTTGATCAGGCGGTACCCGTTTTCGGTCTGCCATTTGCGTGTCAGGAAGGCTTCAACCTCGTCTCGGCCATTCAGAAATTCGGATCGGTTCCGCCAGCGGGTCTCCGGTGTGTAAGCTTGCGCCACCTTGACCGGATCTCGCGTGTTCCAAGCGTTTTCGGCCATGCGCACCTTTTGCACGGCGTCTTCGTGAGTGAAGGGCGGGACAGGGGGGCGGGTCATCGTTGTGTTTCCTGCCTTACGTCAGTTAGGCCGTGGCCGGTACGGTGCCGCCGATACAGCACAATGAGATCAATCGGCGAACGGAGGCCGGGACGCAGAGCCCCTGCCTCCGGTGACCCCCGTTACCAGCTGTTGTAGCCAAGGTACTTGCCGGACATTTCGACCTTCACGCGGTCGCCCTTGGGATGCTCGACCCGCGTCACCTGCATGTCGAAGTCGATGGCGGACATGATGCCATCGCCGAATTTCTCCTGGATCAGCGCCTTGAGCGTCGGGCCGTAGACGCCGACGATCTCGTAGAACCGGTAGATGCAGGGATCGGTCGGCACCGCCTGTTCCCAGATCTTCGTCGGGCTTTCGGCCAGCACGCTTGCGGCTTCCTGCGGCAATCCCAGCGCCTTGGTCAGCACCTCGGCCTTGGCGGGCGGGAAGGCGTTCATGCCCATGCAGGCGGAATGGGTCCAGACCGGGGACATGTCGATCTTTTCGGCGATGCCTTCCCAGGTCAGGCCGGCCTGTTTCTTGGCCGACAGGATCATCGCGGTCACGTCTTCCTTGGTCATCTCGGTCATGGCAAACTGGTCTTTCATGGTTGTTGCTCCTCTCCTTGGTCTTGGCGACGATGCTCAGGTGTTGAC
>Ga0114905_1000257_pt1 | contig 36320 bp, 37 predicted proteins | sample MalvireepMed_b05_FD_83499 | JGI IMG/M metagenome (GOLD analysis project Ga0114905, IMG submission 83499) | Marine viral communities from the Global Malaspina Expedition - Malaspina viral metaG DeepMed_b05 | ecosystem: Environmental > Aquatic > Marine > Oceanic | place: Mediterranean Sea...
GCCTCGAGCAAGGGGTTTGGCCGGTTGCCATCGGAGCCGGGGGATCTGCTGGCTCCGGGTCTGGAACAGGAAGGCATGGCCGGTCTGGAAATGACACGACCTTCGGCAGTCTCGCACGCGCCTACGGCGGTGGCGGCGGTGGCGGATATTACAACTCGCTCAACCCGTATCGGAACGGCGCCTCTGGTGGCGGTGGTTGCTCTGGAGAGTATTCGCACTGGGATAATCGAACTCCTGGCACAGGGCTCGAAGGGCAGGGCTCGAGCGGCGGTCTCGGCGGAAATTTGCACGACGGATATTGGGCGAGCGGCGGTGGCGGCGGTGCGGGCGGACCTGGCGGCGATGCTGATGGGGCGACGGGGGTAGGCGGTAGCGGCGGCTCCGGAGTTCCGAAAGTATCGGCGGCCGGTGAGCTTACTTTTGCGGCTGGCGGTGCGGGAGCAGGTGAAGTCGCCGGTGGAATTGGAGGTGACGGTGGCGCATCTTCGGAGCCCGGCGCTCCGAATACCGGGAATGGCGGGGGCGGTGCAGGTCAAAATGGCGGCTCCGGCATCGTCATCATTCGCTACCGCATAGCGTAAGGGCACTCTCACATGGCACACTTCGCAGAAATCTCTCCCGAAAATGATGTCCTCCGCGTCCTTGTCGTCCCCGACGATCAGGAACACCGCGGCCAAGAATACCTCGCAGGCGATCTCAGGCTCGGCGGAACCTGGCTCCAGACCAGCTACAACAACAACATCCGCGGCCGCTACGCCGCCCCCGGCATGCTCTACCATGCCGAACTCGACCTCTTCATCGAGCCTCAGCCGTATGCCTCCTGGACCCTCGACTCCACCGGCACCTGGCAGCCGCCCGTGCCCATGCCCGACGACGGAGCCACATATTCCTGGCAGGAGGAGACCCAGTCCTGGGTCGCGCACCAGGAGGAATGATCCTTGCTCTACTTCGCCGTCACGGAAAATCCCGAGGCATTCGACGCTGAGATCCACTCGCGGCAGGATCTCGACGTGCTGGGCCTCGCCATCCCGCAGGCCGAGTCCGAATACGCGATCGCCGAGCTGGAGCTTCGCAATCCGCGAGCGGCGATCCCCGGAAAGTGGCTCCACATCTCCGAAGACGGCAAGCATCTCTTCCATGGAGAACTCTCGGTCAGTCCGCGCGGGCTCGTCGGCGGGATATACCGCCTCGAGGCCATCGGCAGGCCGGCCGACGCGGAGGCGCAGAAGGTCGCCGCGGCGGAAGCTCTCAAGGGGCCGCCGCATTGGGATCCCCTGTTTTCGAACAAGGACGACCTGTCCGAGGTCCTGGCTGGGCACGGCAAGGTTCCGGCATGGAGTCGCACGGATAACTCCCTGTCCGTCGTCGACCCGATCGGGTCTGCGCCCGCGCTCACCCTCACGCCCCTGAAAGGGACCCTCGATGTCGAGGCGGACGAGGCGATCCCTGCCTCGGCGTCCCTCGAGCTTGAGGTTGAGTGGAAGCAGCTCAACGTCCAGCAGCACAGCCTGGGCGGGCGCATCGGCCGGTTTGAGACCATGACCCACTCGGAGCTGGCCGCAAACTGGCCGTCCGAGGGTGCGGCGCTCGGGGGAGGTGCCACGGTCGTGCAATCAAGCCTGACCGAGCACGAAGATGAGCGCGAAGAGCTGTCGTCCGAATACGAGCTTGGCGTCCTGCAGTTCGATCCCGGCTGGGCCGCCGCCGGGACTGATCCTCGGAAAGCGGAGAAGCGCGCATTCTCCTGTGAGCTCGACATCGAGCAGCGGTTCGAGGTTCGTCGCAAGGAGCGCTGCACCGTCACCCTGTCAGCCGGTGTCCAGGAGATCGCTCATGCGGGCGAGACAGAGGTCGAGACGATCAAGCTGGGCGACATCTCGGCAAGGTCCAGCGCCCGCGCATGGGCGCCTGACACGGAATACTCGGAAGGCGATCAAGTGGTCGACGGAGGGCGGCTCCTGGAGACGCGTCAGGATCATTATTCCGGAGACCGCCTGAACCCCTCGGACTGGCGCATTCTCGGCGAGCCTTCCTACATCTCCAGCCGCCGCATCGGGTCGTTCTTCAAGACTGATCGCGGCCAGGCAGCGATTGCGCACGCCGTCGAGCGGCTGCGTGCCCGGCTGCGCTACGCTGCCCGTTCTGTGCTCGTTTCCTTCGACTGCGCGATGCCGGACCCTGACCTGCTGACGCATGACTGCACCGCGACCGTCGAAAGCCCCGATCTCATCGGAGGATCAGCGACCGGACGTGTCGTCTCTTATTCCCTGCACTGGTCCAGCGGCCGGCGTTTCGCTTCCGTCACTCTCGCCTGCGCCGCCGGGAACGGCCTCGCGTCCGAAGTCGCCATCGAAGATCCGGAAGGAGATGTTCCCGTCGCCTGGTCTCGCGTCGACGTCGAGGTCCACAACGAATACGCAGATCAGTCCGGGCCCTATTCCGACGGCCAGGATGTCCCGGAGACATTCATCGAGATCCGCCCCCAGGGCGCGCCAGCATCCGATTTTGAACAGGAAATCACTGTCCCTATTTCCGGTTTCGTATCAATCCCCAAGCAAGTGATCCTTACATGACGCTCTCCACGAAGATCCTGGCCGATGAAGCACCCTCCAGCGCCGGGCACAGTGCCGAGCCCACCGGGGAGGTGCGCGCCGCCGAGCCGATCATCATCCGTGGCGGGTCAGCTTACCGGTCTGGCCCTCCGCACGTCACCGACGCCGGACAGGAGATCCGCCATAAGGAAGAGCACACGACCGAGTTCCGCACGCTGATCTATCGGGAGGATGACGGCGCAATCGATCCGGGCCTTGCGTCCAGGTATATGCTGCGCGCGAGCGCCGACCTGGCGATCTCCCTTGCGAAAACTCCGGCAGTCCCGGCGGCGCAAGTCCATCCGGATGGCGAGGCCAGGACGCGCGAAGCGAATGTCGAGGTGGTGATCTTCCATGCCGCCGAGGTCAATGTAACCTGGCCCGCGGGTGTGATCTGGGGCCGCGTAGGATACGAGCTGGCAGGGGATCCTGCTGCGCTCGGCGAAATCCAGGGGCCGCCAGAGAACCCGCGGCCGGCGGGAACTGCAGACAGATTCACGCTCCGCTACAATGAGCGCACGGGAGAATGGTGGGCAGCCGTCACGCACGCCGCAGTCGCCGCGGCTGATCCGATAGCGAAGGATCCCGATGCCACGGACCCAGAGCCGGATCCGAACGACCCGGACGAGCCCGGGCCCGGCGAAGACGACACGCAGCCGCCCGAGAACGACTACACCGACCCAGAGACTGGCGAGCCGCTGCTGCCGGAAACCCCCGTGATCGGCACCGGATACCTGGTCGCTCTGCATGATGGCGCGGTTTCACTTTCGAGAAACGGCGGGCACACGTGGAAGCTCTACGGCGCGCCGGGGAATTCGGTCGATATCTCGCCCCTGGTCAGCGAGGGGGTGATCGTGCGCACCTCGATCGGGCAGGCGTATCTCTCGTATGACTATGACAGCTGGCGGGAGATGCGGTTCGGGCGCATCGACCGGACGGCGCTCCCGATCGTGAACGGCGATTTCGAGGCCGGGGATTTGACAGGCTGGTCGCTCATGTCCGGCACCTTGCCCCTCGTTCTGGACACGGTTCAGCCGCCGCAGCAGGGCGGGCAGTTCTACCTGACCAGTGATCTGGCCGGCGTGGACTTCGAGGTCGTTCAATCGCTTGATCTGCCGGCCATGAACAGCGGGACAATCTCTCTTTCGGCGCGAGTCTACACCGAGCTCGCCTCGACCGCTGAGGTCGAGGTTCGGAGTGGGTGGGACGGACAATCCTACAGCCTGCCTGACGTTCAGGTTCCGGCCACAGTGGTCAACTACAACATCTCCAGCGACAGCCTCGCTCTTCTGCGCATATCAGGAGCGGGAACCGATCTCATAGACCGGGTGGAATACGCGGAAGGCAAGATCGACCTGATCGCCGGATACGAGAGGTTCAACTTCCGCTTCCGCGACAGCGAGGGTGTGGGACATTGGCAAGGAGGCGTCAGCCGGACATTCCCGGGCAGCAAGACCGCGCAGACGGAGCTCCTCGGCTACACATCGCTGCGCTTCCTTCAGGACACAGAGATCGAGATCACCAACGCCGCGAGAGGCTTGTCGTTCACGCTATACGTCCCGCAAGGCTGGCGGGGCCCGATCTCCTACATTAACGACAGCTACAGCTACAAGATTGTCGAGTCTCAGTCTGGATCCGTTTCTCTAAGTCCCGATGACTTCACGCCGACTGGCTATTCCCAGGTTGTGACCATCCCCGGAACAGAACGCTGGCACACCGTCTCCCTCGAGATTCCCGCGAGTGTCGGGTCGCCTCTCGAGATCATCCTGCGCGGCAAGGATGGGCCCGTCTATTTCGACGACGTGAAGGCGGAGCTCGCCCGAGACGTGCCGGGGAATGTCCGCGCAATCTGCCGCAACTTCGGGTCTCGCCGGCACATCGTGGCGACGGACACGAAGATCTGGGCGGTTTACGGCGGCGCTGAGAGCTACCTCGGCGAGGCACCGCTCCTCGCCGATCTTCTGGCCGCTGAAGGGGACATGATCGTGGCCGCGGCTGGTGCGTCAGTGGCGTTCTCCGACGATGGCGGCGAGACCTTCGCCATCGAGCAGCTGGAGAGCCCGGTGGTTCAACTCTTTCCGCTGAAGCCTTTGCCTGGCTCTGGCATCCCGGTCGCCGCTGCGGTCCTGGAGGATGGGCGAATGGTGAGGCTCGCAAAGGGTGCCGGGAGCAACGTCGAGATGCTGCCTCTGCCTGAGCCGGGTCATGTCGCGCCGGATCCTCGCCGGCTGCGCTGGCTGCACACATCACCGGGCGGAGCGGTCAGCCTGTCCGATCCGACGTCTCTCCGCGACCCGGCAACCTCCTGGCTCGACAAGAAGGACATGCCGGCATCCACGACTTCGCTCTCGCGGCGTATCTTCGCGACCGACAGTGGACGGATCTTCGGCTACGTCGACGGTTCCGGGGACTTGTTCCATACCGACGATCTCGACGCGGACTGGAAACTCGGAATGGCCCTTACTGCGCCTGTCGTGACCATGGTGGAGATCAAGTAACGCGGCGCGACGCACGCCCCCGGGCCACATTTTCCCTGAGAAAGACAAGGGAATGTGGTCATGCGCGTCGCGCTCATCATCGGACACGACAGGGGCGACGAGGGCGCCGCGCGCTGCACTGACGGCGTTCAGGAATACACGTGGAATCGCGATCTGGCGGCGCGGATCTGGAAGCTCGATCCCGAGATTTTCGAGATCTTCCATATCGACCCATCTCTCAGCTACTCGGCTTCGATCGCAGACGTATATGACCGCGTCGATGCCTGGGGCTGCGACCTCACCATCGAGCATCACTTCAACGCCGCGTCGCCGCGAGCGTCCGGCACCGAGACCTTTTCGAGCGGGTCGGCAGGGTCGCTGCGCTTCGCACACGCGATCCAAGCCGCGATGGTCGAGACGCTCGGACTGCGCGATCGCGGCGTGAAGATCCGGAACAGGTCGAGGAAGGGCAGGGGGTATCTGTCGCTGGTCTCTGGTCGCGCGCCTGCGGTTCTGCTGGAGCCCTATTTCGGGAGCAACCCCGACGACTGCCGCCGGGCTGATGAACGCAAACAGGAGCTGGCCGAGGCGATCTACCAGGCGATCAGGAGTGTTGTTGATGGTTGATCTCATCGTCTGGATCGCCATGGGCGCTCTCAGCTTCGTAGCCTACACAGCCAGCGGCCATTCCGCGCTTTTCGCATCCGGCTTTCTCGGCGGCATGGTTCGTGGTCGCCGCCTGAAGCAGGACATCCTCACGACGCTCAAGACCGGGTTTCTTGGAGGAATCCTCGCCGGCGCGCTCGCGCAGGCACTGACCTTCCTCATCATGAAGTATGTCTACGGCGGTGGCGCGGACGACGGTGTTTTCTGGTCGGTTGCGCGCGCCATCGCCTTCTCGATCGGGACTTCGGGTGCCGGTGTTCTCGCCGTCATCGTCAAGCATACACCGGAAGCGGTCCAGTGGATCGCCAAGACGTTCGCCGAGGCCTCGAAGAAGGAAGCGGAGAAGGGACCTCGCGATGATGCGTAAGGTCCTGGATCTTGACCATAAGCGGCCGCTGCGGGACGAGCTGAGAGAGGAGGGGAAGATCTTCCTGGTCGGGGTCGCATGGGCGATCCTGATCACCGTCGGCCCCATTGTGTTCTCTGGGCTGCTTCAGTGATGCGCGCCCTGGTCCTCATCCTGGTCCTCATCCTGGCCCTCAGCCTGGCCGGCTGCACCGGCCTCGGCGGGGCGGCGGTCAAGTCCGTCGCCGGAGCCGCTCTGGGCGTTGACGGTGGGCCATCCCTTTCTGCGGATGTGCAGGCCGGGAAGAGTAACTCGCGCTCGACCGTCGGGGACTCCCGCGTGACCGACATCGAGGTCGCGCCGGTGGTTCGCGACTCTGCGTTCGAAACCCTTCAACAGGACAACCGCACCTCCGCCGACGAGCGCACGGTGAATGCCGATCGGGTCGAGACCGTCGTCGTGAACGAGATCCCGAACTGGCTCCTGGCCGGGATGGCAGGAATGATCTTCCTTTTCGGACTGGTCGGCTGGATGTCGCCGCAGCCCAGGTGGCTCAGGCGCGATGGGTAAGCTCTGGGCCTTGGCCTTGGTCGTCGCCGTCCACGCCGCCGCCCAAGTTCTCATGCTTCATGGCGCCTCGACCGCCTCCGATGCCGTCGCCGCGGCCGCCAGGTAGTTTTCGGATGGCAGGAGTTTTCCCTACGTCCTTGGAAAGAAAACGATAAAGGAGGCCGGCGATGGACCTCTCGAAGATGGGGCAGGTGCGGTTCGGGCTTTCGGTCTTGGTGATCCCGGACGCCCACGCCAGGCCGAATGAGAAGGCCCGGGACTGGGATCGCTTCACCGCCGCCGGGAAACTCGCCCTCGACCTCAAGCCCGACATCGTTCTTTGCCTCGGAGACCTCGGGGACTTCGACAGCCTCAACAGCTACAAGCCACGCGCCGCTGACGCCTTCGACGGGAAGGCGCTCCGCCGAGATGGCGAGGCGTTCCGAGAAGCCCTCCGATCCATACGCCGCCCGGTGGTTGCGGAGAATGAGAGGCACCGGAAGGGCCGCCACCGCGAACGGCAATACAACCCCGCCTGGGTTATGCTCGAAGGCAACCACGAGGAGAGATGGCGCCGGATCCCCGAAACCGAACTCCTTGGGCACGACTACCTTGCCGAGGTCGCAGACGAGGAAGGATGGAACTGGCATCGGTTCCTCCAGCCGGTCGAGATCGGAGAGGTCCTCTTCGCGCACTACATCGAGAGCGGCGTCGCCAGGAAGCCGGCGACCGTCGGCACAGTCCTGAACAAGGTCCATCGCTCCGTGGTTTTCGGGCACAACCATGGCTTCGGATACGACCAGCGCCCCGTCCTGGGCCGCCGCCCTCTCTCCGCTCTCTGCGCCGGATCCTTCAAGCCGCCCCACCGCACCGGAGATCATGAATGGTCGGGGCTGACGCTCCTGACCGACGTCCGGGACGGCGGCTACAACATCCAGCAGTTACCTTACGACCATGTCCTCGAGACCTACGGCGAGGGCGACTACGCCCAAGAGCTCCGCGCCGCCCGCGCAGCCGCCGCGAGAGACAGACAGGCCGCGAACCTGGCTTTCACATGAAAGAAATGCCGGGATATCGAACCCTGGTCAGGAAAACATCTACGATTTTTTCAACTGGCCAATCTCCTCTCTAAAGAGGAGCCTGCCTTTGTCGTTCGAACCGAAATATTCCGTATTTTCCGCTGTTTATCCAGAAATACTTCTGGAGCCCGAAGCCGCCGAATTCCTCCGGCTCGGCCTGACGAAGCTCCGGGAACTGCGCCGCAAAGAGCTCGTCCCGCACCTGCCTGGGAAACCCGCGCGTTACATTCGGACATCGCTTCTGGAATGGATGAAGGAGCAGGAGGTTCAGGTGAAGACGTCGGCACCGAAGCCGGAGCCGAAGCGCAGCACGACCTACAAGATCAACACCGACAAGGCAGCACTTCGGAAGGGAATTCTCGGTTGACGAGGTCGCCTGCATCTATAGACGTGCGCGAAAGGCACGGAGACAGATGCAGGCATGAAGACCATCGAAAAAATCGGCCGTTTCACGGTCGCGCAGAACCGGAACACGTTTCACCTCCGTTGGACCAACAGTAACACTGGAAAGCAGGAGTCGGAGAGCTTCGGTCGCGACCTTGATCGCGCCACCAGTGAGGCCTGGAAACGTATGGCGGCACTGGTCTCTCCGGATGACCTGATCGAGCGCCCGAACAATCCGACCTTCGAAGAGCTGTGGCACTTCTACACCCGGGAGAAGAAGCCGAACCTATCGGAAGGTCGCGCTCGACGGCTCGACGAGGCGTATAAGCTCTACTTCAAGCCAGCTCTTGCGAAGGTTCCGGCGAGTGATCTTCCGGACGCAATCCGCGCGATGCGAGATCGGATGCTAAGCGGCTGGACCGGCGACGATCGCGACAATAGTCGCGGCGCAAGGCACCGGCCGATCCACCCCAACACCATTGAAGACCTCGTGAACATCGCCAGGGCAACGCTGAATTTCCTGCTCGAAGAGCGGATCATTGTTGGTCCGAACCCTGTGCCTACGATCCGCGTGGCTGGCCGCACATCACCGATTGATCGGAATCCGAAGGGGCGCCATGTCACTTTCGCCGAGATCGGCAAGCTGATCGACGCATGCGCATTCCCACATCATCGCCACATGCTACTCCTCGAGCTCGGATGCGCCACCAGGAGCGGCGTATTCCCGGAGATGCTCGTCGACCAGGTGCTCTGGGACCTCGATGCGATCGACACTCTCCCTGTGGGCATGAAACAGACGACGAAATATCGGCCAGTAATCCCCGTCACCGGACCGATGCGTTGGGCTGCCGCTGAAGCCGCCATGTCAGCAGGCCCTGACCGGCACCTGATACATTACCGCTCACAAGGCCTGACCGGTCGGAACGGCACCCAGATCATTCACCGCATCGCCAAGCGCGCTCTTGGTGACAATGCCGCGAAGGTGAACTGGTATTCGATCCGTCACACCCTGATCGACTGGCTTGAGATGCGCGTCCCAGCGAAGAGCCTGTCCATGCTCGCCGGTCACGTCGCTGCCCTGGATACGAAAGAGCGTCGGCAGATGCGGCAGAACGATGGCAGCAAGACCACGCTGATCTACCTCCGCCAGAAGCTGGTGCATCTCGATCCCGTCCGGAAGGCCCTTGAAGAAGAATGGTGGCCGCAGATACAGATGCACTGTGATTGCGACCTCCGCCTGGGCGACCCGAAAGTCGATGATGAGTGGACGCAGGCGGCGGAAAAGCTGAAATTGTAGATGCAGGGCAGATGCATTTGCCATCTAAGTTATTGAAAGGGAAGGCTTGATATGAACGTGCACGACGTGCAGATCACCCGCGAAAGCCCGAACTACCGCATCGGATGACGCCGGCGGCACGGGTACAGGCCGCGGCGGAGGTCCTCGACCGCATCGCCGCGGGCACGCCGGCCGAGCAGGCGTTGCTCGGCTGGTCACGCGCCTCGCGGTTCGCGGGGTCCAAGGATCGTGCCGCCGTGCGCGACCACGTGTTCGACGTCATGCGCCGCTGGCGATCGACGGCGGCCTCGGGCGGCGGCGAGAGCGGCCGGGCACGGATGCTCGGCCTGCTGCGTCAGCAGGGCGTCGATCCCGACACGCTGTTCACCGGACAGGGCCATGCGCCAAGGCCGCTCGACGAGCCCGAGCGCGCCGCGGGCCGGGTGCCGGAGGGGGCGGAGGGGCTGGATCTGCCCGACTGGCTCTGGTCCGCCTGGCAGGCGAGCCTCGGTGCCGAAGCGGTGCCGGCCGCCGAGGCGCTGCGCCACCGCGCGCCGGTCTTCCTGCGCATCAACACCCTTCGCGCGTCACCGGACGAGGCGATTGCGGCGCTCTCCTCGGACGGCATCGCCACCCGGGCCGCGCCTTTGGCCGACACCGCGCTCGAGGTCGTCGAGGGCGCGCGGAAGGTGGCGCGCTCGAAGGCCTTCACCGAGGGGCTTGTCGAGTTGCAGGACGCGGCCAGCCAGGCCGTGGTCGCGGCCCTGCCATTGGCCCCGGGACAGCGCGTGCTCGATTATTGCGCCGGGGGCGGTGGCAAGGCGCTGGCCATGGCGGCCCGTCTCGCGGGGCCGGTCGAGGCGCATGACGCCAACCCCGCCCGCATGTCCGATCTGCCTGCGCGTGCGTCCCGTGCCGCAGCCGAGATCGCGATCACGCCGGCGCCGCGTGGGCCCTATGATCTTGTTCTTTGCGACGTGCCCTGTTCCGGCAGCGGCTCATGGCGACGCGCGCCCGAGGGGAAGTGGCGCCTGTCCCCAGATGGGCTGGCCGAGCTCACCGCGATCCAGAACCGGATCCTCGAGACCGTGGCCCCCATGGTCACCGGCGGCGGGACGCTGGCCTATGCCACCTGTTCGATGCTCGCAGCCGAGAACCGGGAGCGGGTGGCGGCATTCCTTGCCGCTCATCCCGGCTGGAGCCTGACGCAGGAGCGCCAGTTCCTGCCCTCCGACGGTGGCGACGGCTTCTACTTCGCCTGTCTCTCCGCCCCGCACTGAGCCAGCCCGCGCTTGACGCATGAGCGCGTTCCCCGGCAAGATATGCAACCGGGGGGTGTTTTCGGGGCGTGGTTTACCTTTGGTTAATGCCCGGCGACTAAGACCGCTTGCGACGCGTCGCCGAGGGGGTGCCGCGACCGGCGAAAGGGGGGCAGGTGACCGAGGGCACGGCGGCAGAGTGGCCAAGACCGCGCGGCGGGCGCAGCATCTTGCGCAGCACCGGCGTACTGCTGGCGTTGGCGCAGGCATGCGGGCTTGCCGCGGTGCTGGTCGCGCAGCCGGTGCTTCGGACCGGCATGCTGGCCGCGGCCGCCGCCTTTGCCACCTCCGCCGGGCTGGCGCTGGCGAGCCATGCGCTCGGGCGACGGCGCGATGCACGCAGCTTTGCCGCGGTCTGCGCCTTTGCCGAAGGGGATCCGGCGCCCATTCTCGTTACCGATCCAGCGCTGCGCCTGATCTATGCCAATCCAACGGCCCGGCGTGATTTCGAGGCCGGCCCAGGCGATGCATTGCCCGAGATCCTCGCGCGGCAGGTGGCCGGGGCCGAGGGGGTCAGCCGCCGGCTCTGGCTTCAGGCCCATGATCGCGGCCACGCGCGGGAGGAGGTCGCGGCGCGCGGCGGCCGGCGGGTGTTGGCGCTGCGGGTGCTCGACAGCGAGCGCTGGGTCTGGCGCCTCGACCGCCTGCCGGACGGCGCCGGTGCCGAGGGCGCGGCCAGGACGGGTGCCGGGCGCGAACAGGATCCTCCGGTGCTGACGCTGGGACGCAGCGGCGCCGTGCTCTACATGAACGCCCGGGCGCGGGCCCTGCTCGGGCGGCGGGTCAAGCGCATCGATGACGCGCTCGAGGATCCGCCGCTCCGGCCCGGCGCGATCCAGCGGGTGCTGACGCCCGAGGGGCCCGAGAGCTTCGAGCTGCGCTGCGTCGATGCGGGCATCGGGCGGCGCGAGGTGGTGCTGCACCCGATCGAGGATCCGGGCCTGTCCGAGGGGGCTGTGCCGGATGGGGTCGACGATCTGCCGGTTCCCTTGCTGCGCCTCGCGCCGGATGGTCGGATCCTGCGCGCCAACGCCTCGGCCTGCAAGCTGCTCGACACCGAGCGTGCGGACGGTCGAAACCTCGCGGAATTCATGGAAGGACTCGGGCGCTCGATCCGGCTGTGGATCAGCGAGGCAGCGGCCGGCCGCGGGCTGCACCGCTCGGAATTCCTGCGGCTGATCCGCCCCGACCGGGAAATCTTCGTGCAGGTTACCCTGAACCGGGTGCGCGTCTCGGGCGCGACCGAGCTGGTGGCGGTGCTCAATGACGCGACCGAGCTCAAGACGCTGGAGGCGCAGTTCGTTCAGAGCCAGAAGATGCAGGCCATCGGTCAGCTCGCCGGCGGCGTCGCGCATGATTTCAACAACCTGCTGACCGCGATCTCGGGTCATTGCGACCTGATGATGCTGCGCCACGATCAGGGCGATCCCGATTACAGCGATCTGGTGCAGATCAGCCAGAACGCCAACCGGGCGGCGGCGCTGGTCAGCCAGTTGCTCGCCTTCTCGCGCAAGCAGACCCTGCGGCCAGAACTGCTCGATCTGCGCGACACGCTGTCGGATCTCACGCATCTGCTGAACCGGCTGGTGGGCGAGCGGGTCGAGCTCGTGCTGCAGCACGATCCGGTGCTGCCGAAGATCCGCGGTGACCGGCGGCAGCTCGAACAGGTGATGATGAACCTCGTGGTCAATGCCCGCGACGCGATGCCCGAGGGCGGAGAGATCCGGATCGAGACCGAGCGCATCGCCCTGATGGAGCCGCTTCAGCGCGAGCGGGCGCTGGTCGAGCCGGGGGAATACGCCGCGGTCCGGGTCAGGGATCGCGGCCGGGGCATTCCCTCGGACAAGCTGCAAAAGGTGTTCGAGCCCTTCTTCACCACCAAGCGCACCGGCGAGGGCACCGGGCTTGGCCTGTCCACCGTCTACGGCATCGTCAAGCAGACCGGAGGCTTCATCTTCGTCGACAGCGTGCAGGGCGAGGGCAGCTGTTTCACGCTGATGTTCCCGTCCTACGAGGCGCCTGAACCTGTCGTCGAAGGGGGGGCTGATCCGCCGGCGCGCGCGCTGCCGGATGGCGGCTCGGGTGTCGTTCTGCTGGTCGAGGACGAGGCGCCGGTGCGGGCTTTCGCGGCACGGGCGCTGGAGATGCGGGGCTACAGCGTCACCGAGGCGGGCAGCGCGGAAGAGGCGCTGGAGCTCCTGGCAGATGACACGATGGCACCCGATCTCATCGTCACGGATGTAGTGATGCCCGGGATGGACGGCCCCAGCTGGGTGCGCGAGGCCCGCCGCGCGCGTCCCGACATCCCGGTGATCTTCGTCTCGGGCTATGCCGAGGATGTGTTCGCCGAAGGCGGTGAGGAGGTACCGAACTCGGTGTTCCTGCCCAAGCCGTTCTCGCTGACCGACCTCACCGAGACGGTGAGCCGACAGCTGGGCTAGCAGGCCGGCTCAGCCTTGCGCGCGTTCCCAGATCTCGAAATCGGCGGCGCATTTGCGGCGCAGCTTCGCTTCGAGGTCGGAGGAAAGGACGAGATCTCCGCGGGGCGAGACATTCTCGCGCGGCAGGTCGAGCGACACGCCGAGTCGCTCCTCGAGGAAGGCGATGATGCCGCTCTGGTTCTCGTAGCGGAAGAGCTGGCTCACCTCGGTGCCGTTGGGCCGCGGCTCGACGAACTTGGCCTGGCTGCCGACATTGGCGAAGGGCGGGCGCTCGCCGCGCGTGTAGGCCTCGACGAAGTCGTCGAAACTGATTCCGCGGGTCGAGGTCGGCTTGCCGTCGAGAAAACCGCGCTGGCGGTAGCGATACCACGAGCCAAGCCACGAGACCGGCTCGCGGATCACCGCCACGAGCTCCATGTGCGGCGTGCCCATCTTCTCGAACATCGGCCGGAAGAAGCGGTTGTAGCGATAGACCGGCGCATGCTTGAGCTCGGGCGGGTCGAGCACCGTCATCGAGGCATGCGGCGCCAGCGCGGATTCGTAAGCCGAGCTGCCCGTCTTGGGCACCGCCAGCAGCACCAGCCGCGCCTTCCAGAATACCAGCATCGATGAAATCTCCCGGATCTTCCGCCTGTAAACCACTCTTTAACCTTGTCAGAGAAGAGTGGTCCACGGAAAAGATCTTGAAATGTTCTTCTTTTGGTCCCATAACATCATGAGAACAAGAGGCGAACAAAGCAGCGATTGCCGCCCTCGCACGGGTGTGGAATAAGGACCGAAACGCATGGCAACGGCAGATCTTCTGACAATGGACAGCAAGAAAGACGCAAACCGGCAGAAAGCCCTCGATTCCGCCCTGGCGCAGATCGAACGGCAATTCGGCAAGGGCTCGATCATGAAGCTCGGTGGCGACAACGCCATGAAGGACATCGAAGCGACCTCGACGGGCTCGCTCGGTCTGGACATCGCGCTCGGCATCGGCGGCCTGCCCAAGGGCCGGATCATCGAGGTCTACGGCCCCGAGAGCTCGGGCAAGACCACGCTCACGCTGCACGTGGTGGCGGAAGAGCAGAAAAAGGGCGGCGTCTGCGCCTTCGTCGACGCCGAGCACGCGCTCGATCCGCAATACGCCAAGAAGCTTGGCGTCGATCTCGACGAGCTGCTGATCTCGCAGCCCGACACCGGCGAACAGGCGCTCGAGATCACCGACACGCTGGTGCGCTCGGGTGCGGTCAGCCTGGTCGTGGTCGACTCGGTGGCGGCGCTGACGCCGAAATCCGAGCTCGAGGGCGACATGGGCGATTCGAATGTCGGCGTGCAGGCCCGCCTGATGAGCCAGGCGATGCGCAAGCTCACCGGCTCGATCAGCCGCTCGAACTGCATGGTGATCTTCATCAACCAGATCCGGATGAAGATCGGCGTGATGTTCGGCTCGCCTGAGACCACCACCGGTGGCAACGCACTGAAGTTCTACAGCTCGGTGCGCCTCGACATCCGCCGCATCGGCGCGATCAAGGACCGCGACGAGGTGGTCGGCAACCAGACCCGCGTCAAGGTCGTGAAGAACAAGGTCGCGCCGCCGTTCAAGCAGGTCGAGTTTGACATCATGTATGGCGAGGGCATCTCCAAGATGGGCGAGCTGCTCGACCTCGGGGTCAAGGCCGGCGTGGTCGACAAGTCCGGCGCCTGGTACTCCTACGGCGACGAGCGCATAGGGCAGGGCCGCGAGAACGCCAAGACCTTCCTGCGCGAGAACAGCCGCGTCTCGCTCGAGATCGAGGACAAGATCCGCGCCGCCCACGGGCTCGATTTCCACATGTCCGAAGAGGACGGTGGCGACGACGTGATGGAAAGCTGAGGTTAGCGACATGCCCTCGGGCATGCGGTTTTCAAACGGGGGCGCTCCTGCGGGAGCGCCTCTTTTTTTGTTTGCGATGAGGGGCGCTGCCCCTCTGCCGCCCGGTGGGCGGCATTCACCCCGAGGTATTTTTCGAACCAGAGAAGATGGGATGGCAGAGAAGGCAGGAGGGGCAGCGCCAGGGCTGGCGGCTTTTCTGTCGCGGCTTATGGACAGGGGGCGGGCGTGGCGATACACCTGCGCGAACCTCTGAGATGCCAGCCAGACAAGGACGACCATGCCGAGCCTGAACGATATCCGCTCAACCTTTCTGGGCTATTTCGAGAAGCAGGGCCACCAGGTGGTGCCCTCGAGCCCGCTCGTGCCGCGCAACGACCCCACGCTCATGTTTACCAACTCGGGCATGGTGCAGTTCAAGAACCTGTTCACCGGGGTCGAGACGCGGGATTACCAGCGCGCCACCACGGCGCAGAAATGCGTGCGTGCCGGCGGCAAGCACAACGATCTCGACAATGTGGGCTACACCGCCCGCCACCACACCTTCTTCGAGATGATGGGCAATTTCTCCTTCGGGGACTACTTCAAGAAGGAGGCCATCCCCTTCGCCTGGGAGCTGGTGACGCGCGAGCTCGACATTCCCGCCGAGCGGCTTCTGGTGACGGTCTACCACACCGACGACGAGGCAGCCGAGATCTGGAAGAAGGTCGGTGTGCCGGATGACCGTATCATCCGCATCGACACCAGCGACAACTTCTGGATGATGGGCCCGACCGGGCCCTGCGGCCCCTGCACCGAGATCTTCTTCGATCACGGCGACAAGTACTGGGGTGGCCCTCCGGGCTCGCCGGAAGAGGACGGCGACCGCTTCGTCGAGATCTGGAACCTCGTCTTCATGCAGAACGAGCAGTTCGAGGACGGCTCGATGCGGGCGCTCGACATGCAGTCGATCGACACCGGCATGGGCATCGAACGGGTCGCGGCGCTCCTGCAGGGCACCAACGACAACTACGCGACCGACCTGATCCGGGCGCTGATCGAGGCCTCGGCCGACGCCACCTCGAGCGATCCCGACGGGCCCGGCAAGACCCACCACCGGGTGATTGCCGACCACCTGCGTTCGACCTCCTTCCTGATCGCCGACGGCGTGATGCCCTCGAACGATGGCCGCGGCTACGTGCTGCGCCGGATCATGCGCCGCGCCATGCGCCACGCCCACATGCTGGGCGCCAAGGATCCGGTCATGCACCGGCTGGTGCCGGCGCTGGTGCGCCAGATGGGGCAGGCCTATCCCGAGCTGGTGCGCGCCCAGCCGCTGATAGAGGAGACGCTGAAGCTCGAGGAGACGCGCTTCAAGCAGACCCTCGACCGCGGCCTCAAGCTGCTCGACGACGAGCTGGTGGGGCTGGGCGAGGGCGCCAAGCTGCCCGGTCAGGCGGCGTTCAAGCTCTACGACACCTACGGCTTCCCGCTCGACCTGACGCAGGACGCGCTGCGCGAGCGCGGCCGCGAGGTCGACACCGGCGGCTTCGACGAGGCCATGGCCGAGCAGAAGGCCAAGGCGCGCGCCGCGTGGTCGGGCTCGGGCGAGGCGGCGGACCTCGCGATCTGGTTCGAGATCGCCGACGCCAAGGGCGCCACGGATTTCCTCGGCTATGACACCGAAACCGCCGAAGGGCAGATGCTGACGCTGGTCAAGGACGGCGCGGAGGTCGACGCGCTCGAGGCCGGGGAGAGCGGCTGGGTGGTGCTGAACCAGACGCCGTTCTACGGCGAAAGCGGCGGCCAAGTCGGCGACAGCGGCTGGATGCGCCGGCTCGAGGACGAGGACGATCTCGCCGAGGTCACCGACACCCAGAAGATGGGCGGCGGCAAGGTCTTCGCGCACCAGGTGACGATCAAGCAGGGCCGCTTTGCCAAGGGCGAGGCGGTGGCGCTCGAGGTCGATCATGCGCGCCGCGGCAAGATCCGCGCCAACCACTCGGCCACGCACCTGCTGCACGAGGCGCTGCGCCGGGCGCTTGGCGATCACGTCGCGCAGCGCGGCTCGCTGAACGCGCCGGAGCGGCTGCGCTTCGACTTCAGCCATGCCAAGGCGCTGACGCCAGAGGAGATCTCGCAGGTCGAGCGCGAGGTGAACGCGTTCATCCGGCAGAACTCGGCGGTGAGCACCCGCATCATGACGCCCGACGATGCCCGTGCCCTCGGCGCCCAGGCGCTCTTTGGCGAGAAGTATGGCGACGAGGTGCGCGTTGTCTCGATGGGCACCGAGGCGGGCTCGGGCAAGGGCGCCGATGGCCAGACCTACTCGATCGAGCTTTGCGGTGGCACCCACGTGGCGCAGACCGGCGATATCGGCATCTTTGTGCTGACCTCGGAAACCGCCTCGGCGGCGGGGGTGCGGCGCATCGAGGCGCTGACCGGCGAGGCCGCGATGGCCGAGCTGCGTGGCCGCGACAAGGCGCTTGGCGAGATCGAGGGCCTGCTCAAGGCGCATGGGGCCGAGGCCGTCTCGCGCGTTGGTGCGCTGCTCGACGAGCGTCGCAAGCTCGAGAACGAGGTGGCGCAGTTGCGTCGCGATCTCGCCATGGCCGGCGGCGCCGGGCAGGGCGGTGGCGCCGAGGCGCGCGAGGTGGGCGGTGTGCCCTTCGTGGCGCAGGTGCTGAGCGGCGTGTCGGGCAAGGACCTGCCGCCGCTGATCGACGAGCACAAGGCGCGGCTGGGCTCCGGCGCGGTGCTGCTCATCGCCGATACCGGCGGCAAGGTCGCGGTGGCGGCAGGCGTCACCGAGGACCTTACCGGCAGCCACTCGGCGGTCGACCTCGTGAAGGCGGCGGTCGAGGCGCTTGGCGGCAAGGGCGGCGGCGGCCGCCCCGACATGGCGCAGGGCGGGGCCAAGGACGCCTCCGAGGCCGATGCGGCGATCAAGGCGGCGGAAGCCGTGCTGGCAGGGTGATCGCATGAGCGCCTACATGATTGCCCGTATCGACGTGACCGACCCCGAGGAGTACGCGATCTATGCGGGCCAGACCGTGGCGCTCGCCGAGAGGTTCGGCGGGCGGTTCCTGGTCAAGGGCGGACCGCAGGAGGTGATCGAGGGCGAGGCGCCGAGCCGCCATGTCATCGTCGAGTTCCCGAGCCGCGCTGCCGCGGAGCGCTGGTTCAACTCGCCGGAATATCAGCGCGTCCTGCCGATCGCCCTTCGGGCGTCGACGCGGGATGTGGTCATCGTGGAAGGAGTCTGAGATGCCAGCATTGTGGATCGCGCATGTGACGGTCACCGATGAAGAGGCCTATGGCCGCTATGCCAAGCTTGCCGGGCCGGCCATCGCCAAGCATGGCGGGCAATTCATCGCCCGTGCGGGCCGCTACGTCCAGCTCGAGGGCAAGGAGCGGCCGCGCAACGTGGTGGCGAGGTTCGACAGCGTCGAAGCCGCCGAGGCATGCTACCACTCGCCGGACTACCAGGACGCGTTGAGCCATGCGCGCGGCGCTTCGGAGCGCGAGCTGCTGATCGTCGAAACCAGCGAGTAAGCCTCAGGCGAGTCAGGCGCGCCTCGCGGGGCGCGCTTTTGCCGTTCGGCACGGCACCATGGCGCGGAGGCAGGCTGTCACGTTTTGGCGAGGTCGCTCGCCGGAATTTATCATAAAAGAGGTGGTACGGGCGGTGGGGCTCGAACCCACACTTCCTCTCGGAAATCGGATTTTGAATCCGACGCGTCTACCATTCCGCCACGCCCGCACTGAAACCCGATCTATCCAAGGCCGTGAAGCCCGTCCAGCCCGAAATCGCCCAGGCCGCGCGGCGGGCCGGGACGGGTGCAGGGGGAACACTCGGCACCAAGGGGGATACGAGACCGGCGCTGCCGCCGGCTGCACTGGCAACTCCCCCTGCAGTGCTGTATGTTGACGGGCAAGTCTTAAGATATTGCGGGGAAGAACCGTTGCGCGACATCAAGATCCCGACCGAGCGTCACCCGGAAAAGGCGCACCGCAAGGACAATCCGCAGCCCAAGAAGCCGGACTGGATCCGCGTCAAGGCGCCCACCGGCAAGGGCTATCAGGAAACCCATCGCATCATGCGCGAGCACAAGCTCGTCACGGTCTGCGAAGAGGCGGGATGTCCGAATGCCGGCGAATGCTGGAACCAGGGCCACGCCACCATGATGATCATGGGCGATATCTGCACCCGTGGGTGTTCGTTCTGCAACATTGCCACCGGCCGGCCCAATGCGCTCGACGTGTTCGAGCCCGGGCGGGTGGCTGACGCGGTGCAGAAGCTGGGGCTGAATCACGTGGTGATCACCTCGGTCGACCGAGACGATCTCGAGGATGGCGGGGCGGAGCACTTCGCCCAGACCATCCGCGCGGTCCGCCACCGCTCGCCGGCGACCACGATCGAGATCCTGACGCCGGATTTCCTGAAATGCGCCCCCGAGGTGCTCGAGACGGTGGTCCGCGCCAAGCCGGACGTGTTCAACCACAATCTCGAGACCGTGCCGGGCCTCTATCCCGAGGTCCGTCCGGGCGCGCGCTATTTCCATTCTCTGCGGCTGTTGCAGCGGGTGAAGGAGATCGACCCGTCGGTATTCACCAAGTCGGGCATCATGGTGGGCCTTGGTGAGGATGCGCAGGCGGTGCGGCAGGTGATGGATGACATGCGCGCGGCGGATGTCGATTTCCTGACCATCGGCCAGTATCTGCAGCCGACGCCGAAACACCACGCGGTGGATCGGTTCGTCACGCCGGACGAGTTCGCGACATACGAGAAGAACGCCTATGGCAAGGGCTTTCTGATGGTCTCGGCCACGCCGCTCACCCGCTCGAGCTACCACGCGGGCGATGACTTCGCGCGCCTGCGCGAGGCGCGCGAGCGCAAGCTGGCGGAGGCCTGAGAGGCGCACAGCCGATCGTGACCAAGAAAAAGGGCGCTCCGATCCGGAGCGCCCTTTTTCGTTGTTCAATGCGGCGCAAGGATCACCGACACAAATTTCTCATACTAAGAAATTTGCCCGGCTCAGCCGTTGGCGCGGGCTTTGACATGTTTCAACACGTAAACCCTGATTGCCGAGGCCAGCCCGGCTTCCAGTCCGCGGGTCTCGTCGATTTCGGCCGCCAGCGCGTTCAGCGCCTTGCCCTCGGATTTGGCAATGGCGCGAAATTCGTTCCAGAACGCCTCTTCGAGCGAGACCGAGGTGCGATGACCACGCAGGCTGAGCGAGTGCTTGATCGGGCGTCCGGTCATTCGTCGCGCCTGTGCCCGTCCAGATCCCGCTCGGCTCTCTCCGTCACGCTCTTGTCGAGCGCCTTGTCCGCCTTGCTGCGCCCGTGACGTGCGGCGTTGCGATCCGCTGACGCGCGCTTTTCGGCCTTGTCACGGGCCTTGCGGGCCTTGTTCAGGTTGATCACTTTGCTCATGCTGCGAAACTTAGCGTGGCACCGGGGTTTCGCAACGGGCGATCCCTCACGCTGTGGCGGAATCTGCCGCCTCCGGCTGCTCTGGGTCACAGCGCTCAGAGGGATGCGCGTGTTTCCTGGGGCCGTCATCACGGGCGAGGCGCCTGAACGAGCGTGTCTCGTCGCAAGACGCCAAAAATTTTAGATAAAATTTTTGCGCCTCTCTCCCTGCCGCGTTGCCAAAGAAAAAGCGGGCCCGAGAGCCCACTTTTCAATTTTTTGGGTAGCTGCTGCCGCAGATCAGTCCTTGGGGCCGATCATCTGCTCGGGACGGACCACGCGGTCAAAGGTCTCTTCGTCGACGAAGCCGAGGTTGATGGCCTCTTCGCGCAGGGTGGTGCCGTTCTTGTGCGCGGTCTTGGCGACCTTGGTGGCGTTGTCGTAGCCGATGGTCGGCGCAAGTGCGGTCACCAGCATCAGCGATTCCTTCATCAGCTTCTCGATCCGGGCCTCGTTGGCCTGGATGCCGACCACCATGTTGTCGGTGAAGGCCGAGGCGCTGTCGCCCAAGAGCTGCATCGATTGCAGCACATTGTAGCTCATCATCGGGTTGTAGACGTTGAGCTCGAAGTGGCCTTGCGAGCCGGCCATGCCGACGGCGGCATCGTTGCCCATGACATGGGCGCAGACCATGGTCAGAGCCTCGGCCTGGGTCGGGTTCACCTTGCCGGGCATGATCGAGGAGCCGGGCTCGTTCTCCGGCAGGATCAGTTCGCCAAGGCCCGAGCGCGGGCCGGAGCCCAGAAGACGGATGTCGTTGGCGATCTTGAAGAGCGACGCGGCAACGGTCTTGAGCGCGCCGGAGAACATCACCATGGCGTCATGCGCCGCCAGCGCCTCGAACTTGTTGGGCGCGGTCACGAAGGGCAGGCCGGTGATGTCGGCCATGTTCGCGGCCACGGCCTCGTCCCAGCCCTTCTTGGTGTTGAGGCCGGTGCCCACGGCGGTGCCGCCCTGCGCCAGCTCGTAGATATCGGGCAGGCAGGCCTCGACGCGGGCGATGCCCTTGCGGACCTGGTGCGCGTAGCCCGAGAACTCCTGGCCCAGGGTCAGCGGCGTGGCGTCCTGGGTGTGGGTGCGGCCGATCTTGATGATGTCCTGGAACGCGTCGCGCTTGGCTTCGAGCGCGGCGGCGAGCTTCTCCAGCCCAGGCAGCAGCACGTCGCGCGCCTGCATGGCGATGCCCACATGCATGGCGGTCGGGAAGGTGTCGTTCGAGGACTGGCCCATGTTGCAGTGATCGTTCGGGTGCACGGGCTTTTTCGAGCCCATCTCGCCGCCGAGCATCTCGATGGCGCGGTTCGAGATCACCTCGTTGGCGTTCATGTTCGACTGGGTGCCGGACCCGGTCTGCCAGACCACCAGCGGGAAGTTGTCGTCGAACTTGCCCTCGATCACCTCGCCGGCGGCGGCGATGATGGCGTCGGCGATCTCGGCCTCCATGGCGCCATTGGCCTTGTTGGCCATTGCGCAGGCCTTCTTCACCACGCCGAGCGCGCGGATGATCGGCACCGGCTGCTTTTCCCAGCCGATCGGAAAGTTCATGATCGAGCGCTGGGTCTGCGCGCCCCAGTACTTGTCTGCGGGAACCTCGAGCGGGCCGAAGCTGTCGGTTTCGGTGCGGGTCTGAGTCACGGGAACCTCCTTTGGTACGCGGTCGCGCAATCTCTTACCCCGTGACACGGGAAAGGCAAGGCTGCATACCAAGGGATACCGTTAACAGCCGGGCCGCGTGGGGCCTGGCCGCCGGGATCACTGCTTGCGGAAGGAATCGAGTCGCACGACCTCGGCGTCGTGCTGCCCGTCCGAGGGGCCCTCCGGTCCGCCTTCGGGCGGCGTCGGGTCGTCCTCATCCTCGTCGTCCTCGTCGGCGTCTTCCTGGGTTTCGAAGCGCAGGCCGAACTCGACGGACGGGTCCACGAAGGTCTTGATCGCGTGATAGGGAATATAAAGCCGCTCGGGCGCCTCGCCGAAGCTGAGCGTCACGGCAAAGCCATCCTCGCCGACCTCGAGATCGTCGAAGCGGTGTTGCAGCACCACCGTCATCTCGCCGGGATAGCGGTCGGAGAGCCAGTCAGCCAGTTCGACATCCGGGTACTGGGTGTCGAAGGTGATGAAGAAATGGTGTTCGCCGGGAAGCCCTCGCTCGGCGACATCCGTGAGGACGTCGTGAATCAGGCCGCGCATGGCGCGATGCATGAGATTGCCGTAGTCGATGCCGCCGGACATGGCACTATTCCTTGTGGTCTTTCGGGATACCTTATTCGATCTGGCCGCGAGGAAAAGCCTCTGCGGCAGGAAAATGCAAGCAGGTGTTCCAAGTTGTGGTACCTGCGAGCGCCCGGAAGCGGCGCTGCCCGTCAGGGCAGCAGCTGGCCCAGGGCCCAGCCCGCAAGGGCCGTCAGCGCCAGCGTGAGCGGCACGGAGCGCTTGAATTTTAGCATCAGCAGCGCTGCGAGGGTGACCAGAAAAACCGCCTCGGGGCGCAGGCTCGAGGGCACCGGCAGCGTTGCCGTGAGCGGTGCGGGCGCGGTGACGGTTTCGGCAAACAGCACGTGCAGCGCGAACCACAGCGAGAGGTTGGCGATCACGCCAAGCACCGCCGCGGTGATCGCCGAGAGCGCGCCCTGCAGGCGTGGCCGCGCCAGAAGCCGCTCGAGATGCGGGGCGAAGGCGAAGATCCACAAAAAGCAGGGAAGAAAGGTCATCCACAGGGTCAGGAGCGACGCCGCCAGAGCCAGCCCCCAGCCGCCCGCCTCGTGGCCGATCAGCTGCCCGGTGAACTGGGTGACGAGAATCAGCGGCCCCGGCGTGGTCTCGGCCAGCCCCAGCGCGTCGACCATCTGCTCGGGCGTCAGCCAGCCGCGGATCTGCACCACCTCCTGCGCCATCCAGGCCAGCACCGCGTAGGCCCCGCCAAAGGAGACCACCGCCAGCTTGGCGAAGAACAGCCCCAGATCGAAGAGCAGCGTCTCGCCCGCCAGCCACAGCAGCGGCAAAGGCAGCAACCAGAGCGCGCCCCAGAGCGCGATCCGGGGCAAGGTGGGCGCGGCATGCGCGGGCGGCGGCGGGACGTCCTGCGCCGCGTTCCCGCCGGTGACCCAGCCCCAGAGGCCGGCTGCGGCGATGACCAGCGGGAAGGGCGTTGCAAAGAGGTAGAGCGCAGCGAAGGCCATCCCCGCGAGGATCATCGCGGCGCGCCCCGAAAGCGCCTTGGCCCAGAGCCGCATCAGCGCCTGCACCACGATCACGATCACCGTGGCTTTCACGCCGAGCAGCAGCGCCTCGGTCTGCGGCGCGGTACCGAAGGCGGCGTAGAGCGCCGCCAGCGCCGCGATCACCAGCGCGCCGGGCAGCACGAAGAGCGCCCCGGCAAGCAGGCCGCCCGGCGTGCCGCGCAGGCGCCAGCCGGCATAGGTGGCCAGCTGCATGGCTTCCGGTCCCGGCAGCAGCATGCAGAAGCTCAGCGCCGAGAGGAACTGCTTCTCGGTGAGCCAGCCGCGCTCTTCGACGAGCACGCGATGCATGAGACCGATCTGCGCGGCGGGGCCGCCGAAGCTGAGCAGGCCGATCCGGCCGAAGGCGCTGAAGAGACGGGAGAACGTGGGCATGGGCGTGCTTTGACCGGGCTTTGTAACGGCGTCATGACGCATCCGGTCGCCCCGTCTCAGCCGGTCACGCGAGAGATCTCGCGCAGGATCTTGCGGCGCAGGGTCTCGGTATAGGCGCGGTGGCCGCGCGCGGTCATGACAAAGCCATCGCGGGTGATCAGTGCACGGCGGAAGAAATTGCTCACCGCGAGCCCGTGGCCCGGCGCCTCGATGGCCAGCGCGTTGACGGTGATTCCCGACCGCTCTGCGCGCTGCCGCGCGGCGGCGGGCGACCCGCCGGAATTGGGCGTGCCGTCGCCCGAGACGTCGATCACCTTGCGGCGGCAGTCGGGCGCGTCGGCAAAGGTGTCGATGGCAGCGTGCAGGGCGGGGCCGGGGGCGGTGTCGGAAAGCACGAAGGCGCGCTCCATCGTCCTTGCGCGGGCCGAGAGGCCGGCCACGGCGGCGGGGTCTGTCATCCGGGTCCAGCCGATGCTGAGTTGCTGTCGCTCTTCGCCGGCCCACTGCATCACCGCGATGGCGACCCGGTCCTGCACGAGGATCTCGGCGATCAGCGGATCCTCGAGGGCGATGGCGAGGCCCTCCGCCTGGATGCGGTACTCGGCCACGTCGACCGAGTTCGACACGTCCATCGCCAGAAGCAGCGCGGTCTCGCAGGCCGGGGCCGCGCACGGGGCGAGAAGCGAAAGGCAGAGGGGCAGGGTGCGCAGCATGGCGCGATGCTGGCAGCGCGCCGTTGCCGGGTCAATCGCGGTGAGCGTTGCACTCGGGGACAGACGATTGGCGCAGGCGCTGCGCGATCGGCGAAAGGTGGGGAAGTGCAGGCTTCTGTTGCCAGGTGCCTGCGAACCCCGCCTTACGCTGCTAGGCGCAAGGACTTAGATTTCGGTCTTTCGGACTGCTTACGCAGCCAGAGCGACCGGAGCACGATTGTCGTTGGCAATTATGCAATGTGAACCGATAACGGTGGTATCTCACCGGGACAAAGCCACATCTTTACACGTTCGTCGATCCTGTTTCGGCCCCATGCCTCCCCCCAACGAAGGGTGATTTGGTGGAGCCGCCGGGTACCGCCCCCGGGTCCGATCCGCTTATTACATGCGCGTTTATGCCCATAGTTCCCGAAGGAACGAGTTGAATATAGGCAGGTTGCGCGGGGATTCAAAGGGGGGACGACAGGTGCTGTGCGAAATTCTTCCACGGTTTCGCGTGTGTTGATGTCGCGACGCCTCCGGCGGGAGTATTTTTGACGAAGAGAAGATGCGGGCGCGGGGCCTTTGCGCGGCGTCTGTTGCGAGGGCGGAACGCCCCGGGCGGGCGTGTTCTCGTCGCCGGGGCGTTGCAGGACGGCCAAGCGGGCGGCGTGGTGGCGCTGCTGCTTGGCGCTTTTCTTCGCGGCGCGCTTGCGCTAAGCCCGCGCGCAACGAACCCGGAGGGCGATATGAGCGACGGCAAGAACGGTATTACCTACGCGGATGCGGGCGTGGACATCGACGCGGGCAATGCCCTTGTGGACCGCATCAAACCGGCGGCGAAGCGCACCAACCGGGCCGGCACCATGTCGGGCCTCGGCGGCTTCGGCGCGCTCTTCGACCTGAAGGCGGCGGGCTATTCCGATCCGGTGCTGGTGGCGGCGACCGACGGCGTGGGCACCAAGCTGCGCATCGCCATCGACACCGGGCATCTTGACGGCGTCGGCATCGATCTCGTGGCGATGTGCGTCAACGACCTGGTCTGTCAGGGCGCCGAGCCGCTGTTCTTTCTCGACTATTTCGCCACCGGCAAGCTCGACACCGACAGCGCGGCGCGCGTCATCGAGGGCATCGCCGAGGGCTGCGTGCGCTCCGGCGCCGCCCTGATCGGCGGCGAGACCGCCGAGATGCCCGGCATGTACCCGGCGGGCGATTTCGACCTTGCGGGCTTTGCCGTCGGCGCCATGGAGCGCGGCAGCGACCTGCCCGCCGGTGTCACCGAGGGCGACGTGCTGCTGGGCCTCGCCTCGGACGGGGTGCATTCAAACGGCTACAGCCTCGTGCGCAAGCTGGTCGAGGTCTCTGGCCTCGGCTGGGAGGCCGATTGCCCCTGGGCCGAGGGCTCACTCGGCGCGGCGCTGCTGACGCCCACGCGGCTTTACGTCAAGCAGGCGTTGGCGGCGGTGCGTGCCGGCGGCGTGCACGCGCTGGCCCACATCACCGGCGGCGGCCTGACCGAGAACCTGCCGCGGGTTCTGCCCGAGGGCATGGGCGCCGAGATCAGCCTGGATGCCTGGGAGCTGCCCCCGGTGTTCAAGTGGATGGCCGAGACCGGTGGCATCGCGCCCGCCGAGATGCTCAAGACCTTCAACTGCGGCGTCGGCATGGTGCTGGCGGTGGATGCGTCCCGTGCCGAGGCAATCGCCGAGCTGCTGCGCGCAGAGGGCGAGAGCGTCTACATGCTTGGCACCGTCACCGGCACGGCGGGCATGTCCTACGAGGGCACGCTGTCTTGAAACGGGTCGCCATCTTCATCTCGGGCGGCGGCTCGAACATGGTGAAGCTGGTCGAGAGCATGACCGGCGATCACCCGGCGCGCCCGGTGCTGGTGCTGTCGAACCGCGCCGATGCCGGAGGCCTCGCGCGGGCCGCCGAGATGGGCGTGCCGACGGCGGTGGTCGACCACCGGCCCTTCAAGGGCGACCGCGAGGCCTTCCAAGAAGCGCTACAGGCGGAGCTGGTGAAGGCCGCGCCGGACATTCTTTGCCTGGCCGGCTTCATGCGGGTGCTGACCGCGAGCTTCGTGCAGAACTGGCAGGGGCGGATGCTCAACATCCACCCCTCGCTCTTGCCCAAGTATCGCGGGCTGCATACCCATGCCCGTGCCCTCGAAGCGGGCGACGCGGAGCATGGCTGCACGGTGCACGAGGTGACCCCCGAGCTCGACGAGGGGCCGATCCTGGGGCAGGCGGTGGTGCCGGTGCGCGCGGGCGATACGCCCGACGATCTGGCCGAGCGGGTGCTGGTGCAGGAGCATCGGCTTTACCCGGCGGTGCTGCGGCGCTTTGCCGAGGGCACCCGCGAGACGCTGCGGCTCAGCGCCGGGTGACCAGCGACGGCGCGGCGTTGCCGTGCCAGTCGCTAGGAGCGACCGTGGCCGGCGGCGCCAGCAGCGCCGGAACGCCCATCCCGAGAAGCAGGGCGAGCGCCGCCGCAAGCGGTGCGAGCGGGAGCCGCGCGGCACGGCGCGCAGGCGTGGGCGCAGGCTGGGGGGATGTGTCGATGCAGGTCATGTCGGAAACTCCGGTTGGCGTCGATGCGCCAGAGATAGCCGCGACGAGATCATCTTTGAAATGAATGTTCGGCGGGCGTGCCTTCACGAAACGTGATGGAATGATGCAGCGCGGACGCGGGCCGGGCGCGGCGGCGTCGCTTTCTGGTGCGGGGGCTTTGCTCTGCGCCGTGGCGGGTGTAGGACGGGCGAAACCGCACGAGCGGAGCAACAAGATCACAAGCGCCCGGAGCCCGCATGAAGACCATCATCTCGACCGAAGATCTCGCCGCCTTCTGCAGCGAGGCAGCCACGGCACCCTATGTCACGGTCGACACGGAATTCCTGCGCGAGCGCACCTATTATTCGAAGCTCTGCCTGATCCAGCTGGCCTATCCGGGGCAGGGCGACGAGAACGCGGTGCTGGTCGATCCGCTGGCCGGTGACCTGTCGCTCGAGCCGCTGCTCGAGCTGTTCCGCAACACCAGCGTGGTCAAGGTCTTCCACGCCGCGCGGCAGGATCTCGAGATCTTCTACATCGATCACGGCGTGATCCCGGACCCGCTCTTCGACACACAGGTCGCGGCGATGGTCTGCGGCTTCGGGGAGCAGGTGGGCTACGAGACCCTGGTCAAGCGCATCGCCAAGCAGGGGCTCGACAAGTCGTCGCGCTTCACCGACTGGTCGCGCCGCCCGCTGACCGATGCTCAGAAGAAATACGCGCTCGCCGACGTGACCCATCTGCGGGTGATCTACGAATACCTTGCCGCCGAGCTCGAGCGTACCGGGCGCGCCCGCTGGGTTGCCGAAGAGCTCGGCGTGCTGACCGATCCCGAGACCTACATCACCCGTCCCGAAGACGCGTGGCAGCGGGTCAAGACACGCTCCTCGAGCCCGCGCTTTCTGGCGCTGGTGCGCGAGCTTGCGGCGTTCCGGGAGGACTACGCCCAGTCGCGAAATATCCCGCGCAACCGGGTGTTCAAGGACGACGCGCTGACCGAGCTGGCCTCGACCAAGCCGGCGACGATGGAAGATCTCGGCCGCTCGCGCCTGCTGCTGCGCGAGGCCCGCAAGGGACCGATCGCCGAGGGCATTCTCGCCGCGATCAAGGCTGGGCTCGAGTGTCCGAAAGAGGATTTGCCCAAGCCCGACACCAGCAAGGACCAGCTGCAGGTGAACCCGGCTCTAGCCGATCTCCTGCGGGTGCTTCTGAAAGCGCGCACCGAGGCCTCGGGCGTGGCCGCGCGGCTGATCGCACCGGCGGCGGATCTCGACGCCATGGCGGCGGGGCAGCGCGACGTGAAGGCACTGACCGGCTGGCGCCGCGAGGTGTTCGGCGACGACGCGCTGCGGCTCTGCGAGGGCCGCATCGGCCTCGCGGTGAAGGGGCGCGACGTCGAGGTGATCGAGATCTGAGGACGCCGCGGGCACAGGTCATAACGCTGCACTGCAACGCCCCGCGAGGGGCGTTGTCGCGTTCTGGGGCTGTAGCTATGCGTCGTGCGCTGCGCTGCCTCAGCGGCGCGAGACCAGCACGTTGGTGCGGCCCGCGACGCGGACCTCGCGGATGCCGAAGAGATCCTGCTCGGTGAGCCAGACCGCCGCGGTGACGCTGCGCGCCCCGGCGTTCACATTGACCGGGCCCGCGGATTGCAGCGCGTTCATCGTGTAGGCGAGGGTGTCGCCATCGGTCTGTGCCGCGTCGGGGATCAGGCGAACCTCGAACGGGCCGGCGCGGTTGGAGGTGCCGGTGACCCGAATGACCGCGCCACCGGGACGGCGCTCGATCAGAAGCTCCGAGATCGTCTCGATCGGGCTGCCGAGGTAGCTCTCGGCGGTGTCGCTGCGGAAGATCGAGGCGCGCCGCGCGGGGATCAGGGGATTGGCGGTGCCGGTTGCGCTGGCGTCGACGGCGACGGGCACGGATTCGCTCTGCCCAAACCAGTTGACCGGGTTCCAGCCGCTGCTGCAGCCGGCCAGCACGAGGCCCGCGACGATCACAACGGAAAGAGTTTTCTTCATGGCGTTTCTGCCCCTTGCCTGCCTTGGCAAAGGGGTTATCGCATTGTGCGGAACTTGAAAAGCACCGCGTTCCGGGGCTGGACCTTTGCGGCTGTGCTGCCTACCTGTGGGGCGACAGCAGGAGATTGTTCATGGCACAGGCAGCGTTCGAAGAGGTGGTCGAGGATTTCGAGTTTCTCGAGGACTGGGAAGACCGCTACCGGATGGTGATCGAGATGGGCAAGTCGATGGCACCGCTGCCCGAGGCGCTGAAGGTGCCCGCCACCAAGGTCGAGGGCTGCGCCAGCCAGGTCTGGCTGCATCCCAAGATCGAGGCCGGGACGTTTCATTTCGACGGCGACAGCGACGCGATGATCGTGCGCGGCCTGATCGCGGTTCTGCACAAGCTCTATGACGGGTTGCCGGTTGGCGAGGTCGCCAAGCTCGATGCCCGCGCCGAGCTGGGCCGGCTGGGCCTGAACGAGCACCTCTCGGCGCAGCGCTCCAACGGGCTGCGCGCCATGGTTGAACGCATCCAGACGACAGCCGCCGCCGCGTGATTTTGTCGCAATGACAAGGCGTTACGTGGGTTTCATCATGTCGCAGGTGAGGTTTGGCCCGCGCTAAGGGGGCGCTTCCCCCTCTTGGCGCTTTGCGCCAATTCACCCCCGAGGAATTTTCGAACCAAAGAAGCCAGGAGCGCTGCGTCGCTGGCTTCTCTTTGTCAAAAATACTCCCGTCGGAGGCCAGCCGGACATCGCGGCCGGGGGCGTGGTCAGCCGTGTCCGTTGCGGCGCAGCCAGACATGCGCGAAGGTCAGCTTGTCCCGCACCCCCTGCGCCAGAACGAACGGGTAGAGATCGGGAAGATCCATGGCGCGGTTGACGTGATTCATCGCGATCGAGAGGTCGATGGCCATGGTGATCTCGGCCTCGGTATCGGTGGCTGCATAGGCGTCGTGGCCGGCGGGAGGACCGCCGGGCAGGGCCAGCCCGGCGGCCGCGGCGCTGTCGACGAGGTCGATCAGATGCAGCAGGTGGGCGATGGTCTCGGCCCAGTCCTCGTGCGGGTGGGCGGTGGCGTAGCTCGTGATGTGGGTCTCGTCTGCCGGCTGCGGGTCGGCGTAGTGACGCTTGAGCGAGGCTCCATAATCGGAGCGCTCGTCGCCGAAGAGCGCGCGGAACTCTTCGAGGAACGCCGGCGACTCGGCCAGGCGGAGCTGCAGGAAATGCGCGGTCTCGTGGCGCATGTGACCGAGCATGGTGCGGTAGAGCTCACCGAGCTCTTCCTGCCGCGTGGCGAGCACCGCCTCGCTCGCTTCGGTGACGTTGATCGTGATCACGCCGTTCGCGTGGCCCATGGTGATATCCTGCTGGCCGGCGGCGGTCTGCTCGGAGAGCAGCTTGAACACCGGGCGATCGCCGGGATCGGCGGGGGTAAACCATCCCCAGCGGGCAAGATTGGCGAGCATCCAGCGCTTGGCGCGCTCGGAGGTCTCCCAGAGCGGCCGGTTGCCATCCTCGCGCAGGTCGGGGCGCATTTCGGTCATCGCGCATGAGCGGCAGAGCTCGCCGGTATCGGCCATCCAGTTGCAGGCGATGAGATCGCGATTCGCGCAGGGCCGGGTCAGCGGCACCATGCGCTGCGCGTCGGGATCGAAACAGACCTGCTGGCCGCAGGTGCAGCTGGTATTGTGGAAATAGAGCGGGGCCCCGCAACTGGGGCACTGAAAGATCTGCATCTGAGGGTCCTGACCCGGAAGGTTCCGTCTGCAGGTAACGGCGACGGGGCGGTGCAAGTTCCGCCGCATCGTGATGTCGTGGCGGAACCGTCAGGGGGGAAGGCCGGGGCAGAGCGTTCGATGTCGCGCGGTCACAAGCGCGGCTCTTCGCGGCTCACTCGGTGTCGGTGCCCCGCAGCGCCAGAATGGCAAAGATGCCGACCACCGAGAGCCCGACCACCGCGATGTTGAGCGGCGCGGTGTTCGCGACGATCACCGCCACCAGCGCCCAGATCACCGTGATGCCGTAGAGCGGGGCGCGGTGCAGGCGGTATTGCACCACCAGCGCGATGACCAGTGCGATGGCCAGCGCCACCAGCGCCGAAGGCGTGGGCCCGAGCAGCCCGTAGCCTGCCAGAAGCAGGCCGATCGAGACCGAGGAGGCCGCGGTCAGCCAGCCCGCATAGATCGCCAGTGGCGAGACCTGCAGCCAGCGGTCCATGTCGCCGGTGCGGAACAGCGCCAGCAGCGCGGTCACCAGCATCACCCAGATCATCGCCGTGGCGGCGATCGGCGAGATTTGCGCCACCGGCAGCCAGACCACGCCCACGGCGAGGCTGATGAACAGCGGCTGGCGGTGCGGTTGCCAGTCGGGATCGTCGGCGCGGCGGAACAGGCCGAACCCGGTGCCGGCGATGAGCCAGAGATAGATCAGGCCCCAGATCGCGAAGGCATAGCCCGCCGGCTGCACCGGCGGGTTGTCCTGCGGGATCGGGAAGGCGCTCGGGTCGAACCCGTTGAAGCCGGGAAACAGCACCGGCCCGGCGGCGAAGACCACCGCGGCCAGAAACACCAAGATCGCCCAGAGCACCTGCATGATCACACCAGCTCGCCGTCGGCGGTGAGGGTGGTCTTGCCGCCGAGCCACGGGTGCAGCGCCTCGGGCAGCTTGACCGAGCCGTCTTCCTGCTGGCCGTTCTCCAGCACCGCGATCAGGCAGCGCCCGACGGCGAGGCCGGAGCCGTTCAGCGTGTGCACGTAATCCGGCTTGCCGCCGCCCGCCGGCTTGAAGCGGGCGTTCATCCGCCGGGCCTGGAAATCGCCGCAGACCGACACCGAGGAGATCTCGCGGTAGGCGTTCTGCCCCGGCAGCCAGACCTCGATGTCATGCGTGCGCCGCGCCCCGAAGCCGATGTCGCCGGTGCAGAGCACCACGGTGCGGTAGGGCAGGCCGAGCTTTTCGAGGATGCCCTGCGCGCAGGCAGTCATCCGGTCGAGCTCTGCGCGGGAGTTGTCCGGGTGGGTCACCGAGACCATCTCGACCTTCTCGAACTGGTGCTGGCGCAGCATCCCCGACGTGTCGCGCCCGGCAGAGCCTGCCTCGGAGCGGAAGCACTGGGTGTGGGCCACGTAGCGGCGCGGCAAATAGCTTTCCTCGACGGTCTCGCCGTTGACGATGTTGGTCAGCGTCACCTCGGCGGTGGGCACCAGCCACCAGCCCTCGCGGGTCTGGTAGCTGTCCTCGCCGAATTTCGGCAGCTGGCCGGTGCCGTACATCATCTCTTCGCGCACCAGCACCGGGGTCCAGGTCTCGGTCAGGCCGTTTTCCTCGACATGGGTGTCGAGCATGAACTGCGCCAGCGCCCGGTGGATGCGGACCACGCCGCCCGAGAGCACCACGAAGCGCGAGCCGGAGAGCTTGGCCGCGGTCTCGAAATCCATGCCCTGCTGTACGGCCGGGAGCTGGTAGTGCTCCTTGGGGGCGAAGTCGAAATCGGCCGGGGTGCCCCAGCGGTGGATCTCGACATTGTCGTCCTCGTCGGCGCCGTCGGGCACGTCATCGAAGGGCAGGTTCGGCAGGCCCATGAGCAGCTCGTCGAGCTGCGCGTCGAGCGCCTTGGCGCGGTCCTGCATCTCGGAGACCTCGGCCTTCTTGGCCCCCACGAGGGCGCGCAGCCGTTCGAACTCGGCCTCGTCGCCGGACGCCTTGGCGGCGCCCACGTCCTTGGCGGCCTTCTTCTGCTCCGCCTGCGCGGTCTCGGCGGCGTGGATCGCGGCGCGGCGTTCCTCGTCGATCTTCAGGATCGAGGGCGATTGCGGCTCCATCCCGCGGCGAGACAGCGCCGCGTCGAATGCGGCGGGGTTTTCTCGGATGGCGCGGATGTCGTGCATCGTCCCTTGTCCTTCTTTTCAGGTGCGAGTCGGGGCGGTTATGCCCTCTTTTCACTCCGAGGTGTAGGGGGCGCCCTGCAACAGGCGCGCGCGCACCCACTCGTCGATGGGCACCACCAGCGCCTTGCCGCGTGCCGAGGCCGAGACCACGCCGATCACCTGCCAGTCCGGGCCACTGCTGAGCGCCGGGCCGCCGGAATTGCCCGGGCGCACCGGGCAGTCGATGAACAGCAGCTGGTGGACCGGTCTGCCGTCGCAATCGAAGCGGGCCGAGATCCGGTGCGGCCGGTGATCGTGGTAGCCCGCCAGCGCATAGGGCGCGGCGAAGGTGCTGCCGATCCCGAGGGGCGCGACCTCGGTGATCGGCTCGGCGAGGTAGACCAGCGCGATGTCGTGTTCCACGTCGAGCTGGACGTGTGCATAGGCCTGCGGATGCACCTCGTAGGAGGCGACGGGGCTGTCGGCGACGTAATCGCCGCCGTACCAGCCAGCGGCGAAGTGCAGCCTCTCGGGCGCGGTCGGATTGCCGTCGGGGTCGGCGATGCAATGCGCCGCGGTGAGCAGCGTGTCGGGCGCCACGAGCGCCGCGCTGCACATCCCGAGCCGGCTGACGCCGCGGGTGTTGAGCCGGCCCACCGCTTCCCAGTCCGAGAGCAGGTCGCGGGCCACGGCGGGCAGCTCGCCGTCGCGCGGGGTCATCATGCGGGTCTCGGGGTCCTGCGCGGCGAGGGGGCCGGGCAGGGCAAGGGCCAGCAGCGTGACGAGTGCCCGTCTGGTGTGGCTGAGGCGCATCACCAGCTGGGGTGGTAGAACTCCCCGGCGTTCATGCCGATATAGAGCGGTCCGCAGCTCTGCCCGACATTCACGCCCGTATGCACGCCGCCGGTGCCGACGCCGACATTCACGTTGGCGCTGGGTTTCGGACTGCAGCGCTCGCATCCGGCAAGCGCGGTGCCCGCAAGGGCGAGGATCAGGAACAAACGCATTTGGGCTCAACCTTATCTTGCGCCCGCACTGCGGGCTCTCGCCTCAGCCTAGGCGCCGCGGGGGCGTTGCGGCAAGGGCGCAGGGGCCTGCAATCGCTGTTTGGTGCTGATAACACGTGTATCGTATGCGCGGTGGGCAGGCCGCAAGCACAGGCCACGAGCACAGGCCGGGGCGCCGCTGCGTCGCGCCCCCGACCGCATCCGGGCCGTGATCTCGCGTCGGGGGCAATGCCCGCTGAGGCTCCTTGCATCCCATGCCGTTCGCACATAGGTTCCGCGCGACCTGACCGGGGGCTTCCCCCGCATTCATTCCATCTGAGGAGCCCGCCAATGGACCCAGCCGCGCTTGGACAATTCCTTCCGCTCATCCTGATCTTCGCGATCATGTACTTCCTGCTCATCCGTCCGCAGCAGAAGAAGATGAAGGAGCATCAGAAGATGGTCGCGGCGCTGCGCCGGGGGGACCAGGTCGTCACCCAGGGCGGCATCATCGGCAAGGTGGCCAAGGTCAAGGACAACAACGAGATCGACGTCGAGATCGCCGAGGGCGTGAAGGTCCGCGTGGTGCAGAACACCGTCACGCAGGTCCTGTCCAAGACCGAGCCGGCCGAGAGCTGAGCCCCTAGGCGCCGACATGCTGCAGATCGATACCTGGAAACGCGCCCTCATCTGGGCGCTGGTGGTGGCGGGGCTGGTGCTGGCGGCGCCGAACCTCTTCTATAATCGCGTTGAATCGCACAACGATGCCGTGAAGGCCATCGAGGCGCAGGGCAGCACGGCCGAGCGCGAGGCGCAGGCCTCGGCCTGGCCGACCTGGCTGCCCTCGGACCTGGTGAACCTCGGGCTGGACCTGCGCGGCGGCGCGCATCTGCTGGCCGAGGTTCGGCTCTCGGATGTCTATGCCGCGCGCATGGAGGCGCTGTGGCCCGAGGTGCGCGACGTGCTTCGCGACGCCCGAGACGAGGTCGGCACGATCCGGCTTCAGCCCTCCGATCCCGGCATGCTCCGGGTGCGTATCTCCAACCCCGACGGCATGGCCCGCGCGCTCGAACTGGTGCGCGGACTGGCGCAGCCGGTGGTCTCGCTCACCGGGGCCGGCGCCAACGACCTGCAGGTCGCGGGCGATGGCAGCGACATCGTCGTGACCCTCTCGGAGGCCGAACAGCGCGCCACCGACGAGCGCACCATGCAACAGTCGCTCGAGATCATCCGCCGCCGCATCGACGAGGTCGGCACGCGTGAGCCGACGATCCAGCGCCAGGGCTCCGACCGGATCCTGATCCAGGTGCCGGGCATCGGCTCGGCCGCCGAGCTCAAGGAGATCATCGGCACCACGGCGCAGCTGACCTTCCAGCCGGTGGTCGGCCGGGCCTCGAGCGCCGGCGAAAGTGCCGGCGTCGGCAACGAGGTGCTGCCCTCCCTGAACGAGGAGGGTGTCTTCTACATCCTCGAGACCGCCCCCGTGGTCACCGGCGAGGAGCTTGTCGACGCGCAGCCGAGCTACGACCAGAACGGCCGCCCGGCGGTGAACTTCCGCTTCAACCCGAGCGGCGCGCGCAAGTTCGGCGATTACACCGCCGAGAACATCGGCTCGCCCTTCGCCATCGTGCTCGACGACGAGGTGATCTCGGCGCCGGTGATCCAGAGCCACATTCCCGGCGGCTCGGGCATCATCACCGGCGATTTCGACATCGCCGAATCCACCAATCTCGCGGTGTTGCTGCGCGCCGGTGCGCTGCCCGCCGGCATGGAGTTTCTCGAGGAACGCACGATCGGCCCCGAGCTTGGTCAGGACAGCATCGACGCGGGCAAGCTCGCCACCGGCGTGGCCTTCGCCGGCGTGCTGATCTTCATGTTCCTGAGCTACGGCCTGTTCGGGCTCTTCGCCAACGTGGCGCTGATCCTCAACATCGGCCTGATCATGGGCATCCTGTCGGCCATCGGCGCGACGCTGACGCTGCCCGGCATCGCCGGCATCGTGCTCACCGTCGGGATGGCGGTCGACGCCAACGTGCTGATCTTCGAGCGCATCCGCGAAGAGATCAAATCCGCCCGCGGCCCGGCCCGTGCCATCGAGCTTGGCTATTCGAAGGCGCTGTCGGCCATCGTCGACGCCAACATCACCACGGTGATCACCGCCATCATCC
>Ga0114905_1000272_pt1 | contig 35076 bp, 28 predicted proteins | sample MalvireepMed_b05_FD_83499 | JGI IMG/M metagenome (GOLD analysis project Ga0114905, IMG submission 83499) | Marine viral communities from the Global Malaspina Expedition - Malaspina viral metaG DeepMed_b05 | ecosystem: Environmental > Aquatic > Marine > Oceanic | place: Mediterranean Sea...
CTTTGGTGGGGAGTAAGCCTGCACGGCAGCCGGCTGTTTGGACGCGTTGGCTTCGCGGGTTCGTTCGCGCTCACGCTCGATACGCTTGTCGTAGGCACTTGGGCGCGGCACCGGCTCAGGTCGCGATGTTCGAGTTTCGGAACTTCCCCCGGCTAGCGCTTTTGCAGCGACTTTCCGCGATCTCCGCTTTTCTTGCCACCAGACCAAAATGATTGGAGCAGCGAATGCGAACAACATTTGGCCACCCACCGGCCACCCCTGGAGGACTGTGACCACCACGATCATGCAAAAGATGAAGTAGACAAAAAGAAAGAATGCAATTCGGAAAAACTTGAGTAACGAAGACACTATCACCCCTCCCCCTTCAGTCACACTATTTTACACGAACACCATTTCAATCATTAAAGCAGAGCCTGAACAGTTTTCCGGCCACCGTCCACTGCCCAATGAGGTGACAGCGGTCATGCCCCAAGCACTTGAGGCACTTCACCGCCCCCCTCATCTGAGCTCGCCACCACGGAGATGATCACAGAGGGAGTGGGTGGAATTGGGGATAACGCATTCATCTCGCGCGTTGACTGGCACCAGCGGCACCGAAGCTGCACATCAACCCCAGACAGCCCTCCCGCCGCATGATGGTAGCCCCGGTCGCCCTGCATTGCCCTCGGATGCGGCGATCCAGTTCGTTTGACCACCAAGGTCCTTCTCAAGCTGCCGCTACTGCAAGCGACTGAGATAGTGGCCAGCCCGTTGAAGATGGCGGACCTGGACTGGACGGTGGCGTATCGAGGCAAAGATGTGTTGCCTGAACGCCTTCGAAAAACGCTTTACCGCTAGAAACCCCGGCCGCTAATCCGCCGAGATCAAGATGCGCGTTGCACTGATGAACCGCTTCTCGGCCCTCGGCACCGCCGGGATCGTCTGCATCGCCTGACAAAGACCGGTAAAGGGGACGTCACTCCTCAAGCCATCGTTCCGCGACAACGCCGCGGTGGCCTTGAAGGTGCAGCAGGCCAAACTTGGACTAGCCCTAACATGTCGTCGCCGCGATCTTCGCAAAAGGCATCCGCGAAAAATTTGGTACTTGGTACACAAGATGACCACTTAGTGTATTGATTATATAAATATATTCCGGATCAAACCGTCCAATCCATCATCGGGGCCACCGAAAGCCGCGCGGCCCGATGGACGTCCGAAACCCGTTGTTCTACCGCCTCTGCGTTCATGGTCACCCGACCTGACTTCCTCGATTTGTGGGCCTTTTGCCCCTGTTCTCGGGGATGGTGCAACACAATGCTGCACCGAAGCCCACTTGTTGAACCGGCACGCAAGCCCCGCCTGCGACGCGAAGACGCGATATCAGACGGTTATCCCTGGTCCGATCCGCTGGCGCCGCCGCATTGAATCTCCCGGACATCGGCAATCGCCGCCGACGGGAGACAGAGCAGGTAGCATTTTGGAGCGCCCGAAGAAAGCCGGTGCGAAATCCTTCGCGGTGCGCAGGCGTCGATGTCTTCATGCTGGCCCCGGGGGAAGCCCGGCGGCGCGGGCCCCGGGCCACGCGCAAGCTCACGACGGTGCGGAGGGCCTCGACGCGGGTCAGGAGGGCGCTGATCACAGGGAAAAGGGCGCGCAGGTGGTCCCCGGGTCTTTCGTCAGGTTGCGGACGCGGGAGGGGCTCGGGCGGCGCTTTTCGGCCCCGATCTGGCTGCCGGCGTGGTCTCCGGCAATGCCTCTTCAGAGCGCCCGGCCCGGACAGACGGGTCGCGAAAGAACGCTGCGCGGCGATGGCAGACAGGCGGTTTGCCGCGCGGCACGCATGGAAGCGCGGGAGACTGCCTTCGTGACAGGCCCGACCGATACGCCCGGCGCTCCATCGGCGCAGCCCGTCCACCGAGGCCAGCAGCCGGGCGATGATCTGGCGATCAGGCGGGTTCCGCCTGACGCAGCTCGGGCTCTATACGTTGTTCCTCGTGATCGAAGAAGTGCAGATGCGCCGGGTCTGCCGCAAGCGTGACCGTGTCCCCTGTTTGCGCGTCATGCGCGCCGGCGGCCTGCACCACGAGATCGAACCCCGATCCCACGTCGACGTGCAGGTTGGTCAAGCCGCCCAGCCGCTCGACGATCCGTACCGTGCCCTGCCAGCGTGCCCCTTCGCCGGGCAGCGGATCCAGCGAGAGGTGTTCGGGCCGGATGCCGACCTGCGCGCAGGCCGAGGCCTCGGCCATGGGCAGCATCGCCCCGCCGGGCAGACGCAGTCCGCCGCCCTCGGCGCTGGCCGGCAGGAAGTTCATCTTCGGCGCGCCGATGAACCCGGCGACAAAGACATTTGCGGGCCTGTTGTAGAGCGCCATCGGCGCACCGACCTGTTCGATCAGCCCGTCGCGCAGCACCACGATCTTGTCGGCCATGGTCATGGCCTCGGTCTGGTCATGGGTCACGTAGATCATCGTCGCGTCCAGCTGCTTGTGAAGCCGCATGAGCTCGAGCCGCATGTTCACCCTGAGCGCCGCATCGAGGTTCGACAGCGGCTCGTCGAAGAGGAAGATCTTCGGGTTGCGCACGATGGCGCGGCCGATGGCGACCCGCTGGCGCTGACCGCCCGAAAGCTCCTTCGGGCGCCGGTCGAGCAGGTGACTGAGCTCGAGCACCCCGGCAGCCTCGCGGACCTTGGCGGCGATCTCGGCCTTGGGCAGCTTGGCCACCCGCAGGGCAAAGCCCATGTTCTCCTCGACCGTCATGTGCGGATAGAGCGCGTAGCTCTGGAAGACCATGGCGAGGCCGCGCTCGGTCGGCTCGCTCTCGTTTTCACGCACACCGTCGATGGTCAGCTCGCCGGAGGTGATGCTCTCGAGCCCCGCGATCATCCGCAGCAAGGTGGACTTGCCGCAGCCAGAGGGGCCCACGAAGACCACGAACTCGCGGTCGTCCACGTCGAAATCGACACCCTTGATGACATTGACGGCGCCGAAGCTCTTGCGCACGTCGCGCAGTTTCAGATCGGACATTGGGTCCTCCTCCCGTTCCGGCGCTTTTCAGTGATCTGCGCCGGCCGACAGGGCCTCGCGCAGGGTCTTGAAGTTGGCAGCGACCGCGCCCGCCGGATCACGGCCCGCTGCCTCGGATTCCTCTTCCAGCACCAGCCAGCCGTTGAACCGCGGCGCCGAGGCCGCGATGCGCCCGACCTCTGACACGTCCACGACGCCTCTGCCCAGCATCGCCCAGTCTCCGCCTCGGTCCACGTCCTTGAGGTGCACATAGCGGATGCGTTCGTGCCAGCGGGTCATGGCATCCGCCACCGACTGGCCACCGCGCAGGATGTGGCCGGTGTCCGGGACCCAGCCGACCTCCGGGTCCATGCGCTCGAAGATGGCGGCATAGTCGGCTTCGTCATAGATCAACGTGTCGGTGTGCGAGCTGGGATGCACCGCGACCTCCACACCCTCGGCCCGCGCCGCCGCATGGCTTTCGCTGTAGACCCGCGCGGCGATGTCGTACCTGGCCGGGCGCGGGCCGGGGGACATCACCGTCGCGGAGCCCATGGAGATCAGCGCCCCCGGGAACCGCGCCACGAAACCGGCGGTGCGGCGGATCTGCTCGACGTCGCTCTGCACCGCGTCCGCCTCGCAATATCCGCTCGGCGAGGCGACGGCGTAGCTCACCAGCACCAGACCCGAAGTCTCCAATGCGCGGGCAAAGGCCGGTGCGTCGTCGATGTAATGGCCGATCATCCGGTCAGTGATCTCGATCCCGGTGTAACCCGCGTCCGAGATTGCCCTGAGCAGATCATCGGGGCCGCCCTGCCAGCTGTCTCCCAGCATCTCCCATGTGAAGGTCTGGCAGCCCAGCTTGAAATCCTGTTGCACGGTCATTCCTTGATCCCCCCTTGGGTCAGCCCGTCGATGATGTGCCGCTGGAACACCAGCACGAGCACGATCAGGGGCGCGGTGACCACGGCGGAGGCCGCCGCGATATCGCCCCAGGGCACGTAATAAAGATTGGTGAAGTTGGCGATCCCGACGGGGATCGTCTGGTGTTCGATGTTGGACGTGAAGGCCAGCGCAAAGAGAAACTCGTTCCACGCGGTGATGAAGGCCAAAAGCCCGGTGGTGACCAGCGATGGCAGCGACATCGGCAGGATGATGTGCCAGTACAGGCCCACCACGTGCAGCCCGTCCATCCGCGCCGCTTCGTCGATCTCACGCGGGAGGGTCTCGAAGTAGCCGTACATCACCCATGTGACCAGCGGCAGCACCAGCGCGATATAGACGAGGATCAGCGCCGTGTAGGTATCGAGCAGGCCGAGGCTAGAGGCCACGATGTATAGCGGCCCGACCAGCGTGATTTGCGGAAACATCGACACCGACAGGATCACCATCAGGATCCCGTAGCGCCCCCGCACGTTCAGTCGCGACAGCGAGAACGCCGCGAGCGACCCGATGGCGAGGCACAGGAACGTCGTGGACAGCGACACGATCAGCGAGTTCAGCACGTAGTACTGCAGTTGCTTGTCGACGAAGACGTTGACGTAGTGCTCCCACGTAAAGGGATCGGGCCAGAGCGTCGGTGTGCCCGAGGTCAGCGCCTTGTCGAGCTGGAACGAGGTCGAGAACTGCCAGACGAACGGCGAGGCCGACCAGACGAAGATCAGCGTGGCCGCCATGTAAAGAAGCGCGCGGCGGGCGATCAGTTTGCCACGGGAGGCGGCGGCGGTGGGTGCGGCGTCGGTCATGTGGTCCTCCGGATGACATGCACGAGCCAGAGCACGAGGATCGTGGCCAGCGCGGCTTCGGTGATGAACATGGCCGTCGACACGGTCGAGCCGTAGCCGAATTCCAGCGTCGAGAAGAGGCTCTTGTAGGCCAGCGTCGACAGGGTTTCGGTGCTGTCGGCGGGTCCGCCCCCGGTCAGCACGTAGACAAGATCGAAGACCCGGAACGCATCGAGCGCCCGGAACAGACCGGCGATCAGCAGCGTCGGCATCAGCAGCGGCAGGCGGATTGTCCAGAAGATCATCCAGGCGCCGGCGCCATCCATGCGGGCGGCCTCGGTCAGCGATTTCGGGATGGTCTGCAGCCCGGTCATCAGCAAGAGCGCCATGAAGGGCGTGGTCTTCCAGACGTCGGCGATGATGAGCGTGGTGAGCGCGGTATCGGGGTTGCCGTACCAGTTCACCTTGTCGTCGAGCAGACCGATGTTCATCAAGATCCAGTTCACGACACCGTTTTGCCCGTCGAACAGCCAGCCGAACATCTTCGAGGTGACCACCGTGGGCATGGCCCAAGGCACGAGCATGGCCGCGCGCACCAGTCCGCGGAAGCGGAAGTGCTCGCACAATACCAGCGCCATGATAAGCCCGATCACCGTTTCAAGAAATGTCGATGCCACGGTGAACCACACCGTGTGCCCCCACGCGTTCCAGAAGTTGCTGTCCGACAGCAGCCCCGCGTAGTTCTCGAGCCCGACATAGTCGGATTGCCGCGTGATCAGGGAGGTGTTGGTGAGCGACAGCCGCAGCCCTTCGAGGATCGGCCAGAAGGCCACCGCCCCGATGGCAAGAAAGGTCGGCAGCAGCAGAAGCCATGGCCACGCGAAGCGCGGCAGCCGTGCGCGGCGACGGGCCGGGGCCGCCGCGCTGGTTGTCGTTTCGGAGAGCGCCATTCGCTTACCCGACGATGCCGTCAAGCTGGCTGGAAAGCGCCTGCATCTCGGCCTCGACCTGGCCATTGACCAGCGCCTTCGAGATGCCGGACTGCAGCGCCAGCGTCACCTTGGCGTATTCCGGCGTGACCGGGCGCGCCGTGGCGCCGGTAAAGACCGGGCGCAGGGTCGCCATGAAGGGCTGCTCCTCGTTGAGCTGCGCGTCGTCGAACAGCGCCGGCCGGCTCGGCCCGAGGCCAAAGTTCAGCGCGACACGCTTCTGCTGCTCGGGGGCGGACATCCACGACATGAACTCCCACGCCGCATCGCGGTCGGCGGTGTTGGCGTTCATGCCCAGCTGGTAGCCGCCAAGGGTCGAGGCGCTGCTGCCGCCTTCGAAATGCGGCAGCGGACCCGCGCCCACCTTGCCCACCACCTCGGAGACCGATGGGTCCTGTGCGATGGGCCAGACATAGGACCAGTTGCGCAGGAACATCGACTGACCGTTGGTGAAGACCTGCCGCGACGGCTCTTCGTCCCAGGACAGCACATCCGACGGGCTGATCTGCATCTCGTTGATGGTGTCATGCAGGAACTGGATCGCCTCGACCGCCTCGGCCTCGCCGATGCGCGAGCTGCGGCCGTCCTCGGACAGGATCGCGCCGTTGTTCGAGGCGATGGCCTCGACCGCATCACAGACCAGAACCTCGGCCTGCTTGCCCTGCCAGACGAAACCGAACTCCGCGTCGCCCGCCTCTTGCGCGGCTTTGCCCATCTTGGCCATCTCGGCCCAGGTGGCCGGCACCGCGCCGCCGTGCTTCTCCACCAGATCGGTGCGGTAATACATCATGCCGGTGTCCATGAACCACGGCAGGGCGGTGAGCTTGCCGTCCCATTTGCAAGCGGCAAGCGTGCCCTCGAAATACTGAGAGGTCATGGCGTCATCGACGAATTCGTCCAGCGGCAGAGCCCAGCCCGCGGCGGCCATGCCCGCGATCCAGATCACGTCCTGCGAGAACACATCCGGCGTGCCGTTGCCGCGGGCCAATTGCTGCACCAGCCCCTGGTAGACCTCGGTGGACGAGCTCGGCGGCGGCAGCTCGAGATACCGCACCATCACCCGGTCCTGGCTCTCGTTGAAGCTGTCGACCAGATCGCCAAAGGTCTCGGAGCCAAAGAACGACGCGCTGGCAAACGAGATCTCGGTGCGGCCCTGCGCCCGCGCCCGGCGCGGCATCCCGAGCGTCGCGGCACCCAGCGCGGCACTCCCCGTCGCGAGGAACGCCCGGCGATCCATCTTGGTGACATGGGCCGGTCCGGCGCTGCGAACCGGCGTGTGTTTCGTCTTGGTCATCTTGTCCTCCCTAGATCCGCGGCCTCCTACCGCCGATTTACTTATGCTTTAAAAAAAATTGTCGCACGTCAAGAAATTTAATTCTACAGTGGAAGGAAATGAGAGGCAGTCGGTCACACGGGAGGGTGAATTGGTCCAGTCAGAACACCGCAATTTGCGCATTGGAGTCGTCGGGTGCGGCAACATATCCGCCATCTACATGCACAACGCCAAGATGTTCCAGCGCCTGGAGATGGTCGCCTGCGCCGATCTGCGCAGCGAGGCGGCCGAGGCCCGCGCGGCGGAGTTCGGCCTTCGGGCCATGGGCGTGGACGACATCTTTCACGCCGATGACATCGATCTGATCCTCAATCTCTCGGTGCCGAATGCGCATCACGAGGTGTCGATGCGCGCGATTCGCGCCGGCAAGCACGTGTTCACCGAGAAGCCGCTCTGCGCCTCGACGAGCGAAGCGCGCGAGCTGCTCGATGCCGCCGCGGCCGCCGGGCTGGCGGTGGGGTCCGCGCCCGACACCTTCCTGGGCGCCGCCGGGCGGCGCGCGCGGGCGCTGATCGATGGCGGGGATGTTGGCCAGATCGTCACCGGCACCGCCTTCATGCTGGGCCGCGGCATGGAACACTGGCACCCCTCGCCCGCGTTTTACTACCAGCCCGGCGCAGGGCCGGTGCTCGATATGGGCCCCTACTACCTCACCATACTGGTGCATCTTCTGGGACCGGTGCGCGCGGTGACCGCTGCCACCTCATTCGGCGCGACGCAGCGCACCATCACCGCCGAGGGGCCGCTGCAGGGCACCAGCTTCGACGTCGGCACACCGACCACGGCGCTGTCGCTGCTCGAGTTCGCCTCGGGCGCAATCGTCACCTTCGGCGCATCATGGGACGTGCATCGTCATTCCAACATGCCGATCGAGCTGCACGGGACCGCCGGATCGCTCAGGCTGCCCGACCCGGACAATTTCGGCGACATCGTCGCCGTCTCGCCCGCCGGCGCCACCTGGCAGGAGCATAATTCCGAGGGCACCCCCTTCGGCTCCACGAATTACCCGTTCGACAAGCCCGACCGCGCCAACTACCGCGCTCTTGGTCTTGCCGAGATGGCCGAGGCGCTGGAGCACGGGCGCCCGCCCCGTGCCGGAGGAGAGCTTGCGTTCCACGTTCTGGAGGTGCTCGAGAGCATCCTGTCCTCCGGTGAGCGGCAGGCCCGGGTCGAGATCACCTCGGCCCCGCCCCAGCCTGCGTCGCTTGACGTCGAGGCGGCGAGAGGTCTGCTGCGATGACCCGCCTGACCCCCGGCGCCGAAGCTGTGCTCGCCGCGCAAGCGACGGGCCGCCCCTTCGAGGAGATGACTGCCGCCGACGCCCGCGCAGCCTTTGACCGGGGCTGGCCCGAGCTGCAGGAGCCCGCCGCCTCGGGGCTGGCCGAAGGGCCGGTTCCGCTTCCCCTTGCCGGGCGGCCCGCACTCGCCTGGCGCGGAACGGGTGCACCGGACGCCGAGGCGCCGGTAATCCTCTACATGCATGGCGGCGGCTGGGTCGTGGGCAGTCCGGCCTCTCATGCCGCGATTTGCCAAAGGCTGGCCGCGGCGGCGGGCGCGGTGGTGGTCTGCCCCGACTACAGGCTGGCCCCCGAGCATCCCTTCCCCGCCGCCATCGAGGATGCGCTGGCCTGCCTCGCCGCCCTGCCCGGCGTCGCGGGCGAGCTGGGCGTCGATCCCGGCCGGATCGTCGTTGCCGGTGACAGCGCGGGCGGCAACCTTGCGGCGGTGACGGCGCTTGCCTCCGGTCGCGATCCCGACCTGCCCCGCGTGTCGGCGCAGCTGCTGTTCTATCCCAACACCGACGCGATACAGGGCGCAGACAGCTACACGCGGTTCGCCAAGGGCTTCGGGCTCAGCGCCGAGACCATGCGCTGGTTCCGCGATCAGTATGTCAGCCCGGATCAGCGGGAAGACTGGCGGGTCTCGCCGTTGCGGGCAGACGGCGCGATGCTGGCCGACGCGCCGCCGGCCTTCATCGTGCTTGCCGAAGCCGACATCCTGCATGACGAGGGCGCCGCCTATGCTCAGGCGCTTGCAGCCGCCGGGGCCGTCGTGACCCGCCGCACCTGGCATGGCGAGCTGCACGGCTTTCTCAGCCACTGCCGCCACAGCCCCGCCGCGTTCGACGCCATCGCCGAGGCCTCCGACTGGCTCCGCCGCCTAGGCTGAAGCGCGCAGGACAAGCTTGGCGGGCACCAGCACCTGCCGCGCGTCGTCATCATCCTTGCCGGCGATCATCGCCAGCAGGCGGGCGCAGGCCCGGCGCGCCATCTCGTCGTAGTCCTGCGCCATGGTGGTGAGCGACGGCGCGCTGTAGCGGCTGAGCGGGTGGTCGTCATGCCCCGCGACGCGCAGATCGTCGTCATCGCCATGCCCGATCCTCAGCCCCGCCTCATGCGCCGCGGCAATGACCCCGAAGGCGAGACGATCGTTGGCACAGAGCAGCGTCTGCCCCGGAAGCCCGTCCGCGAGCAGCGCCTGCATCCGGTCATATCCCACTTTCTCGAGGTCCCACGGATCGGGGCCGGAGCCTTCGATCACCAGCGGAGCATGACCATTGGCCCGTATCGCGGCCTCGTAAGAGGCTGAACGCTGGCCCGAGCTGCGGTTGACCGGTGGCGTGTCGATATAGACCGGTGGCGTGCCGGACCGGCAGAGATAATCGACGATCATCCGAATGCTCTGCCGGTTGTCATTGCCCACCAGCGGCACGCTGTCGTCGATACCGTTGTCGAGAAACACGCACGGCGTCTGCCCGGTGAACCGCGCCAGCGCGGTGGCGTCGCTGTCGTGGCCCAAGGGTGCGATCAGCGCACCGCCCACCCGCAGCGACTGCAGCGTCGCCAGCCCTTCGCGTTCGAGCTCGGGCCGGCCATGGGGCGAAATCATCAGCGGCCAGTACCCCTCCTCGCGCAGGATCAGCTCGAGCCGGGTGACGAGCTGGGCATAGAACGGGTCGGTGATCGCCGGCACGACGATGCCGATCGACCGGGTCTGTTTGCGATTGAGATTGCGCGCGTAGAGGTTCGGCTGGAAACCGGTTTCCTCGAGCTTGGCCTCGATCAACCGGCGGGTGGACGCCTTGACGCTGCCGGGGTCCTCGAAGAACTTCGACAGGGTCGGCCGCGACACCCCGCAGGCCGTCGAGAACTCCTCCATCGTGCGGGGAACCGCTTTTTCCATGTCTTCGGTGCTTTCGTGATCGATGCCTTCGCCCGGCAAGAGGTTTCCGGCAAACTTTGCGTTATACTTCCTTCGTAAATTTTTTTCTTGCCGCATGAAAGAAAATTCACCCGATCGGGAGCGATCTCGCTGTGCTCTCCGAGCAAATGAGCGATTCTCGTCACCCCCAGACAGCTTTCGCTCACGCCACCCAAGCGCAAATCTCTGCGGGCGAAGGCGGAAGGCAGAGCTAGTTCAAAGGCTTTCAAATGCAGGGAATTCTTCGAAATTTGAGCGGAGAAAGCCACAGCTCGAACTGGATGACAAAAACATTGCATCGATGATTGAATTGCGTCATACATGATCACAAGACATCGGTGCCGGACCCGAACCCGCACCTCGCCGCTCAGACCTGGGGAGGATAAGTGAGCGACCTTTCACGCCATAAAGCCATCGTTTCCCTGCTCGATGAGCAGGCGTTCGTTTCGGTCAACGACCTCGTGTCGATCACCGGCGTGTCGCCTGCCACCGTCCGCCGCGACATCGACAAGCTGGCGGAGGCCGGGCTGGGCCAGAAGGTGCATGGCGGCATCGCCGCATCGGCCACCCCGGGCCAACGCCGCGCGGTCAACCTGCCCTTCTTCCAGAACCGCGATATCGCCGTGGCGCAGAAACGCGCCATTGCCGACAAGGCCTCCGAGATGGTGCGCGATGGCTCCTCGATCATCGTGCATGCGGGATCGACCTGCTTTCACCTCGGCAGCCGGATCGCCACCCGGAACCTGAGGGTCTTTACCAACTCGATCCCTCTGGCAGGCTATCTGGCCGAGCACGGCACCTGCCAGCTGACCGTCGGGGCCGGCGACCTGCACCGCGAGCCGGGCATCCTCTACGATCCCGCCCGCAGCAGCTATGACTTCTTCGCCGACCAGTTCTTTGTCGGGGCGCTGGGAATTTCGGCGGCGGGGCTTCTGGAAAGCCACCCGCTGCTGGTGCGCCTGTGCAACGACATGTCGCGGCAGGCAAACGAAACCATCGTTATGGTCGACAGCCGCAAGTTCGCGGAGCGCCCGCCAACGGTCGCCCTGCCCCTGTCGCGCGTTCATCGCCTGATCACCGACGACGGGCTGTCGGAGACCGACGCACGGATGCTCGAGGACGAAGGCGTCGACGTGGTGATCGCCCGGACCGGGGCCCAGACCGGCGCCGGCCGTGCAATGGAAGGAGGCCTCCTGTGACCACCCCTCTTCTCGACATGCGCGACATCTCCAAGACTTTCGGGCCGGTAAAGGCCCTGTCGAAGGTGTCGCTCCGCGCCGAAGCCGGACAGGTCCATGCCCTGATGGGGGAGAATGGCGCCGGCAAGTCGACCCTGATGAAGATCCTGTCGGGCGCCTACACCCCTGATCCGGGCGGCGAGATCCTGATCGACGGCACGCCGCTGCAGACCGGCAATCCCAAGCTGTCCAAGGCTGCCGGCATCGCGGTGATCTACCAGGAGCTGTCGCTGTCGCCCAACCTCACCGTTGCCGAGAACATCTTTCTCGGCAACGAGCGCTCGCACCGCGGCATCGTCGACCGCGCCGCAATGCACCGCGAGACGGCACCGATCCTCGAGCGGCTCGGGGTGAGCTTCACACCCGGCACGCGGGTCTCGAACCTGTCGCTGGGCGAACGCCAGCTCGTCGAGATCGCCCGCGCGCTGTCGACCCGCGCCCGGATCATCGTCATGGATGAGCCGACCACGTCGCTGTCGATGCGCGAGACCGACAAGCTCTTCGAAGTGATCGCGGGCCTGAAGGCCGAAGGCATCGCCATCATCTACATCAGCCACCGCATGGACGAGATCTACCGCCTGTCGGACTGGTGCTCGGTGCTGCGCGACGGCAGCTATGTCGGCACGCTCGACCGGGAAAACCTGAGCGCCGAGGCGCTGGTCAAGATGATGGTCGGCCGCGACGTGTCGAGCTTCTACAAGAAGGCCCATTCCGCCGAGGCCGGCTCCGGCGAGGTCGTGATGCGGGTCGAGGGCATGAGCGACGGGAAGCTCGTCAAGGACTGCTCGTTCGAGGTCCGCCGGGGCGAGGTCCTGGGCATCGCCGGGCTGGTCGGCTCGGGCCGGACCGAGCTTGCGCGGCTGATCTACGGCGCCGATGCCGCCACCGCGGGCAAGGTGACGATGCACGGTCGCGAGGTCACGCCCAACGCCCCGCGCGCGGCGCTGGATGCCGGGATCGTCTACCTGACCGAGGACCGCAAGGCGCTTGGCCTGTTTCTCGACATGACCATCGACGACAACATCAACATGTGCGTCATGGAGCGCGATTCCGGGCCGCTGGGCCTGCGGCGCTTTGCCGAGGCCGCCAAACGGTCGGCCAAGGCGTTCAAGTCGCTGGCCATCAAGGCGCCGTCGCCGCGCATCACCGTGGGCAGCCTGTCGGGCGGCAACCAGCAGAAGGTGTTGCTGGCCCGCCTGCTCGAGGCACAGCCCGAGGTCATCATCCTCGACGAGCCCACCCGCGGCGTCGACGTGGGGGCCAAGTCCGAGATCTACCGGCTGATCGACGGCCTCGCGCAGGAAGGGCTCGCGGTCGTGATGATCTCGAGCGAACTGCCGGAGGTTCTCGGCGTGTCGGACCGGGTCATGGTCATGCGCGAAGGCACGGTTGCCGGCACGCTGACCCCCACCGCCGAGGCGCCCATCACCCAGGAAGCGATCATGGAGCTGTCGACAGGCAGCCATGCCAGCACTGAGGCCGCATGAGACAGGGCGGCCCCGAAACCCGAGCGACCAGAGGCCACCGCCCGAAACCGGCGGCCTCGGTGGCAGCCCAACAGTGGCGGTTGCGGCCGCCGCCGCGCGCGAGAGGCGTCGCGCGGCAACGAGGAGACGAGATATGAGTGAGACAACCGGAACGTCGGCCCCGAGCGGCACGCAGCAGATCCGCAGCCTCATCACCGCGCTTGGCATGTTGCCGGTGCTGATCCTGCTGGCGGTGGGCTTCCACCTGATGACCGGCAAGTTCCTGAGCGTGAACAACCTGTCGATCGTCATGCAGCAGGCATCGATCAACATCGTGCTGGCGGCGGGAATGACCTTTGTCATCCTGACCGGGGGCATCGACCTGTCGGTCGGCTCGACCCTCGCGGCGGCGGCAATGGGGGCCGTGATCATGTCGCTTGTGCCCGGGCTGGGCTGGCTCGGCATCCTCGCCGGCCTCGGGATCGGTCTTATCTTTGGCCTCGCCAACGGCGCGCTCATCGCCTTTCTGGCCTTGCCGCCCTTCATCGTCACGCTTGGCTCACTGACGGCGGTGCGCGGCGTGGCACGGCTGATGGGCGATGACACAACCGTCTTCAACGCCAACCTGCCCTTCGCGGTGCTTGGCAACGGGTCGGTCTTCGGCATCCCCATCCTCGCCATCATCGCGTTCTTCGTGATCGTCCTGTCGTGGTTCATCCTGCGCCGCACCGTGCTCGGCACCTGGATCTACGCCGTGGGCGGCAACCAGGAGGCCGCACGGCTGACCGGCATCAAGGTCTCGCTGGTGCTGCTCTTCGTCTACGGCATGTCGGGCCTTCTGTCGGGCCTTGGCGGTGTCATGTCCGCCGCCCGGCTCTACGCGGCGAACGGGCTCCAGTTGGGGCAGGCCTACGAGCTCGACGCCATTGCGGCGGTCATTCTTGGCGGCACCAGCTTTGTCGGCGGCGTCGGCTCGATCTGGGGCACGCTGATCGGGGCGCTGATCATCGCGGTTCTGTCCAACGGGCTGATCCTGACCGGCGTGTCGGACATCTGGCAATTCATCATCAAGGGCCTTGTCATCATCGCGGCCGTGGCGCTCGATCGCTACCGGCTGAAGGGCAACGCCCGCACCTGAACCACCCAACCCAACGCATCTTAGTTTCAAGGAGGAGAACTCATGCGCATCTCAGGAAAACTCACCGGGCTGACCACTCTGGCCCTGTCCACGGCCCTGACCCTCAGCCTGGGCGCGACGGCCGCCACGGCGCAGGACAAGGAACTGGAGAGCATCGGCATCTCCGTCGGTCTGCTGGGCAACCCGTTCTTCGTCGCCACCATCGAGGGCATCGAGGACCGCGCCCGCGAGATCAATCCCGACGTCTCGATCACGTCGGTGTCGGCGGACTATGACCTCAACAAGCAGGTCAGCCAGATCGACAACTTCATCGCCGCAGGCGTCGACATCATCATGCTCAACGCCGTCGATGACGAGGCCATCGCCCCCGCCGTCATGCGCGCCAAGCAGGCAGGCATCGTGGTCTCGGCCTTCGACGTGTCGGCCCCCGGTGCCGACGTGACCGTAATGACCGACAACATCGCCGCCGGTCGCAAGGCCTGCGAGTACATCGTCGAAGAGCTGGGTGGCGAAGGCAACGTCGCGATCATCAAGGGCCCGTCCTCGTCGTCGCTCAATGACCGCTTCGACGGCTGCTCCGAGGTCTTCGCGGGCGCGGACGGCATCACCGTGCTGTCGGACGACCAGAACGGCCAGGGCTCGCGCGATGGCGGCCTGCAGGTCATGCAGGGCCTGCTCACCCGCTTCGATGACATCGACGCCGTGTTCGGCGCCAACGATCCGATGGCGCTCGGCGCGCAGCTTGCGGCAAAGCAACTGGGCCGTGATGGCATCATCATCACCGGCGTCGACGGTGCACCCGACACCGAGGACAGCCTTGCCACCGAAGGCTCGATGATCAAGGCCTCGGCCTCGCAGGACCCCTACACCATGGCCGGTCAGGCGCTGGAACTCGGCTACAAGCTGTTCAATGGCGAGACCCTCGACGAGACCACGGTGCTGATCGAGCCCAAGCTGATCACCGCCGAGAACCTCGACGACTATCAGGGCTGGACCGCCAAGCGCTGATCCTCCTTCCGCGCGGCGCGGCCCACGGGCCGGCGCCGCGCGGCGACCTTCCGACACCGATCCCGAAAGACAGCCATGTCCCTTGATGCCTTCAAAGCCAGCGTCCTCGAAGCCAATCTTGCAACCGTCCGCCACGGGCTTGTCACGGCGACTTTCGGCAATGCCAGCGGCATCGACCGGGCAGCCGGGCGGATCGCCATCAAGGCCAGCGGCGTGCCCTATGACGAGATGACCACCGAGCACATGGTTCTGTGCGATCTCGAAGGCCGTCCGCATGACAACCGCCTCAACCCGTCTTCGGACCTCGAGACCCATCTCGTGCTCTACAAGGCCTTTCCCGAGGTCGGCGCGGTCATCCACACGCATTCGACCTTTGCCACCATCATGGCCCAGGTCCGCCGCCCGATCATTCCGCTGGGCACCACACATGCCGACTATTTCCACGGCGAGATTCCGGTGACCCGCGATCTCGAACCCGAAGAGATCCGCGAGCGCTATGTTCAGGCCACCGGCGAGGTCATCGTCGAGGCTTTCGAGGGCCGCGATCCGCTCGAGGTACCGGCGGTGCTTGTCGCCGGTCACGGACCCTTCGTCTGGGGCCGGACCCCGGACGAGGCGGTGCTGAACGCCGTCATTCTCGAGGAAGTGGCGAAGATGGCGTGGCATGCGCAGGCCCTTGTGCCCGCGACCGAGCCGATCTCGCCAACGCTGCTCGACCACCACTACAAGCGCAAGCACGGGGCCGAGGCCACCTACGGCCAGAAGTAAGGACATCGATATGACCTATGTCGCAGGCGCCGATTTCGGCACGCTCAGCGTGCGCGTCACCATCATGGAGACCGAAAGCGGCAAGGCCGTCGCCTCGGTCGCCGAAAGCTACCCGCTGCACCGTGACCCCGCCGATCCGCTGATCGCACGTCAGTCGCACGCCGATCACATGGAGGCGCTGACCCGGGCCATGCGTGGCGCCATCGCCGAGGCGGGCATCGACGGCCACGCCATCGCGGCCTTTGCCGCCGACACCACCGGATCGAGCGTTGTCGTCGTCGACGACCAGCTCGAGCCGCTGTGCGACTACTATCTCTGGGCCGACCATTCCGCCCATCACGAGGCCGACGAGATCACCAGCCTTGCGCGGGCAGAGGGGCTCGAGGCGCTGGACTGGTGCGGCGGCACCTATTCGCACGAATGGGGCTACGCCAAGCTGCTGCATTTCCTGCGCCACAATCCGGACAAGCGGGACAGGGTCGGCACCGCGCTGGAGCATTGCGACATGCTGGCCGCCACCCTCTCGGGGGTGCGCGATCCGGCGCAGGTGCGCCGGTCGGTCTGCGCAATGGGGCACAAATGGATGTGGAGCCCGAAATGGGGCGGCTACCCGCCCCAGTCCTTCCTGAACCACGTCGATCCCCTGTTTGACGGGATCAATGCGAAGCTCGACAGCCCCGTTGGCGCGGCGCCCGATGTGGCCGGTCATCTCTGCCCCGAATGGGCCGAGCGGCTCGGCCTGAAGCCCGGCATCCCGATCCCCTTCGGCGCCTTCGATGCACATTGGGACGCGCTTGGCAGCGGCGGGCGGTCCGGCGACGTGGTCAACGTGGTCGGCACCTCGACCTGCTTCATCGCCATCGCGCCGGCGGGCATCCATCCGGTGCCAGGCATCTGCGGCGCCGTCCCCGGCTCGGTCACGCCCGATACGACCGGCATCGAGGCGGGCCAGTCCGCCACCGGTGACCTCTTTGAGGCCATCGCCCGGCGCGCGGGGAGCGACGTGGCAACGCTGATGCAGGGGCTCGACAGCTACCGCCCCGGCCAGACCGGCCTGCTGCGCCTGACCTGGGACAACGGCGACCGCACCGTCCTCGTGCGCCCCGATCTCGGCGGCATGACGCTGGGCTGGGATCTTGGCCACTCCGCCGCCGACGAGCTGCACGCGGCGATCGAGGGCATGGCGATGCACACCCGCATCATCCACGAGCGCATCGCCGAGACCGGCATGACCATCGCCCATGTCATCAACGGCGGCGGCATTCCGCAGAAGAACGACGTGCTAAACCAGATCTATGCTGACGTGCTGGGCACGCCGGTGCTGGTGCCGGAAAGCTCCCCCACCGGGGTCGGGTCCTGCATCATGGCATCTGTCGCCGCCGGGATCTTCGGCGATATCGCAAGCGCCCAGGAGAGGCTCGCACCGCCGAGCCGGCGTTTTGACCCCGAGCCGGCGCGCCAGGCGGTCTATGAAGACCTCTACGCACTGTTCCGCAGCGTCTACATGGGGTTCGGCGCGGGCGAGCCATTCGATGCGGGCGCCGTGCTGCCAAGACTGCGCGACTTCCGGCTCGGTCAGGCCTGAGACAGGCCCGCGGCGGGTCACGCGTGGGCGGCGAAGGCCGCTTCGTGCAGCAACCGCGCCGCGCCGACCGAGGGAGCCTCCGCCCCCAGCGTCGCGAGCCGCACCCCCGGCACCGGCGTGCCCGGCATGAGATGCGCTGCGAGGGTCGAACGGCAGGCGGCGCGCGTCTGACCAAAGAGCATCGCCACCGCACCGCCAACCACGATCTCGGACGGGTTGAACAGCGTCGCAAGAACCGCGAGCCCGCGACCGAAATCCGAGCTCCACGTCGCTAGGACCTTTCGCGCCGCCGGATCCCCCTCGGCCAGCAGAGTCGAGAGCGCCCCGAGGGTGTCGGCCGTCCCGCCGCATCGCGCCAGATGCGTCAGCACCGCGCCCCGCGCCACGTGGTTCTCGAAGGCCTCCGGCAGCCCCGTCAGGGTGCCGTGCCCGGGCCGACCGAAGGGCATGTGCCCGATCTCTCCGGCGAAACCGCCCGCCCCTTCGACCATGCGGCCCCCTGCAAAGATGCAGCCCCCCACCCCTTCGTCGATCAGGATGTAGAGCGCCTCGTCCGGCGGCGAAGGCTCGCCCGCGTGTCGCTCTGCCACGGCAAAGGCGTTGGCATCATTGACCAACCGCACCACCGGCACCTCCGGCAGCCGGGCCTGAAGCTCGTCACGCAAGGCCACCTGCCCCCATCCGAGGGGAGGCGCCCTCGACACACACCCGGCGGCATCGACGACGCCGGGCACCGCAACGCTCAGCCCGGCAACCGCGTCTGGGCGCGGCAGGGTCGCGCGGTAGTCCGCCACCATCCGGGCCAGCTGATCCGCCACCGCCTCCGGCCCCTGCCCTCCGACAAGCGGCTGCGCATCGCCGTGGCGCAGGGCGCCGGTGTAATCCACCGCACAGAGCCGGATCAGCTGGGCCCCGATATCAGCCCCGAGAAACAGCGCGTGATCAGGGTCCAGAGCCACCCGGATGCCCGGCCGCCCGGTGCGCTGCGCGTCATCCTCTGCCGGCGCGGAGAGCTCCTTCACCCGCCCATCCGCCACGAGGTTGGCGACGATGCTGCTGGCGGTGGAGCGGGTGATCTCCAGCCTCCGGGCAAGCGCGGCACGGCTCATCGCGCCGTCTTGGAGCAGCGCCTGCAGGGCGCGGCGCTCATTCATCAGGCGCACGGCGAGGGGCATGGACATGGCAACGGCCTCCGGGGGTGAGCATTCGCGTATTGACCGCTTCTAGCAACTATGTTTGTTTTGCAACCAAACAAACTAATGCCGGCGGAAGAGGAGCCCCGGCATCGGGAGGAGAACCGCCGTGCCAAGCCAGCGCCTTCAGTCCGCGTCATGATCGATGCCTGTCTTGACCGCATTCTCGGGCAGCGCACGGGCGAGCGCCTTCTGGTCGCGATCGTCGGCCCGCCCGGCTCCGGCAAGTCGACGCTGGCCGACGCGCTTTGCGCCGAGCTTGCCCGTCACGGCGCCTCGTCCGCGGTGCTGCCGATGGACGGCTTCCACTACGATGACGCCATCCTGAAGGCCCGCGGCCTGATGGCGCGCAAGGGCAGCCCCGAGACCTTCGACATCGCCGGGCTCGGGGCCCTGCTGGGGCGACTGGCCCAGAACGACGCGCCCGAGATCGCGGTGCCGGTCTTCGACCGCGCGCTCGAGATCGCCCGCAACGCGGCGCGGATCATTCCCCGGCAGACCGAGATCGTGCTGGTCGAAGGCAATTATCTGCTGCTCGACCGGCCCGGCTGGCGGGACCTCTCGCGGCATTTCGGCCTGACGATCGCGCTCCGCGCGGCGCCGGACGTGCTGCGCGCGCGCCTGATGCGGCGCTGGCGCGCGCTCGGGCTGCCGGAAGGTGATGCCGCGGCGAAGGTCGATGCCAACGACATGCCCAACGGGCTGACCGTGCTGCAGGAGTCGCGACCAGCACAGATCACCCTCGGGGGCACCCCCTCACTGGCGCGGGGCCGCGACGCCCGGGCCGCCACATGACCAATCAGAAGGACACCAGCATGTACAGCTTCGACAAGGGCCCGATCCTCGTTACCGGCGCCAGCGGCGGCATCGGCGGCGCCACCGTTCGCCAACTTTGCGCCCTTGGGGCCGATGTCATCGCCAACGGGCGCAACGAAGAGGCGCTTGCCGGCCTTGCAACGGAAACCGGTTGCCGCACCCTTCCCTTCGACCTGACCTCCGAAGACAGTGTCAGCCAAGCGCTCGACGGGCTCGATCTCTACGGCGTGGTCAACTGCGGAGGCTGGGGCGGCGAGATCGCCACCCCGATGGAGACCGATATCGAGGTGTTCGACAAGGTCATGAGCATCAATGCCCGCGGATCGCTTCTGGTCACGAAATACGCAAGCCGGCAGATGATCGCGGGCGGGCGCGGCGGCGTCTTCGTCAACGTCTCGAGCCAGGCATCGCTGGTCGGGTTGAAGGGCCATATCTGCTACGGCTCGTCCAAGGCCGCGCTCGACAACATCACGCGGGTTGCGGCGCTGGAGCTTGGCGAACACGGCATCCGGGTCAATGGCGTCAACCCGACGGTGGTGATGACGCCCATGTCGGCCTGGTACTGGGGCCGCCCCGATGTCGAAAAGCCGTTTCTCGAGACCATGCCGCTGGGCCGCTGGGCGACCGAGGACGAGATCGCGGCGCCGATCGTGTTCCTGCTCTCCGACGCGGCCTCGATGATCTCGGGCGTCAGCCTGCCCATCGACGGCGGTTTCACTGCCGTATGATGCCACAGGATGCCCAGCCCATGCGCACGCTCGACCTGACCGCCCTGCCCCGGCTTCCCGAGACCATCACGCGCCCGGCCTATGCCCGCGCCGCGCTGTCTCCGGGCATTCTCCATATCGGGGTGGGCAATTTTCACCGCGCCCACATGGCGGTTTACCTGGACCGGCTGTTCTCGCTGGGCGAGGGACTCGACTGGGCCATCGTCGGCGCCGGGCTGCGCCCCGCGGATGCCACCATGCGCGACCGGCTGGCGGCGCAGGACTGGCTCAGCTCGGTCACCGAACTGGAGGACGGTCACGCCAGCACCCGTGTCACGGGGGCGATGATCGATTTCTGCCCGGTGGACCCTCGGGCGGTGCAGGACCGCCTGTGCGATCCGGCGATCCGGATCCTGTCGATGACGGTCACCGAAGGAGGCTATTTTCTCGACAGCGGCGGCGGCGTCAGGCACCGCGATCCGGCCCTGCAGGCAGATATCGCAACGCCGGACACGCCTCGCACCGTCTTCGGCATCGCGCTGGCGGCATTGCGCCGGCGCAGGGCGGCCGGGGTCGCGCCCTTCACGGTGCTGTCCTGCGACAACCTGCAGGGCAACGGCGATGCGACGCGCCGGGTCATGCTCGCGCTGGCCGATGCGCAGGATGCCGATCTTGGCGCCTGGGTCCGGGAGCACGTGGCCTTCCCCAACGCGATGGTCGATTGCATCACGCCCCGCTCCGGCACCGATGACGCGGCACGCACCGAACGCGCCCTTGGCCTGCGCGATGCGGCGCCGGTCACCTGCGAACCGTTTCGGCAGTGGGTGATCGAAGACCGGTTCACCGCCGGACGGCCGCCTCTGGAAACGGTCGGCGTGACCTTCGTGAACGATGTCACCGCCCATGAGCTGATGAAGCTCCGCCTGCTCAATGCCAGTCACGCAACGCTGTGCTATGCCGCGGCGCTGCGCGGTCACCGGCTCGTGCACGAAGCGATGCAGGACGCGACCATCGCGGACTACCTGCGGACCGTCGCCCTGCGCGAGACCATCCCGACGCTCGACAGTCTCCCGGGGGTGGATTACGCCGCCTATCTCGACGCCGTCCTGAGACGCTTTCGCAACCCGGCCATCGGCGACACCATCGCGCGGCTGGCGGAGCATGGCTCGGACCGGCAACCCAAGTTCATCCTGCCGACGATCGCGGATGCCCTGGCCCGAGGGCTTGAAATCGAGGGGCTTGCGCTCGAGCTGGCGATCTGGATCCGCTTTTGCGCCGACCCGCCATTTCCGATGGCGGACCCTCTTGCCGACGCGCTCGCCGCCCGCGCACGGGATGGCGCAGGCGCGTTCCTGGATCAGAGCGTCATCTTTGGTGCGCTCGGCAAGGACGAGAGACTGCGAAGCGCCGTCGCCTCTGCGGAAGAGGATCTGAAGCGCGACGGGCTGGCGGCGGTGCTGCAGCGCTATGCCCGTGGCCCCCTGTCCGAGTCCCGCCCGCGATGTCACGCCGCAAGCGGCGAAGACGTCACGGGATAGGCCGCAGACGGATCGTCCGGAACATCTTCGTCGGACGAGCGGTTATCTCGGCGGAACCGACCTTCAAAGGAGTCCGCCAGCCATGCCGTCTCGGCAGATCCCCCCCGCGCAGGGCTCAGATGAGCCGCGATCCGGCCCGGAGGCGGTGCCGGCGCTGGTCGACCGTCTGCATGCGCTGGCAGACGGCGCCGAAACCGTTTCCTTCGCAGAGATCAACCGAACCATCGGGGCACAGGGCCATGCGCCTCTATTGATGGTCGTCTCCCTCTTCATGGTCCTCCCGATCGGCATGATCCCGGGGGTCGGCGGCGCGCTGGGGGCCATCGTCGCGCTGATCGGGCTGCAAATGCTTCTGGGGCGCAAGGGCATCGGGCTCCCGGATGTCTTCGGGCGCCGAACCCTGTCCGCCGAGCGACTGCGCCGCGCTGCTGCCCGCATACGCCCCACAGCCGACTGGTTGCGCAAACGGCTTCGGCCGCGCTGGAGCGCGCTGGCGGAGGGCCGTGTTTCGCTGTCCATCATGGCGATCCTGCTGATCCTTGCGGGCGGCTCGCTGCTGGTTCTCGGCGCGATCCCGGTGACCACCCCGCTGCTGGGCCTGCCCGTCGCCGTGTTTGCCCTGGGCGTTCTCGGCAGAGACGGCATGGTCGTCGCGGCGGGATATGTTCTTCTGGCGCTGGTCGTGTTTGGCGGGATGTGGATGCAGACGTCTTCAGGCTGAAGTCAGGAAAATTCGTGGGCCGCCTCTCTTAAAGCTGCGCAACGCCCCGTCCGGTCGCCCTTGGGCGCGCACGCCGCGGCAGCGATCCATCGACCCGACCGCTCTCCCTCCGCCGCGCCTTCGGCGGCCTGCCTTGGCGACAGGATACCGAGGGCCCCCGGCGGGCAAGGCCGCGGGCCTATTCCGGTCAGCCGTCCGTCTCTTCGCTGGCCGCCTTCTTGGATATGGCCGCCTTGTAAACCGTCAGGACCGAGGCCGAGAACGCCTCGACGGAATGCTTCATGGCTGCCTCCCGTGCGGCGGCGCCCATGACCTCGCGCTTGCGGCCCGAAACCATCAGCCCGTGCAGCGTCTCGGTCCAGATCTCGAGCGTTTCGGGGGTCGCGTAGCCGGTCTCCCGGTTCTCGACGAAGGCATCGATGCCACTGGAATTCACCGCGACCACCGGCAGGCCCGCAGCCATCGCCTCGAGCACCACCATGCCCTGTGTTTCGGAGGCCGAGGCAAAGACGAAGATATCCGAGATCGTCAGCCACGACGGCACCTCCTCGGAAGGCACCGCTCCCATGAGGCGCACGCAATCGTGCAGATCAAGATCCTCGATCATCGCCTCGAGCGCCGCGCGCTCGTCGCCCTCACCAAGCACCAGCAGCCGGAAGCTCGGAGCGCCACGCGCGCGAAGCGCCGCCATGGCACGGAGAATGAACGGCAGGTTCTTTTCCGGAGACAGGCGCGCGGCGGTGACCAGCAGCAGGCGCCCGTCGGGGTTCGCCTCCGCGCGCAACTCCGAAAGCCTGTCGGGGTCCTGGTTGCAGTAGAGCTCGGTCTCCACCCCGGTGGGCTGCACGTCCACCGGCACATGCACCCCGATCAGGCGGATGTAGTCGCGGGTGACCGGGGTTGGAACGATGACGCTGTCGCAGCGATTGGCAAACCGGTTGATGATCCAGTGCGCCACCACGTTGCGGAACAGCGCGCCCGGCAGCGGCACGATATGCGCGAAATGCTCCAGCCGGGTGTGGTAGGTGAACACTGCCGGAACCTTGAGCCGCCGCGCCAGCCGCAGCCCGAGCGTGCCGAGCCAGAACGGATGATGCAGGTGGATGACGTCCGGGTCGAACTCCTTCAGGCGCTTCCAGGTGCGCAGGTGAAACGGGTTCGCGAGGCGGATCATCGAGCCCTCGCGCGCCAGCGCAGGCACCCGCCAGACGCTCGGCTCGGTCTGGATGGTGCCATAGGACGGGCAGACCACAAGCACCTCGTGTCCTTGCGCCTCGAGACCGCGCTTTAGTCGCTCGACCGACAGCGGCAGCCCGCCCGTGAACGGCAGATAGGAGTTCGTGAACATCGCGATGCGCAGCGGACGCCCGAGCTCGACCGGGTCGGGCGTGTCGTAGCTTGGATAGTAGCTCCGGTCGCGGAACAGCTTGTCGTAGAGGTAGCCCCCCAGCAGCACGAGCGCCGTGAACCCCAGAAGGAAGTTCCAGATTCCGACGTAAAACAACGAATAGATATAAAACCACACGCCCTCGATGCGCCGGGCCAGAGGGCTCTGCGCGGTCTCGACCGGTATCATCGTGACATCGACCCCGGCCGGCCCGACCTCCAGCTCGAGGTAGTGGTAAAAGCTCGTCTCATCGTTCAGCATCAGACCGCCAGCCCCGCCGGTGACGATGTGGCGAATGCCGTCATGGGTCTGATCCGAGTAGGTCGAGGCCCCGGCCGAGATCACCACATCGGCGCCCAGCTCGCGCAGCAAGCCGAGAACCCGGTCCCGCGCGTCCGGCTCGGACCAGGCCCCGGTGTCCGGCTCGAACAGGGTGTCGGCGACCGGGTCGAGCAGCGGGTGCCCGAGGAAGACGATGATCGGCCGCGCGTCGCGCGCGTCGAGAATGTCGCGCAGCCAGCGTTCCTGCCAGTCGGTCGGGGTGCGCCCGGTCGCATCGAGAAAGACCAGTCGCGCCGCGTCGAGGCTCACCGAGTAGAAATAAGGCCCGAACCGCTGGTAGAAGCGACCCGCGCCGAACTCTTCGACCTCGTTCTGCCCGAAGGTCAGCAGGTAGGGTTTGTACAGATGCCCCAGCGTGCCGAGGATGGCGCGATACTTGTCCTCGCCTCCCGCGCTCACGATGTTCCCCGCAGAGACCATGAAATCGGCATCCGAGGCATTGATCCGCGGCAGGATCTCTTCTTCGAAGACACCGATCGAGTTGTTGGCCTGCCCGACCACCGCAAAGCTGAGCCTGTCGCGATCCCGGGCGGTGTCTTCGATCCGTTCGATCTGCGACACCAAGAGCGCGCTTCCGGTTGGCGCGTTGAGGTAGAGGTAGATCTTGTATCCCAGCACTGCGAGCAGCACGGCGACGTTCACCAGCAGCAGCAGGGAGAGGAGCTTGCGACGGCTCATGCCCGCAGGCCTCGGGGGCCGAGGGTCCGGATCGAAACGACCGCGCCGATCGCCATGCCGAGATAGATCGTGAGCAGGCGCCAAGCGAAGATGACGAGAACCAGCTGGCCCTCGCCAACCTGCCCCGCCATCAGCCCCGCGAAGGCGAGCTCCGAGAACCCGGCTCCGCCGGGCGTCGGGGCGAAATACATCAGGAAGGTCACGACCGAGAGGGTTCCGATGACGCTCAGCCAGTCGGGATCCAGCCCGAGCAGCGCCATCAGCAGCGCAGGCATCGCGAACAGGGTCAGAAGGAAAGCGATCGTGGCGAGCATCGCCGCGACCGACAGCCGCCACGACCCGGACAGGAAGCGCCGGAACCCTGCGGCAAAGGCGCCGGCTTCGCGGTGCAGCGCGTCGGTCCAGGTGAGGCGCCGCTCCGCTCCCAGAAGGTGCAGACGCTCGAGCAGCCTCATCCCTTTTTCACAAAGCGCGATCAGCCAAGCCGGGCGCAGGAGCAGAATGAGAAACCCTGCCATATAGGCCGCGAGCACAGCGGCGATGGTATTCACGAGCGCGGCCGGGCTGCCCGCGATCCCCACCGTCGGGGCCGCCACGAGAAACAGCGGTGCCGAGACGAAGATCACCAGCATGGCAAGGATCGTCCTGATCGTCGTCGCCGCCGCCGACACACCGACGGCCACGCCGCAGTTTTTCAGATACCAGATCTGGGCAAAGCCGCCGCCGGTTGCCATCGGGGTGATGTTGGAAAAGAACAGGTTCACGAAGACGAGGGGCAGAATCTGTCCGAAGGCCACCGGCGCTTCGAGAGCGCGCAGCACGAAATAGAGCCGCAGCCCGTCGGCCAGGAAATAAACCAGCAGAAACGCACCGATCAGCGCCACCGCGCGTGGTGTGACCAATCGCGGGTCGAAGCGCGGCATCCCCTCTCCCAAGAAGGCGCCGATGGCCCAGAACGCCGCACCGCTGAAAAGAAGGAATGCGACCGCGCCAAGGGCAAACCGTACCCGCCCCGGGGTCGCGGCCCGTTCGTCTTTCGTCATGCGATATTGTTCCGTTATTGTGTCCGCACCATCGCCGCACATATGCCGATGCGGCCTGGTGTCGACAAGCCCGGCCGCGATGAAACTCGCGTCAGTCTCCGCCGACGGGGCCTCAGCCACGCGCAAGTGGCATGAGGCCGCTGCCTGTCGAGGACCAATGCCGTCATGCCGCCCGACAGGGCGCCGCGTCGCGACAGCCCTCGCCCCGCCCACGATCGACCGGATCGCCGTGTTTGGCGCGTCCAGGTATCTCGGCCGTGCCATCCGCCGAGGTTGCGGTGGATACCGCCGCAGACACCGCGCCGAGACGACACTTCTCGGGCCGGTGCGACGAAACATGGCGGGCTCGATTCACTGAAGTGACATTAAACCGTTGAGCGAATGTTATCCAAGAGTGAGACGCACCGGAATGCACACGTGTGCAACGCCATTGCAACGACAAGCCTCCCGGGGAACTCTCTCATGACCTTTCACCTGAAAACCGCGGCTCTGGCCGCGCTTCTGGGCTCCGTAGCCTTTGCCGCGGCCGCCGAGGACTACACCATCACCGTCTGGTCCGGCGGGACCGGCGACAGCTCCAACTACCGGATCGATGCCATCAGCATCGCCGCCGAGCAGATGATGCGCGAAGCCGAGATCCGTGGCGAAGACCTGAACATTACCGTCGAAGGACAGGCCTGGTCCGGCTGGGACGACTTCAAGCAGGCGGTGACGCTCGCTTCCGAAGCCGAGAACGCGCCCGACATCATCGTCACCGGCCACGAGGACATCGGCCCCTGGTCCGAGGCAGGCCTGATCCGTCCGATCGAGGATTACGTCTATTTCGACAGCTGGCCGCTGAACACCATCTACCCGAACCTGATCGACACCGCGTCCTTCAACGGCCAGATCTGGGGCGTACCGCAGGACGCCGAGGCCCGCGTCATGTTCTGGTCCATCCCCGCGCTCGAGGCCATCGGCTGGTCGCGCGACGAGATCGAGAGCCTTGCCGACCGCGTGCAGGCGGGCGAGTTCACGCTTGCCGACATGGCCGAGACCGTCAAGCAGATGCAGGACGAAGGCGTCATCGAGCCCGGCATGGGCTTTGGCCCGCGCGTCTCGAACGGCCCCGACTACTGGCAGTTCTACCAGTCCTTCGGCGGCGAGATGGCCGATCCGGAGACCGGCAAACTTGTCGTCGACACCGCCGCGCTCGAAGCCATGTACGGCTTCTTCGCCGAAGCGGTCGAGCAGGGCATCGTCTCGCAAACCCATCTCGGCACCGAATGGGACGTCTGGCACCAGAACGCCGCTGCGGGCAACTACGGCGTGTGGCATGGCGGCACCTGGCACAAGGCGCAATGGCAGAACCAGTTCGGGCTCGACGATTTCTTCGGCGAGGTCCAGTACACGCTCATCCCCGCCGGCAACGAGGCCGGCCGCGCCAACTCGATCACCCACCCTCTGGTCTACCTGCTGAGCGCCACGAGCACCGAGGACGAGTCCGCCATCGCCGCCGAGCTGATCGCCATGGCCTCGGCGCCCGACATCAATGCGCTGCACGCGGTGAAGTCGGCGCATCTCGGCATTTCCGAGGACGAGACGCAGGTGCCGCTCTACGCCGCCGACGAATGGCTGGCCGCCGCCTCCGAGCGCCTTGCACCGCACACCAACGCGATCCCGAACAACGCGGACTTCGGCACCTTCTGGACGGCGATGTATCAAGGTCTGGAATCGAGCTGGACCGGCGCCAGCGATCCGGCCGAGGCCGCGCAGAACGTGGCGGACACCGTCAAGCAATCGCTGGGCGACAATGTCGTCGTTCGCTGAGCCGACAGTCGAAGGGGCGCGCCGGTCGCGCCCCTCTCGCCCCCGACGCGCGCCCGTGTCGCGGCTGGGGCTGATCCTGATGGCGCCGGCGCTGCTCCTGCTGACGCTGTTCTTCTTCCTTCCCGTGGCGCTGACCGGCGTCTTCGCCTTCACCGACCTGTCGACCTCGACCGGGATCGGGCGCGGCGACTACGTCGTGACACCGACGCTTTTGCGTGAACTCGGCGACCGGGGACTGTCCGACGCCGATATCGCCGCCGTGAGCCGCGCGAGCGTTTCCGTGAACGCCGCCGCCCTCGACCGGGCACGCGCCGCCGGGATCGGCGCGCGATTTCTCGATGACATCGAGAGGGATTTCGCGGGCCGCAGCTACGACGACCCCTCGGTGTTCGAACGCGACCTGCGCCGGCTGCGCACCGCCCCGCGGCGCGCGCGCGATCTGAAATCCGCAGCCGCGCTGTTCGAGACCTCGGTTCTCAACCAACGCTTCGCGACCAGCACCGCGCTTGCCGCCCGGCTCGAGACCGTGGCGCCCGACCTGCCCGAAGCGGCCCGCGCGCAGATCCTCGAGGCCAGCTACACCGGCGCCCGGTTCACCACCGAGAATTTCCGGCGGCTCGCGACGCAGAAGGAAACCGCGCGCCTGGTCGGCAATACGTTCCTCTACGTCGGCGCAACGCTTTCGCTCTTCAATGTCGGGCTCGGGCTCTTCCTTGCCGTGGTTCTCTTTTACATGGCCAAGGGCGCCAGCGCGCTGTTCTCCACCCTGTGGCTCCTGCCCCGCATCACGCCGGTCGTCCTCTATGCCGTCATGTGGAAATGGTTCACCTGGGAGGGCGGCTTCCTGCCGATCCTTGCCGAGCAGCTTGGCCTGCCCTCCTTCAACTACATGAAAGGGTCGGTCGTGACCGCATGGGCAACCATGATCACGCTCAATGGCTTCATCGGCGCGTCCTTCGGTCTGATCCTGTTTTCCGGCGCCCTTCGCGCGATCCCGGAGCAACAGCTCTGGGCCTCCGAAGTCGACGGCGCGACGCGCTGGCAGCAGGTCCGGCGGATCATCCTGCCCCAGATGCGCTGGCCGATCCTGTTCGTGACGGCCTACCAGACGCTGTCGCTGCTCTCCTCCTACGAGCAGATCTGGCTGACCACCAATGGCGGGCCGGGGCGAACCACGACGGTTTGGGCGCTCGAGGCCTTCAAGACCGCGCTGTCGAACTACACCGGCAACCTCGAATACGGCATGGGCGCGGCCATGGCGCTCGTGCTGGTCGTGGTCGGCCTCGTGCTGTCGTTGATCTACCTGCGCCTGTTCAAGTTCAACGAGCTTGTCGGCCGCCCCAAGATCGAGATTTGACATGACCCGGAACTTCGCGCTTTTCCCCCTTGTGGTCGTCATCACCCTCGTCAGCCTCCCGCTGATGGTGATGTACGGGTTCCTGATCCTCGACACCTTCACCGACGCCCCGCCCGGCGCGCTCTGGCCCAACGAGTTCACCCTGCGCCACTGGCGCTTCTTGTGGGACACGTCGGCGGCGGGCAATGTCTGGCTGGCCAGCTTCAACACGCTGATCATGGCGCTGTCGATGGTTGCCATCGTCGTGCCGGTGTCGTCGCTGGCGGGCTACGCCATTTCTCGGCTGAACCTGCCCTACCGGCGATTCTTCCTTGCCGGCATCCTCGTCATGCACGCCTTCCCGGCGGTGACGCTGCTGATCGGCGTCTTCTTCGTGCTGAACTTCACCGGGCTCTACAACACGATGATCGGCGTGATCCTCGTGAAGGGCGCACTGATGCTGCCTTTCGGGATCTGGATCATGAAAGGCTTCTACGATGCCGTCCCGTGGGAGATCGAGATGGCCGGCGTGCAGGACGGGGCATCGCGCCTGACGGTCTACTGGCGGCTGATCGTGCCGCAGGTGAAGCCGGGTCTCGTGGCGCTCTCGGTCTTTGCCTTCCTCGACGGCTGGGGCGAATATCTGCTGCCGCGCGTGCTGGCCCCCGGCTCGGACATGACCGTGATGTCGGTCCTGCTGAACGGGCTGATCGCCGGCGACGACATCGGCTACGACTTCAATCTCTTTAAGACAGTGGGTGTCTTCTACACCCTGCCGGTGATCGCGCTCTTCGCGATCTTCCAGAACCGGCTGATGACCATCTTCGGCGGAGGCACCAAGGGCTGATGCGACTACATCTCGACAATTTCACCAAGTGCTTCGACGGCACCCCCGTCATCGAGGGACTGAACCTGACCGTTGAGGACGGGGAAATGCTGGCGCTTCTGGGCCCCTCCGGCTGCGGCAAGTCGACGACCCTTCTGTCGATCTGCGGCATCTACAGGGCCGATGGCGGGCGCATCCTGTTCGGCGACCGGGACGTCTCTGCCCTGCCCTCGCAAAGGCGCAACGTGGGCGTCGTCTTCCAGAACTATGCACTCTATCCGCACCTCACGGTCGAGGACAACATCGCCTTCCCGCTCAGCGTGCAGAAGCCGCGCAGGGACAAGGCCGAGATCGCCCGGCAGGTTCGCGAGATCGCCGAGCTGATCCATATCGAAGGGCTTCTGGGCCGCAGGCCCGCGCAGCTTTCGGGCGGCCAGCAACAGCGCGTGGCCCTCGCCCGGGCGCTGGTGCGCAAGCCGGACGTTCTGCTGCTGGACGAGCCCTTGGCCAATCTCGACGCCAAGCTGCGGCTCGAGATGCGCTCCGAGATCCGGCGCCTGCAACTCGAGACCGGGATCACCGCGATCCTCGTCACCCACGACCAGGTCGAGGCCATGTCGATGTGCGACCGCGTCGCCATCATGGACCGGGGCGAGATCCTCCAGATCGACACCCCGACCGAGATGTACCGCGCGCCGGCCAACCGGTTCGTGGCGGGCTTCCTCGGCAATCCGCCAATCACCTTCCTCGACGGGCAGACCGCGCCCGAGGGACGGTTCTCCATGTCGCAGGGCCTGAGCCTGCCCCTGCCGACCCACCTGCGCGACATGCCCGCCGGGCGGCCCATCGCCCTCGGCCTGCGGCCCGAGCACTTCGGCCACACCGGCGCGGCGCAGGCGACGGGCCGCGTGACATTCGTGGAGCCTCAGGGCCGCGAGATGCTCTTCGACGTGCAGGCCGCGCCCGGCGTGACGCTGCGGTCGATCCAGCCGACACGAGAGGACGTCTCCATAGGAGACGAGGTGACATGGCCCATCGACGCGGACCGGATGCTCGCCTTCGACGCGGAAGGAAGACGGCTGTGAGGGCGGGTCTGCGCCATCCCTTCCCGGCGCGCGCCGATGCGCGTCCCCTGTGCATCGCCCACCGGGGCGCGCCGCTCTACGCACCAGAAGCCTCGCGGCAGGGATACGACGTCGCCGCCGACCTAGGCTCCGAGATGTGGGAGGTGGACATCCACCTCACCGCCGACGGCGTGCCCGTGGCCTGCCATGACCCGGTCGTCGGTGGTCTGCGCGTCGCCGATTGCACACGCGCCGCGCTTCCGGCGCTCATCGACCTGGAACAGCTGATCCGCCACGCGCGGGAGCGTGGACAGGCGCTTTACCTCGATCTGAAGGCCGCCGGCAGCGGCCCGGCCTGCATGGCGGTGCTTGAGGCGCATCGCTTCGAGACTGCGGTGCTCGGTGCCTTCGATGATGCCGAAGCACGGGCGCTGATCGCGATGGACTGTCCCTGGCCGATCTCGGTGCTGGTGCCGCCCGGCGAGGATCCCTTCGTGCGCGCCCAAGCCACAGGGGCCGATATCATCCACCTGTGCTGGGAGCGCGCCTCGCACCGTCCGCAGGACCTCGTGACGGACAAGCTGCTGGACAAGGCCCGAGCCCGTGGCCTCGGTGTCGTGCTCTGGCACGAAGAGCGGCCAGAGGTCCTGCGCGACCTGCTGCAAATGCCGGTGCTGGGCATCTGCACCGATCAACCGGAGCTGATCGGCGGCTTCGATGCGCTCGGGGACCATGGGATCGAGGTGGTCTGCCATCGCGGCATCAACCATATCGCGCCGGAAAACACGCTGGCCGGCGCACGGCTGACCTACGACCTGGGCTGCGACTGGCTGGAACTCGACGTGCGGGTGACACGCGACGGCGAAATCGTCGTTCTGCACGACCCGACGCTCGACCGGACGACCAGCGGGACAGGTCCGATCATCGCGCGGGACTGGGCCGACATCGCCGACCTGGATGCCGGAAGCTGGAAGGCGGCGCATTGGCAGGACGAGCGCCTGCCGCGTCTGGCCGAGATGATCGACCTCGCCAAGGCGCGCGGCCGCCGCATCTACATCGAGAACAAGGCCGTTCCCGCGAGGATGCTTCTGGATTTCGTCGTCTCGAAGGAATTTCTCGACCAGTGCTTCTTCTGGTCCGGAGACCCGGCACTGCAGGCCGAGATGCGCCGCATGGCCCCTGAGGCGAACATCAAGGCCAATATCTCTCATCACGGGGCCTTCGCCACCATGCTGGCCGAGATCGACCCGCAGATCTGCGAGATCCAGGTCGCCGACTGGGAGGCCGAGGCACCGCTCTGCCGTGCGCACGGCATCCGCCCCATGCTGCAGTATTTCGGCGAAGATCCAGAGGTCTTCGCGCAGATCGCGGCGTGGCGCCCCGAGATGGTAAATCTCGACCGGGCCGACCTGCTGCTTGCCGCCCTGAAGGCCGCGTCATGAACCGGCCGCCCCGCGCCTCGGACGTGGCCGCGCTGGCCGGCGTGTCGCGGTCCGCCGTGAGCAGGGCCTTCACGCAGGGCGCCCCGGTCGCGCCGGAGACCCGCGACCGGATCATGGCCGCGGCCGAGGAGCTGGGCTACCGCGTGAACCACCTCGCCCGCAGCCTGAAGGAGGCCGCTCCGTCGAAGCTCGTGGCCATGGTGGTGTCCGACATGGACAACTCCTTGCGCGCCAGGCTGGTCGACCTCCTCGCCCGGCGCCTCGTCGCCAGTGGGTACCGCCCCTTCCTGCTGCCCTGGTCAGACGGGGACGACCCGCGCCGGCTCATCGACATGATGCTGAACTACAACGTCTCGGGCGCCATCGTGACCTCCGACACGCCGCCCGAGGAGATCAGCCATGAATGTGCCCGCTTCGGCGTTCCGCTGGTGCTTCTGAACAAGGCCCCGGTCGACGACCGCGCCGCGCGTGTCCTGCAGGACAACGGGGCCGCCGGACGCATGGCGGCGCAGCTGCTGCACGAAGCCGGCTGCCACCGGGTCCTCTATGCCGGCCAGGCGCGCGCCTCCTTCTCGATCGACGCGCGCCGCCGCGCCTTCGAGGCGGAACTGGCGCCACGGGCGATGACCCTTTCGGGCAAGGTGACCGGACCGACCCAGAACCACGCGGGCGGGATGGTCGCCGCGCAAGCGTTCCTCGCGTCCGGTTTCGACGTCGACGGCGTGCATTGCGCCAACGATTTCCTCGCCATCGGCTTCATCGACGGGCTGCGGCGCGCGGGTCTTCCGCGGCGCGACTGGCCCGCCATCGTCGGATGCGACGACATCGCCGAGGCGTCATGGCCCGCCTACGACCTGACCACGCTCCGCCAGGACCCCGAGCGGCTTGCCGAGGCCTGCCTGGAGGCATTGGCCGCGCGGATCGCGCATCCCAATCACCTCGCCAAGACCCGCATCCTGCCCGTTGCGGCCGTGCGGCGGGGCACCACGAGGAAGACAGAAATTGACTGACGAACTGACCGCGCGCATCGCGCTCGCGGAGGGCGTGATCGCGGAGGCAACCGCATGCGCCATGGCGTATTTCGCACGACGCTCCTCCCTCTCGGTCGACTGCAAGTCCGACGCCCAGGACCTGGTGAGCGAGGCCGACCGCGGGGTGGAGACCCTGATCAGCGACAGGCTGACCCGGGCCTTTCCGGATGACAGCCTTCTGGGCGAGGAACTGGGCCTCGCGCCCGGTCGTGGTGACTGGACATGGATCATCGATCCCATCGACGGCACCTCCTCCTTCCTGCATGGCTTGCAGGGCTGGTCGATCTCGGTGGCCCTATCCCAAGGCGGCCTGACCCGGGCAGGCTGGGTCGCCCATCCCTGCGGGAACGCGGTCTACGGCGCGGTGCGCGGACGGGGGGCGTGGTGCGGCACCTCGCGGCTGACGGTGTCCGAGGCCACCGGCCTTTCGGATGGCTTGACCGCGATGGGTTCCGGCGCGCCCGAGGTGATCGCCGCCATGGTGCGGGAGCTTCTGGCCTCCGGCGGGAGCTTTCAGCGCAACGGATCGGCGGCGCTCAGCCTCGCGCATGTCGCGGCGGGTCACTACCTTGGCTTCGTCGAACCTCAGCTCGCGCCCTGGGACTGTGCCGCCGGCCTGCTTCTCGTCGAGGAAGCGGGCGGCTGGCACGCCCCGCATCCAATGGACCGCCCCGCCCCGGTGCTCGCCGGCGCGCCCGGCCCGAGACACCAGATCGAGCATCTGGGCCGCAGCTTCCACGAGGCGAAAACCGTTGCGCAACGCTAGGGTCAGGATATTTCCCTTGACGCGCGGGGAGACGGAATTAAAGCCAGGTTCAGGACTCGTTCTCTCTCAAAGCCAGAAGATTACGGTCGCAGCGAGTGCGATTGCTGAGAAGAAGGTTTGTGGGCAGCGGTCATACCGGGTCGCAACCCTCCTCCAGTCCTTGAGCCTGCCGAACATGATCTCAATGCGGTTGCGACGTTTGTATCTGCGCTTGTCCACTGCCCGGCAGGGCATTGCGCAGCAATGTCCCGAGAGGGGTACCGGACGGGCGTCTTGCGTTTCTTCCGGCCCGGGATGCAAGGACGTATCTTCTTGTCCTGCAAGGCTTCTCTAAACCAATCGGCATCATAGCCACGATCTCCGAGCAGCCATTTCACCTTGGGCAACCCGCTGACCAAGGCGCGCGCCCCGATGTAATCGCTGACGGGTCCGGCAGTCAGGAACAGGTCGATGGGCCGGCATTCGCCATTGTCGCTCGGACCAATGGCGCGAGTTGGCTCAACTGTCGCAGATGGCGTGCAACTTCGTATTCATGCCGCCTTTGGTTCGGCCAATCAGACGCCCACGCCCCCTTTTTTGACGCCCAGGCTGACGCCGTACGGTGGGCCTTCAAATGCGTTGCGTCCACTGCCCGGCAGGGCATCACGTCAGTGATGTCCCGAGAGGGATCATCACGGTCGTCTCCTCGCCGTGCTCGGCCGCCAACCCCGCCATGATGCGGGCGAAGACGCCCTTATCGCTCCATCTTTTCCAACGGTTGTAGAGTGGACTTGCCCGTTTTTTGTGGAGAGCGTTTAGCTCACTTCGCGGTCTCTGCGAGCTTGTTGCACATATCGGTGAGAGGGATTCATTTCGGAAATCCTGATGGTTAGATCGATGGCATGCCCAAGCCTGCCAACACCCGCTACAGCACGACGAACTGGCCCGACTATAACGCCTC